>ENA-OPWH01000474-OPWH01000474.1-human-gut-metagenome-genome-assembly--contig:-NODE-474-length-31032-cov-3.613229_pt1 | contig 31032 bp, 44 predicted proteins | sample MGYA00241506_ERZ502004 | MGnify/ENA primary metagenome ERZ502004 (study PRJEB25962, sample SAMEA2043049) | human gut metagenome | biome: human gut; feature: human-associated habitat; material: faeces... | reverse complement strand
AACCACTCAGGTTATAAACTCATAACCACTTAGGTTACAAACGCACAAAAGCCTTGAAATACTTGACAAAAAGGGACCATTTAACCTCTGCAGAGGTACCTAAATCCCCCCTCATCCTACTCCTACACATACTAAAATATACTACACATTATACTACACTGTATATTTATATTTAACTTACATTATATTTATACTATACATTACTATATACTTATACTATATTTATACTAATACTATATATATACTGGGCTACTATATATAACTTATACTATACTTATAACTTACTATACATATATACTTATATTATATATATAACTGACATTACACTTATAATTAATACTATAATTATACTTACATTAGATATATACTTATACTATATTTATACTTATATTATATATAACTTATATTATAATTATACTTAATAGTATATATGCGCCCCCAAAACTCTAAAAATGCGTTCGCTCTAGTCTTCTATGTGTGCCACTATATAATTATAAGCCTCTATGCCATAGTTATCTATTATGGTGCACTCTATGCTGTCTAAGTCGCTACGCCCCATTTCTATGTCCTCTATAATATTTTCGCAAATACCTTGTACCTCTGGATCTAATGCGCCCCAATCGTCGTCGTCCTCTGTATCTTCGTCGCAGTCGTAGCTACTAATGCTGTATTCAGTATCTTCGTCGCTCCATTCGCTATCTTCCATTAAATCAAGAAGTTTTGCGTCACTGTCCGCATAGGCAAGGAACTCTCTTAATTCGCCTACGCTCATTTCTATTAATTCGCTAATTGTCATTGTTTTCTTTCTCCCCTTTCGCGAGGTTTGACCCTCTTGGCAATGCGCCGCGTGCGCCACGGTGCGCTCCCAAGAAGATGCGAAAGGTTATCTTCTTATTGGCTGAGGTATTGGTTTCTTTAAACCACTGCCCTCAACAGGTATATCAAGAAATTTGACCATTTTTGTGCCTCTTAATATAAGAGCAGCCTTTGTTTTATCTATTAACCCCTTGCGTGCTAGTGTTAGCACCATTGATTGAGCCTTAAACTCATTATACTCTCTGCCCAATTTTTGTGCTATTTGTTTTGGTGTTGCCATTCCGTTCTCTAACATTTTAATTATCATACCTTGTCCGTGATTTATCATAATTAATTCCTCCATTTCCTTTTTCATTTACAATATAATTATAATATATTCTGCAGCCGAATTTCAAGTATTTATTTTAAATATTTATCTAAATCTTTGTTGTAAGTTTCAGGTTTGTTGTGATAGATACTCCAAAAGTTTGAACGCACTATAAAATCATTCATTTCTTCCCATACACGGCGTTGGCACTCAAATTCATTGAGCCAACCCGGGATTAAGTAGTTGCGCTCTGGTTGGGCATTATCTATCAATTCATATAAGAAATAGCTTAGCCCTTCATTGCGTGCTTTTTGGTATTGATGGACACTAAACCTATCGCCAAAGACATCTTGCTCCAGTTGGCGATTAAACTTCCTTATTAGTTTATTAACCTTTTTCTCTGCTGGTGTTTTCATATATGCCTCCTATGCCCTGTTTGTCAATAGGGTGATTTTTTCTCCAATTACTTTTACACAGCCATGCTCGCTATTTAGGTAGCCTTTAACTCCAATTACATCTCCTACATTAGCGTGCTCCCCTATATTGCTACGCATAATTTCTGTAATATACACGGGGATAATAATACGTTTGTCGTGGGTGCTTACCTGCGCCTCTAATATGACACTATCTGGCCATAGATCCTTTATTTTACCTATTAGCATTACTTGGTTCATCATTCTCAGCAACCTTCCTTTCTTCTAACACTTCTTGAAGTGCCTTAATAATCGTCTGTGGATGGTAGCCCACAATATCCATCATTCTTAGTGTTGATTTTATTACATCAATACCTGTAGCATTATCAGTTAATTCTACTTTATAAGTTAAATTACCAATAATATTATCTTCTTCGCCAAATTCACTGTCTTTTGCTATAATCTTTATCATTACTCCCATCTCCTTTTTTATTTATTATTCCTTTTTTCATTTACAATATAATTATAATATATTGCGCCGGCTTCTTTCAAGTTTTTTTAAGTAAAATTTACCCTAAAATTATAATATCGCTTTAAACGGTATTTTTAAGCGATTTAAGCCACTTTTTAATTTTTTAATATATTTATATTAAAAATATATAAACGGCTCAATACGCCCCCTTAAATTGCTTCTACGAGCGTTTTACGGTATTAATTTAAAAAAATAATTTTAAAATAAAAAAAGATGCTACTTCGCATCAAAACTTGGAGTAGCATCGCATACTGAATACTTAGTAAGCATTTTATCTTTATATACGCCTTTGGCAGAAGTTAATAGACCTGCTTTAACGCAATAAGCTAAAGTGGCATTGACAGCATTGAAAGTTTTAAGATCAACTCTTTTTGCTTCATTTGTTTCAAGATATTCTAATACCTCTCTGGCAAAACCAGTTCCCCCCATAGCTTTCATAGCCTTTAAAGCCATTTCCATTTTACCTGTTAATTTAATATCTTTCATATTTTCCACCCTTTCTTTAAGTTGTGTATTTTATACATACACTTATGAGAAAGTTTCAGCAGACTAAAACTCTCTAATAAATGTATATAATACTTGGACGAGATATGTTGAGGCAGTCTCGCCCAAGGAGAAAAGATTTAGGGGTTATTTCTAATCAGTTAGTGGCTTAAGCATCTGAACCTTTCGACCGTAACCAACGGATACTCACACTTACGCTCGCAGTGAGCCGCACTATTATATTGACAATTTATTTTAGATTTACGGTAGAGATTTCTGCTAACTTTCGCACTTCGGCCTTACTCCCATAGTCTTTCCATCTCATTTCACTTTTTAAATTGTCTTTTCTTAATTACAAATATATTATATCATTTATCAGTGGCACAATTCAAGTTTTTTTTAGTTAAATTTTTCTTAAAAATATAACTGTCGCCCTATTATAAACCTCGCAAGAGTTTAGCCTCTTACTGACAATTATATTTTTAAGAAAAACTAGGCAAACTATCCATAATCTCTTGGAGCCAACCCACACTTTCTTACAGCCAAGGCTCATTGCGCTGGTAGTTTTAAATATCTAATAGGTCATACTACCAAACTATTAAATATTGTGAGATCCAATCCCAAGGTTTGCCAAAAAATCCTGATTAACAACTGAACTAATGCGCTGTTGCTCAGCCCTGTCTTGCGGCAGTAGACTAACTACTAGTCATCAGCAGCACTTTTCCGATGAAAGTGTCAAAGTTCCCATCTGACCGAATGGTGCGGGCCATCTTCTATCCGATGGAGGATATTACCCTCTCTAAGTGCTCAGGTAATCTCGCCCTTTTGAGTAATCAACTCAATTGTTGTAAATAAATATAATTTATTTTCTTTTTTCATTTACAAATATATTATAATATAAATGGGTTGCTATTTACAAGTCTTTTTATTTAATTTCCCCTTAAAAATATTTCTGTTCCCTGTTATCTTCCCCTAATCTTGAGGAAGTTGCCTGTTACCTTTATTTTTTAAGAAGAGCTGCCTAACCTGGTCGCAGCACGGCGTTTCCCTTTGGTATTACTACCCCATTTGTATAGCGCCAGCTCAGTCCTCACCGTATCGTTATTACGTCCAACCCGTCGCATTGTCTATTAGGACAAGTCGCAATTGGGTAGCTGCTGATACAGTACGCATTCCCTCTGGTCCCGCTAGGAATTATACTTCCCTCGAAGAGACAGAAACTCGGGCAGCAGAGTTCTACGCAACAAAGCCACTGCTTAGCTTTTACCTTCACCTAGGCATCAGATGCGTTGCTAATTGTATAGCCTAGGTTATTTTCTGTCCCTTTAAGCGAAGCATAAGACTTCACTTATTACAACACTTTTATCAGTGAAGAGAGTAAGAGAATATTACTCTCTTATTTGTATTATATTAGTGGGAAATAATATGACACAAATAACAAAGTAATAATCAGCCTACACCATAGACCCAACCCTACCCACGGTCTAACGGAGTGCCTTTGTTCCATAGCCTACGCCTTTATAAACCATTCAAGATTTATAATAAGATAAGGATACACTCGTTTCCTCTGTAAAAAATATTACTAAAAAAAGAATATAAAAAATGATTTGAAGTCAAGGACTTCTATTAAGGAAACAGCCGTTTATCTTTATGCCCGCCAAATACTTAACAGAGATTAATCATTTCTCATTAAGATTGCGTAATTGGTTGAACGCTAACTCACGCCCTACTTTGTGAGACACTGTTTTCTTAATAGCAGTCCTTCACAGGACTACTTTCCCTTCGGAAATGGAGAATGATGTAAATAAATAAGTTTCAAAGTTTTATACTTTTTCTTTTTTATTTACAATTAAATTATAATATATTTAACTTCCATATTTCAAGTTTTTTGAAATATTTTTTTTAAATATATGTATCCCGCCCAAGGACTTCCACCTTGGGACATTCGGCGAAGGTTCAAAACAAATTATTGCTGGATGACCTGTTCGATTACCCTTCTGTTAAGCTAGCTAATAAGCTATTGCCAAATTATTATTTTCTTTAATCTGTCTTTAATGAATTTCAGCACGGGATTTTTTTATGTCGAGGCACCCTCAAAAGGTATTCCCTCCCTCGGGTGATAAAGTAAGATTAGAGCCTCCTCCACGGCTTACCTAATCTTTAATAACGCAGGAGGCTTAACCCGCCCAATTCGCTTAGCCTTTTAGTGTAATTGAAGCTTCAATTTTATTGGGTGCTACCCAATCTTTAACATCACGCCAAAGTCAGACTCGAACTGACACTCTCTTCCTAACCCAGGCTTTAAGCTATTACGCCTAGGTTGAGGAAGAATTTTACCAGCTTAAACTATTCAGCGATGAATATAGTTCGTGAGAACTATATAATATTACTTTTCTTTTTTTATTTACAATATAATTATAATATTAAATGGTGGAAAATTACAAGTCTTTTTTATTATTTTTATTAGATTTATTCCCTTTCTCCCATTTAATTACTTCTTTGCCATCTATGGTGATGCGAAAGATCACTTCATCAGGAATAATAAATAGCCATATTAAAACTCCTATTGCTACACTACCTATGAACTCTATCATACTTTTCTCCCATATTTTTTAGCATAATCTTCTATGAATTGTAATGTTTGCTCGGTTTCCCAAAAGAAAGGATCTTCCTTTAATTCACACATCATATTATAGAATAATTGTCCTTCACGCCAATCTGGGAAGTATGTTTTATGTATTTCTTTTAGCCTATCATAAAACTTATCTAATCTTTTTATATCTCTCATATCTATCGCTCCTTTCTTTTAACCTTATAAAATACTGCGTTAATATTAATACTAATTATTATCAACGCACTACTTAAAAAGTAATGCCTCAAAGCCGGTCGATTATTTCCCTCCTATTCTCACTCTGGGGGTCGCCTGTCCGATGATTGGTTCTATCTTCCTTCAGGTTAGACGCCATAAGTTATTGTTTAGGCCTACGCAACCGATCACATTTGCTATAAACCTGCCTTGAGCAGAAAGATTAATTTTCCTTTTAATCTACTTTATCAATATTTTGTATAGAGAAAGATACGGTTTTATTATCTTCGCTTCAACGCTTACACTCCTTAGGAGGTTAATCACACACTCGTTTGGACGTATCTGGTCCCCGGCTAACACTACACAAAATATTGATAAAATATATTAAATATATTTCTTTCATTTACAAATATATTATAATATATTTTAGAAGTTTCTTTCAAGTATTTTTAACTATTTTTATGATCATTCTCACTATACTCTACCAATTTGCCACTTTTCATTCTTACATATTTACAAATATTATCTAAATAATTGATAACAAAACCTTCAACAGGTCTGCCGACCTTAGCACAATATTTTGTATAAATGCTATCTAAATGTTCTTTATTTGGTAAAACACTTATCTCGCATACTTCTGGTACAATACCTAGGAATGAAGGCATAATACCATCTACAAATGGATAAATAAATAGTGAATGGTCATATTTTAGATTACATAAGTTAAAATCGGCGTCTATGTTAGCTTTAGCAAACATATACCATCTCTTATCAAAGTCCCCGATATCATATTTGATAGAACCCATACCCATCCATTCTCCACAAATGGCACTATTTTCCATTAAAGAGTTTTTCAACACTTCGCCATTACCTTTAAGCCAAGTATATAACCCTTTATATAATTTATCTTTCACTTCCTCAATTTCAGCAAGAGTATATATATTATTTCTACAACCTATGTATAATTCACCATCTTTTTTAAAGAAAACTAGATTACTTCCATCAAGTTTTTCAGTTAAATATACTTTTTCTCCCATAACTTTAACTCTTGGAGTTTTAGGATATAAACTTTTCTTTATCATAATTATCACTTCCTCTCAACTATTTGGCCACAATGGCTTGTGTAATTTAATAATTTTTTCTCAATCTCTGCCAACTCAGCCCCTAATTTATTCAACTCAGCACTATCTGCCTTAATGATTAACACTTGAATTTCGTGTAATCTCTTTATAATTGCTAATTTTATTCCCATTTTTTATTCTCCTTTCTTTTTTAATTACAAATATATTATATCATTATTTACTTACAACTTTCAAGTATTTTTGCTTTAATTTTTCTAAAACTTCTCTTGCCTCATCAACTTTTCCGTAAAAGAAAGCAAAATCTGGATCGTCTCTATCTACCATTCCGTCATCGGCATAGTTTATCATAGTGTCTAAGCTGTTCATTATCTTTTCTAACATATCTACACTCATACTACATCTTTTCATATCTATCATTTCTCCTTTTCATATATATATTATAACATAAAAAATAAGAGAAAAACAAGTTTTTAACGAAAACTCATCTTTTTAATTTCTGCTTTCGCTAACCTGTCTTTCTCTTTATTTTTATAAGTTCTATTATTCTCACACCAAACACAGCTCCCGTGATTACGACAATTTGGATCTACGGCTTTACAATAGGGCTGACCTTTTGTGCCATACTCTACTCTGTGTTCTTTCTTATGTAATATCGCTTTATGTAGAGACATTGATCTCACCTCCGAATTAACTTTCAGGAGCTGTATTTTTCCTATATCTTCTACCTTTTTTAAAATGCTCTTTCGCATATGCTATAGCCTTGTCTTTTAGCTCTTTACCAGTAGCCGTTAAATATTTAGCCGCATTAGGATTGCTTTTTAGTTTTTTATTTGTTCTACCTTTTTTATCTAAATTAAATTGTGTTTTTGTGTATTGTGCTTCTCCACTTCTACTTGCGCCATTTCTTTTAGCCATAATAAATCACTCCTTCTTTCTTTAATGTTCTAGGTCTCTATACCAATTTTCATTCTGCTGATCTACGTCCCCATTTCGTAAGAAACAATTACTTTTAATTTGGATTAAATAAGCATTAAAGCTACCATCATCATCCCAAAAATAAAAATTGCCTCTTAATGGTACAGCTGGTCTATCTGTAATATTTATAGCGTGTTCTACATTACCCTCTTCTTCATCATATTCTTGTCTTACTAAGTCATAATATTTATTAAATCTATCAATTGCTTCACTTCTTTTCGAGGTCAAGAAGACGATGTCTCCATTGGTATCATCATAAGACGATACTTTTATTATAACATAATATGGTCTTTTTCCTATTGGTTCCATAATACCACTTTCCTTTCTAATGGCTTACAGCATTGCCTAACAAAAGTTGTAGGCGACACCATCTATTTATATTCATACGATCGGAATAGCAATCTAATAGAGAAACAAAACTAGCCCATTGTTCTTCTCTAGAATTACTTCCCGTCTCATCGTTTAGCTGCGTCCACATTGATTGGAGCGCTCTTATTATCTCTTTTTTGGGGAACATCTCAAAAAGTCTGGCACTTAATTTATCCCATTCTTCTTTTATCTCGTGTATCTCATTGTCAAGATTTCGTACCGCACGACATCTCTCCACCAATGCGTCATAATCTTCAAAGGTTACCCCTCTAACAGAATGGTTCATAATTATTTAAACCTTCTTTATATTTATTTTCGTCCCAATCCTCAAAAGCATATCCATATCCGTCCCAATTATCTACGCCCATTACTTTCAAGGCATTTAATCTATATCTATCTTCCAATAATTCTAGCAATTCTGTTTCTGTTAATAGATATTTCTTTTCTGTCATATTTTATCACTTCTCTTTCTTTCATTTACAAATATATTATAATATATTTTACTTGATTAATTCAAGTATTTAAAACAAGAAATGTGTTATTTTTTTAAAATTAAGACTGCCTCTAGAATACTTCGTTGAGTAAAAATTAATCGCCCTCCAACTTGAAAACCCTGAGATTGCCAGTCGGTTGAATTCAATATGTTTATCAGTTCCTCAATAGAGTAGAGGTTGGTTTTTGGTATTAACGCCAACAGACTACCATCATACCACTGTGTATCAATTGTATAAAATGGATGTAAGTCCCTTGTCTTACAATTAACAAAAATAGCTGGCACACTTAACGGTGTAATTTTTCTACCCCATTCCCACCAATTATTCTCATTGAATTTGCGAATACCTCTAAGCATTAATCTATCTTTATATTTTAGTAAAAATGGATTGGGCTTATCTGTATACCACGCCCTAGATAACTTACCGGTATTCTTAGTAGTTGAGGTAGCGATTTCTATATTACCGTTATCGCAATAATAAATATCATTATCTCCACTAACTGCGCCTACCTTTACTTCAAATAAATCTCCAAGTCTAACCCCTTGTGTCGCAACAAAAGATAAGAAGCCGTTATTAAAAGTAATTGGCACCGTATGAGCCGCACCTTTCTGCCACCGAAAGATAACTACATTCGGATCGGCATCTGGAAATACCTTAGCATCACCATATTCCTCCCAAAAAGTAAACCCTCCTTCATTGTATAGTCTTTTATTTAACTCACGAGCACCGGTTGTCTTGATAAAATCTCGTGGCACAATAAAAATTAATTCTCCATTGGGTCGCAGCAAATCAATACTATGCCATATAAAAAATAAATATAAATTGCTTCTCTTATCCATTACCTGCGGCAACTTTTCTAAGGTGGTTGGAAGAATGTGCTGATATTTTACATACGGCGGATTACCAATAATTGTATCAACGGGCTCTTGCCAATCAAAATAATCCATTTCAATAGCACCCGCGCACTTAATGGCTGGGTCTATTTCTAATCCAATGGTCGTATGTGTATCCTTTAATAGATTATAAAAAGCCCCATTCCCACACGAAGGTTCTAATACAGTTCCTTTATTTTTTATTAAACCAATCATTTTTTTGGCAATTTCCTGTGGGGTAAAATATTGTCCTAACTGCCCTTTATCCATTAGTGTCCCTCCATTGTATTAACAAGTCTAAGGCTGGAGTTCTTTTGACATAGGAACTTATAAATGTATCCATTATATATCTTCTCTGCTCCTCGTCTGAACGATTAGTAATGCCCTTGTTTTGCCCCCAATTACACTGAAAAGGTAAATTATTCCCATTGGATACTAAGTTATTAATATGTTTTAGAGATGTAAATATAAGCTCCCCCGTATTTTTAAAACATACAATAAAATAATAATCGGCATCACTAGCAGTGTAATTAGTGGTAAGTTTTTGAATAAAAGTTTCCCATTTATCTAGCCCTTTCTCTTGTTCCGGCTTAATACCGGTTAAGGCGTAATACATACCTTTCTTAGAAGATATATTATCTGCCGTAGTGCCAGATGTTATTTTAATATTTATGGGATAAAATTTCCCATCAATGGTGATGGCTATATCATACCAATATCGAGGTGGTGCCGCATCTATCTGAACATTTGGCAATAATTGTTTAATATGTTTAATTACTATTTCCTCGGATAGTGCTGAGTCTAAGCGACCGTCTCCAGTTCCACAAAATAATTCTTCTGTTAAGGGACTATTACCAATTAACTCTCTCAATTGATTAAAGTTCATATCTCATCACTTCTCTTTCTTTTGTTTATAATATAATTATAACATAAAAAAAAGAAAAAATCAAGTGTTATTTTACATAAAAAAAATGGTGGCTTCCCAGGGAGTCGAACCCCGCACGCTTTGGTCTTCAGCCAAACGCTCTACCACCTGAGCTAGGAAGCCATTTATGGCGTTTTGTAAAACAATCCTATGATTTAGGTCAAGAAGAATTTCTCCGCGAGCTACTTATCATTACTGAGTAAGCACTTTCGTTTTAAAACTCGGTCATAGTTTCTCAATCTATGCGTCTTGATTACCACTTAATTCATACTGTAATTTTTACAAACATCTGCGCTCCGGGTTATTTCAACAGTAGCGAACTGAGCTCTCGCTCACCGGAATGACGTGCCATATATATTAAAAGTTTATTTTAATCAAATATCTGGTGACAAGTAGGGGATTTGAACCCCTGAATGCTGCTACTCATCTTTGAAAAACTTTTTTATGTCTTGTAATCGGTATGGTAAATTATAATTTTGTAACCATTTCCTGATAGAATTATCACTTACTCCATACATTTTGGCAATTTGTAATAAGGAATGGCTTCTAATAAGTTCCATCATCTCTTCTCTTGACGGATGTTCACATTTCCATTGCTTCTTACTGAGACAATTTCTACAAATTTCCCCACTGTAACATTTAGATCCACCGCAAGAAGCACATCTATATTTTCCCTCACGATTGTCTAAAGGAGTTAGCGATAAATCATCTCCAATTTTTAATTGTGAAAAACTTGTAGCTTCCCATTCATAATAATCTTCGTTGAAATAATTATCTTTAAAAGATATTTCTATTTCTCCACAATGATATCCTCTATGACAATTTGGGCAGAGCAAACAACATTTTCTTAATTCATCTCTTATTTTTAGCCAAGTTTTTGCTCCGTTTGTCTGGACACTACTGATACTAAAATCTTTTTCAAAGTTAATATGGTGTATATCATACATAGCTACATTATTAAACACAGCTCCACAATTACAGCATTGTCCTCCAAGAGCATCTACGGCTCGTTGTTTTATAATAATACGCCATTGTTTTTTTCTATTTGCTGAATAATCTGCCATTATATCATCTCCTAATATAATAGTGATTATTCGAACTGGTAAATATAAAAAACGACATAGGTATTCAAAAATTGGTCTGGCATATCGGATTTGAACCGATGACATATAGACGCGTGAAAGGCGTGCGAGTTGAACCACTTCTCCAATGCCAGATATTATTTGACAAGTTGGCGAAGCGATTTAACCGCTTCACCACTGGGCGATAAATACTAGCCTATGTTCGATACTATCTCTAGTTAATCCTCAACCATGCTGCTCCTTAGTAAATAAGTTCAAACGCACATCCCATCTGTGGCACTATTTGGATTACATATCTAGTTCATATGGTACTTTAGTCGGCTGGGTACCGTTCCATATGCCTCTACATTTATAATTAATATTATTATCAACTTGGTTGCTCCGGCAAGATTCGAACTTACGCATCGACGAGTCAAAGTCGCCTGTGTTACCGCTTCACCACGGAGCAATATTTTATTTATAATATACAGCATCATACATAGGAGCGAATTTTTTGATGTGATCATGGGTTAATGTTCCCAGTATTTTTTCACTTCCATCTTGCTGTTTGATATATATATTTGCCGTATCTGTTGTTAATGCTGATCTACCCTTAGGATAAGTCATTCTTTTTGCCACTTGCTCTAAATATTTCATATCTATTGTATTAACTTCTACAGCTCCCATTTTACTGCGAATAACAAAAATTGGCTTACCATTTTCTAAAATTGGATTGGTGTTTATTATACCATCGTGCCATTTAATATGATATTCTTCGTGAATATCTGTGATAATTAGGTGAGTCTTAATCATTGTCTTATCCATTTTTTACTCTCCTTTCAACGAAGCAAAGAAGTTTTTAATATCTTCGCTTACTTCACTTGTAGTAATATCTTCTCCTCGAGGAGCTGGTTTAGACCTGTGATGGCTATTATTATCCTTCCAACATTTTAAGAAATGTTTTGCCATATCTTCTTCTGTGTTGTACTCTTTTTGACAGGTTGGACATATATATATCATAAAATCACTTCTCTTTCAAATATAATGGCGGACGATACGGGAGTCGGACCCGTGTTTATACCGTGACAGGGTATCGTGATAACCGCTACACTAATCGTCCATAAATGGAACACTATGCTTGAGTAAAACCAACGTTATCATATAGGTAATTATTAAATGGAGCACCATGTCGGTTACGCTCCGACGACCGAAGTTTGGAAGACTTCTATTTTACTATTAAACTAATGGTGCGTATTCAAAACTATATGGTGGAGGATGTGGGAATTGAACCCACGACCTTCTGCTTGCAGGGCAGACGTTCTAGCCATCTGAACTAATCCCCCAATGGTGCCCCCTGACAGACTCGAACTGCCGTGAGATGATTACAAGTCACCCATACTAGCCGCTATATTAAAGGGGCGTAATTTTGTGGAGCCACGTTCTCCACTTGTGCCTTTTTATAGATATAAAATCTATTACGGGTCAGCCTTATGAGTCTGCTTACGCAGCGAACCCTCTGCCGTGTTAGAAAACTAAGGCGTCATTTACCATAACCCCTATACAAAAGATAATTCTTTTTCCTCGCATTACCAACGCCGTTTCTTTTATGTGAAACGATAATATCCGAAGCCATAAAGGAGCTTCTACCTACCTGTTGGCCAAGGCTTGCCGACAATTGTCGTACCACGGGTCGCATTTGATACAATCTCTTGCGTATATAATAACAGCTATCGCTGGAGGCTATTTACCTTTGGATTTCTCCTACCCCATCCCCCAGTATTAACAAGGTCTATTTTTCGGCTGTCATTACTAAAATCAACGCCTTTTACTTTGCTCCACACGGGATAACATAGTACTTAATCAAGCAACCAAGGTTCTTGAAGGGCACCTCTATTATAATAATAGTATTAAACCAACTATCTTTATCTAATTTCAATTGCTCCATATCTCACAATTTCTGTTGTAGAGTATTCATTTAATATCCTACCATCATATGTTTTCTTTTCACTGGATACAAGAGCGGCATCTCTAAGACGCATAAGCGCCCAAGTAATTTCATTTATACTCATTTTTTTTATATCCTCATTTTCACTTTCTTTTAAAAGCTGAGGACCGAAAGCGTTTCCATGAAACTCGTCTTGTAAAATGTTTAATATCAATTTTTGTTTCCAACTTAATGAAACAACAGGTATTTCACTTCTTTCCATAAAAATCACTCTCTTTCTTTTTTAATTACAAATATATTATAATATAAAAAAGAAGAATAAATCAAGTATTTTAGCCAATTATATAAGGCATATTTTTATTAAAATCTTCTGGTTGAGCGATTTCTTCTACATAACCATTAGTATATTTAAAATATTTTTTAAATGTAGGTGTGGGATATAATCCTTCTGATAGCCTAGATATTAGGGCATATTGATAATACCCATCTTCAAAAATATCACAAATGTTATATACCACAGTCGAAAGGGCTTTGTCATATTTCTTATAATAACCGACTGTACGGCTGTTATCTATTTCATCCCCACATACTCTAATAGTTGTTATAAAAAACATACTTATCACTCCATTCTCAAAATTGGCCTCCCCACAAGGATTTGAACCTTGAACCCTGGTTCCGTAGACCAGTGATTTATCCAGTTAGTCTATGGGGAGATTATGGCTCGGAGTGAGGGATTCGAACCCCCGTGTCGGTTACCCGACATCAAGTTTTCAAGACTTGCGTATTCAGCCAACTCTACCAACTCCGAATAAATGGCGGAGAACACTGTTGCTGCCACAGATCCGCTTACACGAACGCATCGCTTAGCAGGCGAGCCTAAGACTGTCTTAAATTACTCTCCATTTTTTTAGTACCATAGATGAGAAAAATATTTAATAAATAATCTCATTCCATAGTTTATTTGTTTTTGTTTATTCTTACTTCTTGCCTTTCTTTCCTGCTCAGGAATAGTCATATCACTATCTTCGTGAATACAATATAACTTGAATGCCTTAACCATCTTATTTAATACATCTTTCCATTGTTTTTCAGTCATACCATTGGGATGGCCATATAAACAATTGTCTTGAAAATATCTTAAGCGACCATAAATATATATAGCTAAAGAAAAGTCAAGGCTAAAAAATTCTATGCCAGTGAAACCCTCATCATTAGGGATATTTCTATCACATATATCTTCGTATCCTTCAAAAGGAAAACTTGTTGGCTCTAAGCCTAATTCTTTATAATAGTGTGTATATTTCATTTTTACACCACCTTTTATTTGATTATATAGATTAGAAACATAAAAATCTTCGCCTGTAAGCCCTATTATTTTTATGTGTAGTGATGCTTTGTGCTCCCTTTTAAACAAAACTCAAATCTAATCTAATAAATACGCCCTTGCTTACAGACTAGGAGCCGCGTATTTTTAATCAATAATGGTAGAGGATAATGGTAACGCTCCATTGTTTCACGCTTATCAGGCGTGTGCCCTAACTTTTAGACTAATCCTCTATAAATGGCTGGGACAGTGAGACTTGAACTCACGACCTGCTGTTTAACAGACAGCTGCTCTGCCAACTGAGCTATATCCCAATAATGGTGGCGGAGGTGGGATTTGAACCCACGATCTACTGGTTATGAGCCAGTCAAGATAACCACTTCTCTACTCCGCTATATAAAAAGAGGAGACTATTGCTCCCCAAGCTCTAATTCCTTTTCTTACTCAGCAGTGTCAATAACAGTGTATTTTGTAAGAATTTTGCCATTTTTGGCTTCTTTTGTTTTAGAAACTAAACCTTTTGGAGCTAAACTTGACAAAGTTGCTCTAACTGATTGAATTGTTAATCCTTGAGTTTTTGTTAGGATGTCTTCTGCGAAAGCAGAACCTTCAAAATCCTCCTTTAAGATTGCTAAAATTCTTTCTTGCTTGTCTGTCATTTTATTATTCATTATTTTTCACCCTTAATTGAATAAATTATTTCAATTCCTTTCTTTTAATTTACATATATATTATATCAAATTATTTTCCAACTTTCAAGTATTTTTAAAAAATATTTTGATAGAGGTTTCTTTACCTCTCTATAAGACACTAAGACATTAAACAGCGCCTGTTTAAGGGATTACCGGCTACAATAGCGGGACTTACCTTTTTCCCATCTAATGTCTTATAGAGAAATAAAGAATATAGTTTTTAGCATTCCTTCAGTTCTTTGGGTAAGCAATGCCTAAGCGCCCATCTATCTCTTTCACCATAGCAGCGACTAAGTTTCTCACGCCCAAACTTAATAAAAACGGTCTGGCCTATTTATCAGTAAAACTATAAAACTTGATTAACCGGGGTGAGACAGCCCTCCTCGTATCTTTTATATTGGAGATATAACCAATTTATTTTTTCTTTTTCAATTACAAATATATTATATTATATTTAATTACTTTAAATCAAGTATTTTTTACACAAAATCTATTAAATCTGCCCCTATTCCTAATTCATAGTCATCTTTTTCACAATTTAATATTTCGGCATAACATTTTAAATCTTTCCCTTTATGAATATGAACTATACCACCTATATTATATAGATCGTATGCTTGGCCTATAGTAGTATAGACATTATCAAACTCAGGATAATATAAATATTTAACTTGTTTGTTTTTATCTACATATTGATTGATATGATAATTTTTATCTATATTATAATTATTATTTCTTTGAGTTCTCATTATAAACACTCCTTTCTTTTTTTATTACATATACATTATATCATATAATATTCCTAATGACAAGTATTAATTTTAAAATATAAGTAATAAATTGTCTAAGGTATATAAAATATATTATATATATAATATATTATAATTCCTATTGTCAAGTATTAAATAATATATTTTTACTTTACTTTCGTTCCTAATGAAAAAGTATTTAAGTATTTTTTATATTTTAAATACTTGAAAAGAGCTACAAATATAAAATATAATTATATTGTCAATTAAAAAAGACAAAGATAAATAGAATAAATGTGTTTATAAAAACTTGAATTATTCTTTTATTTTTGATATAATATATTTGTAATTATTAAATACAAAATATTTTATATTTAATATTTTACATCTTTTATATTATTATTATTAGTTCTTCCCTATAATGGGAAGATGGTAGGACACTGGCGCATTTGACTTCTTGTTAAAGACTACTGGCTATAATAACAAGAGCCTACGTTTGACGGGCAATCGTTTAAATATGATGGTGACGCTTAAAGCAATACCCAAAGTGTCTAAACGGCGAAGTCTTCTGTACGCAACGGTTGATGCTGGGGCTCAAATGACTATTAGCATTTGGACTAAAAATCTTAACAAGTTGAATTACGTTGTCCTTAGATGCTCGGGATGAGTAGGGTAAGTGGCGGGGAGCTCGAAGTGCTGGGAGGCGACTCATGACACCTGAAAGCATGGGGCCACATATATTGTGCGCCCCGCTTATAAATTATTGTGAGATAAGGAGATGAAGCTATGCTTGAACAATTAAGAAATGAAATTGGAAAAAGAAAAGTGTTGTTATTAACAACTCCTAACTCTTTAAGTAGAAAAATAAAATTATATAAAATTAATAGACGAATTCGCTCATTGATTAAAAAAGAGGCGAAAAAACAGTCTAAGCAAATGTATAAAATTACAATGGATACATATACCTCAATAATTAAATCTAATTTTTGTTAAAAATACTTGATTTTTTGAAATAAATTATTATATAATTATATTGTAAATAAAGAAAGGAGTAATAAGTATGAACGATTTATCAGATAAAGCAAAAATTATTTATATAACACTTCAAAAACTAGGAGCAAAAGATAAAGAAACTGCTGCTACTTCATACAGTATCTTGGATTATATTGTGGAAGAAGCTGAAGAACTTCAAGAAGAAGAAGTATTAAAAGATATACCTGAAGACGAGTTTGTAAATATTACAATTGATATAAATATAAAAAGTATTAATACTTTAATAACTTCACTGGCAAAAAAAGGTTATGTCGCAAAGACAGCCCCATCAACTATCAATGTTGAAGGAACAAGCCGTAATTTAAGAAGATATTATTTAGTAAAATAATTTACAAATGGTAAAAAATGTGATAAAATAATTTTACAATAAAAAAAAGAAATGACGATTAAAATGAGGAAATGCTTTTTAATCGTTGAAAACCTGACAAATAAACAAAACAGGGGACTTAATGAATCACTGATGTTGGATTAATCACCCAACATCACAAAGAGAAGTGTGTCCTAAACAGATAATAGAAAAACGAATGTCTTCTCTAAGACGCCTGTATCAGTGATATAGGTAAGGATAAAAACCTTTAAAACATAATATCTTTTATATGTTTAAAAACACTTGACTGCTAAAAGAAATAGCAAAGACAAATATCAACTATTAGAATGATTACGAACTGTATTACCGGCCTGACGTTAATATATAAGTTTTACAATTGCCAGCTAATACGCAAAATCCGATTTAGGACAGTAGTACAAATAGTACTACCGTGGCAGCGGCCGTTGTTGATAGTTTAAATAGGGAAAACTTTAAAATGTGAGTTCAAATCTCACTCACTTCTAATAGCACCATTATAAAGTTCTCCGTAAAAAGAGAACTTTTTATTTTATGGGGATGTATCAGCATTCGACGGAAATAATTACTTATTATGAAACAAGTAAAAAAACAAAAAATAAATGGAAACATTTTTTCAAAAGTTGCTAATAAAGTTAAATCTTTATTCTCTTTAAATAACGCAGTATTTGCGTAAGCAACCATTTTGTATAAGTATCGGGACTGTCAGAGAAAATACAAAGTGTTTTAACTATCAAAGACAGTAGATAAATATGAGTGTTTGTTGTATATTATTTATCTTTTTACAAATAACAAGCCTCTTCTTAAACATTTGTTATTTAGATATAAGAGTGAGATAAAATATAAATAACTAAACTTGTAAGAAAGTAATAATAAAAAGTTGTTTTCGGACACCGGTGCGACTCCGGTCATCTCCACCATTATGTTCTATACAATATAGAGTTGAACAGGGGCAGATCCTGAATAGAACATCATTTTAAATAGATATATATAGTGTGCCAAAAAGTTGGGCGCTTAAAGAGAAAACGCTGAGCAAGGTAAATCAGGCGGATTGATCGGATAAACATCGCTATATGGGGATGGGACTTCATTCTCATCCTCCTCGATGTCTATTACTATAAACGAGGTGATAATATGAAAAATAAATACTTTGTATTCTCAGACATACACGGAGAATATATTAGTTTAGTAGATACATTGTCAAAAGCTGGGTTTGAACCAGACAATCCAAAACATATTTTGATATGTATTGGAGATGGCTTTGATAGGGGACCTGACTCTCGTGCGATATATGAGCTATTTGTCAATTGTCCAAGACATATTTATATAAGAGGTAATCATGACAATATGCTTCAGGAAGCATTAGAAAAGGGTATGGATGGTGAATATGTATTATTTAATATTCTCCACAACGGACTTAAAGCTACGCTTGATTCTTTTTGCGGGAACGATGGTAAATCGTTTATGAATACCACTAGCGTAAAAGACTTAGAAAAAGAAATAGCTGCTGTACGTACTATGAATCCTGGGTTACTTAAATGGTTACAAGCTAGACCTTTATATTACGAAACGAAACATTTTATCTTTGTCCATGCCGGTCTTGATCCAAACGAGCCAAATTGGCAAAATACCTCTGAAAATTTTATGTTATGGGATATTGAACATAGCCATGAACCCATTCCAAGTACAACTAAAATAGTCATCATTGGTCATCATCACGCTTTTAGAGTGCGAAACAATGCGTTAAATGCTGGTATTCAACCTAGACACAAGTTAGAAAGAAATATTACATACTTTGGTAACAAAGATGAACATGCGCCGGTTCAAATAAAAAATAAGATAGCTATTGATGGTTGTGTAAATTATACACATAAACCAAATATCTTGGTTTTTGAAGATGAACCATTAGATGAGCAGACAACTAGCACGGTGAATCAAGGATGTGCTGACATAGTATTTGATATACCAACATTTGCGACATATGATACTTTTGCTACCACGCGCGCAACATTTACATCTACGGGCATTCATATGTAAAATAGAGAGGAAGATAATAATGAAAAAATATATTAATCCAAAAGATAAAATTGCCATATTAGAAGATAAATACAATAGTATGGAAGATGGCAACTACAAAAAGAAACAGTTATATTTTAAAATAGAGGAATTAAAAAGAAAATGGACCCCACAAGTATTTTGGAACAGTAAAGAAAAGGGAACTTATAATAAAAAGAATGAATTAAGAAAGCAACATATTTCAGCAAAGACTAATAATATTTAAGTTTTATAGAAAGAGCTATACTTCTTTTATAAGAGGCGTGGCTTTTAATTTATAGGTGCTAGGCGACGGTTGCCGGCAAGACTCCAAATCTTGTGTCGAGTGGGTTCGATTCCTACAGCGCCTGCCATATGAATTGAGGAATAGAAATGAAAGTTATTTTTTTAGATATAGATGGAGTAATAAATACTCTTATGATATCAAAGGAGCCCTTTAAGTATGAAGGGCGTGGTTGTATTGAACGAGATGGTTATTATTATGATTTATGTAACGCTCAGGATGGCAGAGTCTCTAATAAACAGGCTGTAATATGGTTAGATAAAATATGTAAAGATTATAATTTAAGTATTGTGTTATCAAGCACGTGGCGTTATGACTTTGAACAAGCGTGTGAATGTATATATAACACAGGTTTATCCAGAGACATAAAAATAATAGGAGCTACTCCTATTCTCCATCAATTAAGAGGAAATGAAATTCAAGCATATTTAGATGAACATCCAGAAATAGAGGATTTTATTATATTAGATGACGACAGTGATATGTGCCATCTGATAGATCACTTAATTCATTGCGATCCAGATGCTGGAATTACAAATGGAACAAGGATAAAAATAGGTCAATATTTTAAAAAATAACTTGAAATATACAACATTTTTATATTATAATTATATTGTAATTAAATAAAAGGAATATAAGTAAGGAGGAAGCAAAATGAATAACAACTACAAGAAAAAACCGAATCGTTTCTTCAATAAAGATAAAAACAACGATAAAGAAGATAGAGTTGTTTATAGAACTAAAAACGAAAATAAAAATGTTTTAGCACTTTGGCAAAAGAAACTAATGGTTATCTCTCGTTCATTATCTATGGATTTTGAAAGTGAAGAAGATAGAACAGAATATGTAAAAAAAGAATGGGAAAAATTGGGTAAATAGGAAAGACCGCTTCCTATACCGAATGATTGGAAACAATTGTTTTAAGGGTAGGCCAGCTTTTGCTGTTAGTAAGACGGATAATTTCTTCTTGCTATTGAGCCGATGTGTTGTATTCCGGAACAGGCGGCCCGGAACCCAGTTTATTTTAAAAGAGAAAGGACTGGTAAGCTATGTTTAAAAAGAAAGTCAAATTAATTGGATGGACCGAATTAAATCCCTCTTACACAGGGAAAGAAGCGGAACTTGATAAAACACACATTAGATTATTAAAGAAAGAAATAATCAAAAATGGATATATTATTTGTGGAGATACACATCAATACAAAGCCGTACCATTATTTAATGATGGTCCGCTATTACTTTCAATGCGTAGATGGGCGGAAATTATGTCAGAAGCATTGAATGAAAACCTAGGTATAAAGACCACTTATAGACAGTTTTATTGTGCTGCGGGGACTGATTTTAAAGAAATCTTACCGACTTTAACATATTACGATACTTTAAAAAGAGTAGAATAGGAGTGATTTAATTATGAGAAAGATCTATGTAATCAGTGACACACACTTTAATCATAATAATATTATAAAATATTGTAATAGACCTTTCAAAGATGTACAAGAAATGAATGAAACACTCATTAGTAACTGGAACAATACCGTAGATAATACTGATATCGTTTATATGCTTGGAGATTTTTGTCTTGGACCAGCAGATTGTATAGCGCCCTTAGTTCAACGACTAAATGGACATAAAATACTAATAACTGGTAATCATGATAGGCAAAATAAAAAAATCTATCTTGATGCGGGATTTGAAAAAGTAATAAAAGAGACAGCTGGCATTATATATCTTGACGGTAATAGAGAAGTGTATATTAACTTTTCCCATCATCCCCATCCAGAGATGCTACATAATATATACGGGCATGTTCATGACCTAACGGATAATAATGACGCCGAACATTTTTGTGCTTGTGTAGAACAAATTAGTTACACTCCGATAGAACTACAGGAAATAATAAATAGAATGGGATGGTAAATCCCTTTTAATGGCTCGTTATCCAAGTGGCTAAGGAGCGTGACTGCAACTCACGTATGCGTAGGTTCAAATCCTACACGGGCCTCCAATGTATATCCGGGTAGTTTAACAGGAAAACACCACCATGCAGTGATTATGTATCAGGTGGAGAATACTGGTTCGACTCCAGTCCCGGGTGCCTTAATTTTTTTAAAAAATATTTTTTCAAAAAAGTTATCATAAGGAAAAATATTTGATATAATATAAATGTAAAAAATAAAAAAGTTCTTTGAAAAGACAAGGAATGTTGCTTGAACAAAGATGGTTTCGTCTTAAAAGCGGACTTTAACACGATTTAACAAAGTCGTCATTAATGCGGAAGCGTGAGGGAAAGTTGCTGTCGAATCAGCAAACGTAAAGTACCATTGATTTCGAGAGGCAGGCTTATGTGCGAGTTGGCGTCGCAAACAAAGCAGGGCAGTCTCTTGGCAGTTGAAATAAGAAAGCAATGGGTAGTTAGCATAAATCTGTCAATTTAAGCAAATGGAGGAACCTTATATGTTGAGGGTAATCAATCCTTCCTATGCGTAAAACATCTGTACCGGCCAGTACAAATGGCATAGTAGCCTTATATTCATTCATTATATTATTGAGATACGCTGGAAGATGTATCTCCTCCTTAACTGGAGTACGCTAATAACAGTAGATGCTGTAAGCGATTGTGGTCATATCCTATGAAAAAAGGACAAAAGGACGATGCGCCTAAGTGAGCAAGTGAAAATATAATGAGTATGGAGAAGGTCGGCAAACGATCGGGAATTAGCTCTAATGTGACCGTGCCAGGCGCATAAAGAGAAGTGTATTCTGGAATGGCTGAAGTAGGTAAAACTGTGTATAACGATGTGGTTTGTGGGCATATAAGAAGACCATTCAAGGAGAAACTAAACTTTTTTAACAAAGGTAGTAAAAAAGTTTGATATATGAAAAATTACACTCCAATCTATGCTATACTTGTAGAATATCGGTTTCTACTTTATGACTGAATACGTGGTTGATTTGTTAAAAGACTTGCGGGTATCCAAAAGTCCCGTCATTTCTTGTCTTTTCAAAGAACTTTTTGTTCTTTTCTGTAATTATTATTTAATTTACAGATGGTATTTTTTTATATTATAATATAAATGTAATATAAAAAAAGAAAAACTTTATATTACAAATATAAAGGAAGGAGAAAACTCACATATGGAAAGAAATAAAGTTGATGCTTTTTTAGTATGCGTGGGATGTGAATATTACAGCAATCCTGAAGAATATTTACAAGTTGGAGATTATGTCTATATAACATCAAAAAATACGGTACTAAAAAACGGAAAACAAATGGGTTCCATTGCTTTACAAGAGAAATATTACGACAGAGCGGTAGATTTACTTGATATGATGACTTCACAAAATACTCTACAACTTAAAGGTGACGAATATGCTATTCTTGAAAGAGCAGATATAATAAAATATTTTGGAGCTAGTGTATATATTGAGGGTATTGTACAATACTGCGATGATAAAATGGCTCTATTATATGTAGGAACTTTTGATGAGGAAGAACTTTTCCCAGAAGTAGAATGCGACTGTGATGATGACATAGAAAAAGATGAAGTATATGCCCTTACAGAGAGAGCATTACAAATGCTACGCAATATAACAGCTGATGTTAATTGTAAAAGAAAGGAAGAAGAAAAAACTATGAATAATGTATTTGGAAATCTTGGTTTTGGCAAGTTAAATGATAGTCGTTTCAGTCTATCAATGAACGGTATAGCTGTTCGTCAATCTAATACAGGTAAATATGTTGTTTATAATAAAGAAAATAATGAATTTGTAGATGCTACTGATTTATTATTCAATATTAAAGACGCATTATTTGTATTACCAGCAATGGAAATTAAAGCAGGAGATACTGTTTTACATGAAGGTAAGCCTTACTTCATTGTTGATACAACTAATGAAATTAAAGCCGTGTCTTATGAAGATTGTACGCAAACAGTATTAATCCCTAAGACAACAATGTTTGGATTAAAGTATTTTACAAAAGTATTTTCTATGTTTGGTGATAATTTCGCTTCAACAGGAGAATTATTCAGCAATCCAATGATGCTAATGGCTTTAATTAATGGTGATGCTAATAATGACACATCTAAACTATTACTTTTATCATCTCTTTCAAAAGGAGATATAGCAAGTAATCCTATGCTAATGGCAACATTATTAAAAGGTGAGGGTAAATTAGATTTATCAACAGTTATGATGATGTCTATGATGAATGGCAATAATAACCCATTTACACCAAAGAAAAATAAAACAGCAAATAAGGAATAAGTAATTATTCCTTGACCACAGTTTATTATTGTTAAATAGTATGCTGTGGTCAAGAAACAATTCTTATGTATTCTATTTATTGTTTCTTGTAGTTTAATTTGCTGCTCGGACTATTCCCTTTAACATTATTCTAGTTTAAAGTAAAAGGAGTGATGACCGATTGCTTTAAGTGTCTCATCAATAACGAATGGTTAAAGACGTTTGAGCTAACGAATCTTTATAAAGGACGTCTGGATTAAAGGGAGTGAATAACTCTCTTTTTTCTTATATTCATTTTAAAGCCATTTTTGGGCCCATAGAAAGATTTTTATGTTTTTTAATATAAATATATTAATTTTAATATAATTAACAAAATAAGGGGGCGTAAATAACTTTAAATGGCATTTTAAGTTTTATATATTATAATTATTTAAAAAGGAGTAAAATATGGACTTATTATTAGAATTAAAAAGACTGTTCCAAGACTTAGAAGAAGATGGAACAATAAAAGAAATACCGAAATTAGAAGAGCTAGAAAGATTGGCAGATAAATGCGTGGAAGGGCATTATAAAGATATTGATAAATTTCTTGTACCAATTTTAAAGCCAGAGAAATATGATAAATATAAAGAAAGGATAAACAAAATAAAAGAGATTAGTAAAAGAGAAAAAAAACTTTAACTGGTCTCTTTTTTAGTTTTCACAAATTAGCAAAAAATATTATAATATTATTATAAAATGAAAGGAGAATTGACATATGACAAAAAATGATACTTTCAACTACCCAAATTTTTCAATGTTAATTAGGAATAGTAATTTAAAAAAGATCCAAGAAGACTTGGAAGAAATTGGAATAGTAATAATAGATAAAAAAAAGTTAGGATACGACGATGAATATTGTATAATAACTTTTGGCATCCAAACAGAAGAGCCTGAAGATTATGATTTAGAAGTCCTTTTAAATACTATGGGCGGAATAGCAATTCACGAGGTTGATTCAAATTGTGTTGCTCTATTAGAGAGTGATGTTGATGAAGTGAGTAATATTTTCTGTTGGGCAGGAGCTGGAGATATTTTAGTAGGAGAACTTCTTACACCAGAAGAATGTGTTTATTTATTAGAAAAGTTCTGTAAAACAATTAACCACCAACAAAAAAAAGTGTATGTAAGTGACAAAGATGGTAATGAAGCAGTTTTAGAGGAAAGTGGCGACATTCTATTTAAAGGTGACTCTCCTAAATATAAAATAGGAGAATACGGTACTAATGAAATGGTATGGTGGCCAAATATAATAGAAAAATTAGGCTCTAATTTCTTTTACTTAATTCAAAATGAAACAGAAGATAAGGACGATGATACTTACTCTCCTAACCCATGGGACCCAAAAGATAATAGCTACTTCAATGACTATGACGATTATTATTATTATAAAGAAAGGTTTGATACATAATGATATTTAGTTTTGTAATAGTCTTAAAAAATAGTGATAGAGTACGCTTAAATGACTTTTTAGGACAAGTTGGCAAAATAGAAATGGTAGATATAGATGCTGAGTATATGCGAGGCTCTTATTATATATTAGAATTATCCGTATATGCCGACAACAATGACAGGTTGTATGAAATACTTATATATCTTTTATATCGCATGCCTTACATTTTGATGAGAGCAGTGGGTTCTCCATACATTTTTGTAAAAGACAACGAGGCATTTAAAGAATTAAAAGAAGAGCAATATTGGGGAGATAATGGGGCTGATAATTTTAAAAGAGATGTATTAGGTATAGAAGAACGCTATTTTTTAATCTTTAAGTCGAATTCTTGCCTGCTTCAAAATCAAGCCCTAACATTAATATATGATCATCCAAAAGGATACGGCCATTATGATATAGAATTAGGGCAATTCACAAAAGAATTATTTACCAGCACACCTGAATACCAAATATTAAATGACGCAACAGGACAGATCTATGCGGTAGATGTGGTATTTGGAATACCTGAACATTATTTTAAGTTTATTATTTTAAAAAATCTTGAAAAAAAGTAGGGAAAAATATTATAATATATATATAAAATAAAAAAAAGAAAGAGAGTGATACAATAATGGAAAAAACAAGTATGCCAGCCAATATAAGTTATACACTATTGGTACATGGCGGCTCATATAAAAACTTTCAAAAAAAGATAGCTACCGATTTTCCTCATCTGTTGATTAAAGAAATAAAACAAAAAGCTGTCCATTATTATATAGTAATGGTTACAGAAGATGGCCAGGAAGCTTATAAAAAGGAAGATATATATAAACTACCAATTATGGCTATGAGGGAAGAGTTTAGTAATTATTTATTCTTTAAGAAAATAACGGCATATAACAATGCTTTAAAGTTTATGTGTAGGGGGCTAGACAATAAAGAAGCTCCTTATGAGTTATACCAAGAAATGCTAACACCATTTGAAAAGATGAAATATGCCGAAATAGATAACAACACTAAGCAAATTACTTTGGAAGAAGTTAATAATACAACAGTTAGTTATTTTGGAACTTCTATCTTTGGTACGGAAAGTGTAAAAGCATTATTTGAAAAATCAAAAGTAAAAGTAGATAATAAGGAATACAACTTTGTTGAATTACTTAAAGAACAAAAGTTGTTAATAGGTATTTTATAATGATAGATTTTAGATATAATAAAAAAATGACAAGAAGATTAGTTTTAAGTTTTAATGACTGTATAGCATCAAAAACTAGAATAGATTGGTTGTTAGATAATGAAGAAGTTTGTGGATTAGTAAAAGAATATCATTTATTCAAAAACATTGTATTCTTTTTAATAAAAGCTGACGAAGACCAATATAGATTGGTAACTTTTCATAAAAATACTTTATTAATTTACTCTATTGACAATATAGAAGCATTTTTAAAAATGTCTGGGTGTAATTTATTAACATTAGAAAAGTCGGATGAACCTTACACAGAAGAAAGACTACATGATTGTTTAGAGGATTTGAAAGAATTACCTTGTACAGGTTTAATTATGATTGACGGAGATTATATAAGAGTGTATGATTATGTAGGGGACGGTAATAATGAGACTGCCTAATAAGGGAGATATCTGGTTAGTTCACTGTCCTTACAGTACACCCGGTAATATGGAAAAAGTCAGACCAGCAATTATTTTAGATATATATGAAGAAGAAAATATGATTAAAATTCAAAAACTATCAACAAAATACCATAAAGGAAGCAAATTATTTGAGCATCCAAAATTAAAACGCACAACCTATCTATCCAAAGAAGTATTTACAATAGAAGAATATAATTTAATTAGATATATAGGCACAATAAAACAAATGAAAAGAAAGAAGTGATAAAAATGAAAGAAAGACAATTACAAAAAACCTTTGTCATACCATACATTTATTACACCACAAATTTCAACGATCGTCAAGATGATGTAGTATATAATTATATTATGGAGCGTTTCGGTTTAGTTGGTATGCCAGAAATAGATTGCCAATTCGTCGGCATGGAAACAGTAGTCATAAAAGAAGTGGAGCTAATAGCAAGGAATTTCTTAATAGTGGGTAGTACTGGAACAAGACAACAAAATGATAATTTTTGGAACACTATATATACTATTACTAACAGACAAATTAATCATATAGATTTACACGGGGGCAATGAAGATATAAAAGCCGTTTCTGTGTCAATTATGATGGGTAGTAATAGAGATTTTTATTATACCACTTGTTTAAATGATACGGGGCAACAATTATTTTATCAAAATGATAAAAGTGATGAATGGTTTATACGACAAATTACGGACTGCGATATAATAAAACAGCAATGGATAGGTATATCTTTTGCGCCAAATGAAAAATTACCTAAGAATTTCTGGTCTCCTCAATTTACTACCAGTAAAATAACAATATCAATTGTAAATAATATTATTGATTATATTAACGATAATGGACGAAAAATGATAGCATTAATGGGGACAAAATCCTATAATCTAATATATGCTTTTACTCAATGGGATATTCGTTATACAGCACAAGCAATAGGTAATACGTTAATTATCTCAGATAGTAAAAAACTTTTAGAACAATTAAATGACAGATTGCTTGAAAATTTAAGTAATCACAGCACACAATATGGTCTTGTATGGCTTAACCAATATAATCTATTTATGAATGAATGCCCTATCATATTAGTTGGGACAAGATCACAAAATCGCCCACGTCTAAATATTAAGACTTGTAATGTAGAGCGTATTATAGGATATCAAACTCCTCAGTTTGGGGGAGAAATAGTATTGCTCTATCAAATCTCTGAAAAAGAGGACAAATTTAAAAAGATCGTTTTAGATGCGAAAAATTGCTCGAAAGAAAACCGTTTCGTTCTTCCTTATTTAAAAGATAATGAAAATGCTTTATTAGAAGGACTTGATGAGCTATTCGAGATAAGCGAGAACGTACCGATAGATTACATCAGAAGAAACTTAGAGCAGTATGTAATTAAATATTTTAATCTTGTCAATAATGAAAAAGGAGATGTTTTACAAAAATGGTTTAATTATTGTGCTCAAACAACAATTGACGAAAACCAAAAGTTATTAAAAACTTATGAGAACTTACAAAAAAACTTGTTAAATGAATACGAAAACTGTAAGCGTTTCCTAGAATTATATGATTTTTCAAAGAAAAAACCCGTACCAGCAATAGAACTTGTTGGAGAGACAAAAAAACACGCTGATAAGAAAATAAATTTTACAATCACCACAAAGAGTATTAACAACATTGGAGAGATTAGATTAATTAAACCTGAAACAATAATAAATAAAGAAATGAGATGGGTTATTCAAGGAGAAAAGAAAGGCAAGCTTTATATGGGAAGTAGAGACTTATCTCAATTCTATAATATAAAAACCAATACTATAAGAATAGATGAAAATGAATTGAAAGGAGCGAGATATCGTGATTAAATTGAAAATAGGTAATAATTATTTAATTACAAATTCAAACAATTCACTTGAGGGTTTAAAAACCACAATGGCATACATGATGGGTTGCTTTAAAGGAAGTGGAAATGTAGTTCTAAGTACAGAATGTATTGGAGTAGATGAAACAATATATGAATACGCTAGATTTATAAGAGATAACAACATAAAAAAAATATTTCTAGTACATAAGATAGATGTGTTATATATAAAACGAAAAAGTAGGCAAGAGGCGAGAAATCTAATAAATGATAGTAAATGGTTCATTAAGCATATTATTCAAGAACTTAGAAATGTAATTCCTGACATAGAAGTAAAAGTAGTAAATCTTAACGCTTATTTTAAAGCACCCGAATATCTCTTAGCATTACAATTATGGAATGAATTATTATTAGATAAGGATAGTATATTAAGTGTATTTCCTCTATTGGATAGATATAAGCAAATTTCCACAAGGGTAAAACAAATCCCAGAAGAAATGAAAATATTTGCTAATGATATAGAAAGATTAAAGAAAAAGAAAGATATTTGTGATAGGGTGTCTTCCCTTGAAAGTTTAAAGTATTTACAATTAATAGATGAAGCATCAGGTGTTGGAACGACTCTTAATCTAACAATAAAAGAATTACCAATTTATCCATCCGAGCCATTGGGAAAAGTGTTTAGTAAGGAAACTTTTAAAAGGAATCCTTATTTATACAAAGTAGCAAAATATATTTACAGCGGCTGTCATTTCGGAATGCCAAAGACAAAGATTAAAATTGGCAGTGATTTCAAACCAGTGTTCTTGGAAACGGTAGATCATACTTTTGATAAAATGTTTAAATACTACAACTGGTCTACAATAGGCTATCCTCATTTCGGAGTAGGACATTTCTGTGGTGGAGAATTCAACGATACGATAGCTCATGCGAAAGAATATGGATTAGAATATTATTTCCTATGTTTAAAGCAATATTTAACAACAGCAAATATGAGAGATACCGCTGGATATAGAGTATGGTGGTATCCTATATATAATGAGCAAAATGAATTGGTTTATTGTGCTGGTGTTGATATAGCAATAGAAGAAGATCTAAAACAAAGTCCCGATCTTTATGCCGAATGGTCAAATAAGACTTGGGATGAGAAAGTGAAAATATGTCAGCATCTTAATTGGGGCACATCACCTATTAGACAGTATCAAGAAGTAGATTATTATAGTAACCGAGGCTCAGAAGATGCTTTCTTGGCATTGTTACAAGAGAAAGAACCTGAAGAATATAAGAAAATAATGGAAAGGAGTGCTCAATAATGAGTAAAACAGTAAAATTAATAGACGAAGGCAAGTACAATGTATTTATATTACCAGAAGCAAGAGCAAAAATGGAATTATATTGTGAATTATGTGATAAAGAAATTGGTTGGTTAGGATTTGTGAAAAGATATAATGTCGGATTTGTTATAACGGATTTTGTACTATTGAAGCAGGAAGTACATTCCGCAACAACAGAAATAGATCCAACAGCCTTACTAGACTTTTGGGCTCAAACACCGTTAGAACAACAAGGAGACATAAAAATTTGGGGACATAGCCATGTAAATATGTCACCATCTCCTTCTGGACAAGACGACTCACAAATGGATTATTTTAAGGATGGTAATCCTTGGTTTATTAGGCTTATTACGAATAAAAAAGGTGACATGAATATCACTATTTATGATTATGAAAAAGGTTTTGAAATACACTCTGACGAGTTAATAACATATAACCCTCAAATTAATGAATTAAGGACTAACATCAAGAAAGAGATAGAGGAAAAAGTTAAAGAAAAAACATATACTAGTGTTCCTGCTAAGAGTTATAGCAGTTATAGCAATCCCTATTCCTCTTACAAATCAAAAACTAAGGAACAAAAAAGTTCAACTAAGCCTATGTTTGATGATATAGAAGTTAAATATGTTGATAAATTTGAAGATGTGCTTAATGATCCAAATTATTGGCAAAGTGTTTTATAATACTACTTTATGTAGTATTTAATATATAATGTACAAAAATTATAATTTTCGCTCCTTATATATACTATATATATAAATGCTCATAAATCATTGAATTATATGACATTAACACTATTATAATTCTACCTATTTCTTTGACCTTTTAAAAATAATGTACCTAAAGTGTACCTAAAATGTTATTCGGTATTATCTAGAAAGGAAGATAATAAACAAT
>ENA-OPWH01000463-OPWH01000463.1-human-gut-metagenome-genome-assembly--contig:-NODE-463-length-31437-cov-2.323115_pt1 | contig 31437 bp, 28 predicted proteins | sample MGYA00241506_ERZ502004 | MGnify/ENA primary metagenome ERZ502004 (study PRJEB25962, sample SAMEA2043049) | human gut metagenome | biome: human gut; feature: human-associated habitat; material: faeces... | reverse complement strand
TTGCGCCGCCTGCCTTTTTCTGCTTATCTGTGGTGGAACAGGTGGAAGTGGTGATGGTGCTTGTGCTCCGGCAGCTCCGGCTTGGGGTCAAAGCCGTTTTGCCAGTTGGAGAACAGGAAGTAGAACAGGTAGATCACCGAGCTGATGGCCCATGTGATGGGGTACGCCCAGTAGACGTAGATGATCTCGTGCCGCCACTGCATCATCAGCGTAATGTAGAAAATACGGAACACGCACCATACGCCCAGCATGATGGTCATGGGCACGAAGGCCTTGCCCGCGCCCCGGCACACGCTGGCGATGGCGTGGGAGAACGCCAGCAGGCAGTAGAACAGACAGATGGTGCGCGTCTCCAGCACGCCCAGCTCAATAACCTCCGGCGTCCGGGAGAACAGCTCCACCAGCCACGGCGCCCCCAGATAGGTGGCCACGCCGATCAGCTCGGCGATGATAGCCGCCGCCGCGATGCCGAAGATGGCGCCCTTCTTGGCACGGGGCTTCATACCCGCGCCCAGATTCTGGCCCACATAGGTGGTGATAGCCATGGTAAAGCTGGTGACAGGCAGGAACGCGAAGCCCTCGATTTTGGAGTACGCGCCGTAGGCCGCCGTGGCCATCTTGCCGAAGGAGTTGATGTTGGTCTGCACCACCACGTTGGCCAGCGCGATCACGGAGTTCTGCACACCGGCGGGCAGGCCGTAGCGCAGGATCTCCCGCAGCAGCGGGCCGTCCATCCGCAGGGCGGACAGCTTCAGCTGGTAGATAGTGCCCTTCTTGGCCAGATGGATGACGCACAGCACGGCGCTGAGTGCCTGCGAGATGATGGTGGCCAGCGCCGCCGACCATACGCCCCAGCGGAACACCGCCACGAACAGCAGGTCGAGGGCCACGTTGGTCAGGGAGGAGATGATCAGGAAGTACAGCGGGCGCTTGCTGTCGCCCAGCGCGTTCATAATGCCGGTAAAGGTATTGTACATCACACCCGCACCCACACCGGCAAAGTAGCACCGGAAGTAGCCGATGGCGTCGGGCAGCACCTCCGGGTCGGTGTCCATCCACCGCAGCAGGGTGGGGGTGAACAGCACACCGATGACGGTGAGGATCAGACTGCTGATCAGTCCCAGCAGCACGGCAGTGTGGACGGTGCGGGACACCTTGTCGTAGTCCCCCGCGCCGAAATAGCGGGCAATGGCCACGCCCACGCCGCTGGCGGCGCCGGCGAAGAAGCTGACCAGCAGGAAGATCAGCGGGCCGGAGGCGCTGACGGCGGCCAGCGCGTTGTCACCCAGAAAGTTGCTGACGATCAGGGAGTCGGCGGTGTTGTACAGCTGCTGGAACAGCTGGCTGAGAAAGACGGGGACAGCGAACCCGGCGATGAGCCGCCAGGGCACGCCGTGGGTCATATCCTTTGTGGTGGCAGCGGCCATGTACGATACACTCCTTCCTTTGACGTATACCCGGCGCGATGCCGGGAAAGCATGCTGACAAACGGCCCCGACAGCTCGAAAGCGGTCGGGGTTTTCACGGAGCCTGTCGGCAAAGATGCCTGATGCCATGCGGCTTTCACCGCATGGCATCGTTCAGGCTTTTCTGGCGCAGTGGGAGGGATTCGAACCCTCGTGCCGCTTTTGACGACAACACGATTTCCAGTCGTGCTCGTTATGACCTCTTCGATACCACTGCATATATTCAGTTCTGCGACGAACAGCACTGACTATTATAACAAAAAAAGCGGCCTTGTCAAGATAGAATTCCCGGAAAACGCCGCTTTTTTTACACAGAGCGGCGGCGGAAGGAGCGTTCCCCTCCGCCGCCTGCCTGTGCGATACCTCAGTGCAGCATGGACGTGACAGTGACCAGCGCCGAGTCCAGAGCGTTACCCATCCGCTGCATGGCCTTGCCAACAGCGGTTTTTCTGGCCTTCGGGTAGGGATGCGCCGCCATGTCCGCCGCTGCGCCGGCCACCATGCCGACGCATACGCCCCGCAGGAATGCGGTCATGTTCATCTTACATCACTCCTTTTCCGTACAGTGGCAGTATCTCCTGTTCACGGAAAAAAACACGCGGTGTTTCTTGCCAAATCCCCCTGCGCCGCGTTATAATATCATTTAATGTATTTTTCACGACACAAAGGAGGACGCTTCCATGTCCGTTACTGTTTTGCAGCAGCGCATCCGCGAGAAGAAGACGCCGCTGGCACTGGGGCTTCGGCCGGAGCCGGATAAGCTCAGTCCCAAGATCCTGAATAACTTCACCGACATGTTCGGCCCCGGCAGCATGGCCGAGGCGGAGGCCCTGCGCTGGCACGGCACCACCCTGCTGGACGCGGCGGCGGAGAAGCTGCCCGCCGTCATGCTCTACGGCGCCAGCTACCTGCGCTATGGCATGATGGGCGCGGACGTGCTGGCCAATCTCATCAGCGCCGCCCACGCCAAGGGCTTGTACGTCATTCTGGGCATGGGCGCGGAGGAGCCTGCCCTGTGGCAGAGCTACGGCGCGGATGCCATCACCGTGGACCCCTACATGGGCAGCGACTGCTGTGACGCCGGGGAGCAGGCGGTGTTTGCGCTGGTGCGCACCTGCAACAAAAGCGGCGGCGAGGTGCAGAACCTGATGGCCGGCGACCGTCCGCTGTATCTGGCGGTGGCGGAGCAGATGGCCCGCCGCGGCGCGTCTCTGGTGGTGGGTAGCGGGTACAGTCTGGATATCCGGGACGTGCGCCGCCTGTGTCCCAAGTCCTTCCTGCTGCTGCCGGAGTGCGATGGCGAGAACGCCGTCCCCGCCTTTGATGAGTACGGCCACGGCGCTATGGCCGTGGATTTTGACCTGCAATTCGCCCCGGATGCGGCGGAGGCCGTGGACGGCGCCGTCCGCGAGATGAAGCAGTGGGTGACGGTGGTATGACGAAGATCTATCTCATCCGCCACGCGGAGGCGGAGGGCAATCTCTACCGCATTGCCCACGGCTGGCACAACGGACTGATCACCAACTACCGCGGCTATCAGCAGATCGACGCGCTGCGCCAGCGGTTTCAGGATGTGGACATCGACGCGGTGTACGCCAGCGACCTGTACCGTACGCAGATCACTGCCCGGGCCATTTGGCTGCCCAAGGCGCTGCCGCTCCATCTGGAGCCGGCCTTCCGGGAGATCTGCATGGGCGTGTGGGAGGATCATCCGTGGCATGAGCTGAACAAGCTGCACCCGGAGGAGATGTACCACTTCAACCGCCGGGTGGATCTGTGGCGCGTGGAGGGCGGCGAGACGGCACAGGATTTGCTGGATCGCTACATCCCCGCCCTGCACCGCGTCGGCGCGGCTCATGACGGCGGTGCTGTGGCCGTGTTCTCCCATGGCGCGGCTCTGCGCATCGTACTGGGCACGCTGCAGGGCGTCCCCCTGTCCGGCATCGGCGACACGCCTCACGGCGACAACACCGCCGTATCCCTGCTGACATGGGACAACGGGGAACTGCGGGTGGAGTACCGCGATGACAACAGCCACCTGACGGAGCGGGGACTGTCCACCTTTGCCCGCCAGAGCTGGTGGCGCAGCGCCAAGATGGTGGATCCCGGCGAGGACTACGTCCCCCTGCCGGAGGAGCTGCGCCGGCGCTTCCACGTTCCCGACGGCGGCGAGGCCATCGGCATCCGCTGCGAGGAGGATTTTATCGGCGCGCTTCAGCTGCTGCCGGAGGAGGAGCCGGGCGTGGGCTGGCTGGGCTGGTACTGGCTGGATCCCGCGTATCGCGGCACCGGCCACGGCATCGCACCCATGGGCCGCGTGCTGCTGTACTGGCGGCATCGCGGGGCGGAGTACCTGCGCCTGCGCTGCGGCGACAAGGATCTGCGGCGTTTTTTCGCCCGTCTGGGCTTTTATCCGCTGGAGGGCGACGTGATGGAGAAGGACATTCGCGTCCAGCTGCCGCCCATTCCGGCGGAATACCGTCCCTGAAAGGAGCTGCCCCATGACAAGAGGCGAGATATTTCTGCCTGTCAGCCGCGAGGAGATGATCCAGCGCGGCTGGTACTACTACGATTTTCTGGTGGTCACCGCCGATGGCTACATTGACCACCCCAGCTTCGGCTCCACCCTCATCGCCCGCCTGCTGGAGGCGGAGGGCTATCGCGTGGCCATTCTGGCTCAGCCGGACTGGCACTCGGCGGAGGCGTTCCGCGCCATGGGCAAGCCCCGGTACGGCGTACTCATCGGCGGCGGCAATCTGGACTCCATGGTGGCGCACTACACGGTGGCCAAGCGCCGCCGCACACGGGATCTGTACAGTCCCGGCGGCGAGATGGGTCATCGCCCTGACCGGCCCACCATCGTCTACACCAATCGGGCGCGGGAGGCGTTTCCCGATACGCCCATCGTCATCGGCGGGCTGGAGGCGTCTCTGCGCCGCTTCGCCCACTATGACTACTGGGAGGATAAGGTGCGCCGCAGTATCCTGTTCGATGCCCCCGCCGACCTGCTGGTTTACGGCATGGGCGAGAGCGCCACGGCGGAGATCGCCCGGCGCCTTGCCAAAAAGACGCCGGTGCAGGAGATCACCGACGTGGCCGGCACGGCCTATATCGCCGCCGACGAAAGCGGCTGCCGCTTTCATAAGGCGCTCTGCCCCTCCTATGAGGAGGTCTGCGCCGACAAGGAGGCCTACGCCCGCGCCACGAAGATCGAATACGACGAGCATGACCCCATCCGGGGCTGTGCCGTGCTCCAGCCCTGCGAGGGACGGCTGCTGGTGGTGAATCCCCCCGCCCGCCCCCTGCGCCGGGAGGAGCTGGATCGCCTGTACGACCTGCCCTATACGCGGGAGGTACACCCTATGTACACTGCGGGCATTCCTGCCATTGAGGAGGTGCGGTTCTCCATCACCCACAACCGGGGCTGCTTCGGCGGCTGCAACTTCTGCGCACTGGCCTTCCATCAGGGCCGCATGGTCACCAGCCGCTCCATTGAGTCGGTGGTGGAGGAGGCCCGACTGCTGACGGAGGACCCTCAGTTCAAGGGCTATATTCACGACGTGGGCGGCCCCAGCGCCAACTTTCGCCACACCAGCTGCCAGAAGCAGAAGAAATGCGGTATGTGCAAGAATCGCAGCTGCCTTGCGCCGGAGCCGTGTCCCAATCTGGACGCCGATCACGCCGAGTACACGGAGCTGCTGCAGAAGCTCCGGCAGCTGCCTAAGATCAAGAAGGTGTTTGTCCGCTCCGGCATCCGCTACGACTATATGCTGCAGGACAAAAACAAGGACTTCTTCAGGGAGCTGGTGCAGTACCATATCTCCGGCCAACTGAAGGTGGCCCCGGAGCACTGTGTCAGCTCGGTGCTGGACTACATGGGCAAGCCCCATTTTGACGTGTTCCTGAAGTTCTGGCGGCAGTACAAGAAGCTCAACGAGCAGGACGGCACAGAGCAATATCTGGTGCCCTACCTGATGTCCAGCCATCCAGGCTGCACTCTCAGTGACGCGGTGAAGCTGGCAGAGTTCCTCCATAAGAATGGCCGCACCCCCGAGCAGGTGCAGGACTTCTACCCCACCCCCGGCACCCTCTCCACCTGTATGTACTACACCGGCATCGACCCCCGGGACATGTCGCCGGTGTATGTGGCCCGCGATCCCCGGGACAAGGCCATGCAGCGGGCGCTGCTCCAGTGGTCGCGCCCGGAAAAGCGTGCGCTGGTGGTGGAGGCGCTGGAGGAGACGGGCCGTACCGATCTCATCGGCTACGGGAAGGAGTGCCTGCTGCGCCCCCGCAAGGGCGAACCCTACGGCCAGCCGCCCGCCAAGCCGGAGAAGCCGGAGCGCCCCGCCCGCCGTCCCCGGAAGGAGACCTCCGGAAACCGGGGCCGCCGGGGCACGCCCACGGCCCGCCAGCCGGTGCAGAAGGGCAAAATGTCTCCCCGCAAGAAGGAAGCATTTGCCAGAAAAAGGAAAAAATAACCCCACGGGAGCCTGCGGAAGCCGCAGGCTCCCGCCTTTTTGGGCAGTTTTCGCCGCCTGCTTCCTTTTTGACTAAAAACGCGGAAATATATAGACACATCTCACGAAAAAATGCTTGTGTTATATGGGGATTTTTATTATAATAAAAAATGGAGCGTCAAGGTGCCGATCCGATGCATAAAGATTCCGTTAAGGAATCCCGCCGCACCGGGAGGGCACCGTGCCGCGGGTGCCGTAAAGAAACGACGCAGCGGCACAAAATCCCGATCGTATGTGAAGGTGATAAAAGGATGGAAAAAAAGAAGAAAACAAGGTTCCTTGTGGGGTGGCTGCTGATCACAGCGGCTCTGCTTGCCGGTTCTCTGCTGGTTCCCGGACACGGGAAGTCGGAGTCGGTGCAGGAGGCCATGCGTGACGCGGTGCTCCACGGGACGAACCGCATCAGTCTGTTCGGACTGAAGGACGTGAACCCCGCGTACATATCCTCGCTGGTGGTGGTGGGCGTCATCCTGCTGGCGGCGCTGCTGCTGCGGCTGCTGGCGATCCCCCGCTTCAAGCTGGTACCCGGCAGGCTGCAGCTGGCCGTGGAGACTGTGGTGGGTATGTTCGACGGCATGGCCAAGGGCAACAGCCCCCACCGCAACAAATTTCTGGGAGCGTACATCTTCGGCGCCGGTGTGTATATCTTTATCGGTACGCTGTTTGAGCTGTTCGGCTTTCAGGCCATCACCACCAACGGCCACACTATCGCCCTGCCGGCCCCGCTGTCCGACGTGAACGCCGCCATTTCGCTGGGCTGCCTGTCCTACGGCGTCATTCTGGTGGGCGGCATCGTGGCCAACGGTCTCAAGGGCGCGGGCAAGGCGCTGAAGGACTTCTCCCTGCCTATTTCCATGAGCTTCCGTATGTTCGGCGCGCTGCTCAGCGGTCTGCTGGTGACGGAGCTGGTCTACTACTACGTGACGCTGAGCTATGTGATCCCTGTGATCGTAGCCGTGCTGTTCACGCTGCTCCACGCGCTGATCCAGGCATATGTGCTTACCACCCTGACCTCCATGTTCTACGGAGAGACCACGGAGAAGCACGCGCCCAAGCCCAAGAAAGCCAAAAAAGTCAAAGCTGAAACTGTAAATAACTGACGGAGGAAAGAGAGATCATGAAAAAGACCAATAAGAAGGCTGTTGCCCTGCTGCTGTGCCTGGTGCTGGCCCTGACCGCACTGTTTACCGTGACCGCGTTCGCCGATACCGAGCCCGCTGCCGAGGCCCCTGCCCAGACGGAGCAGACCGCCGACACCAGCGTGGACAGCGCCAAGGCCATGGCGTCCGCCATCGCTATCGGCATCGCCGCCGCCGCTGGAATGGCGGAAGGTCATCGGCATGGGCATGGCCATCTCCAAGTCCGCTGAGGGCATCGCCCGCCAGCCGGAGGCCGAGGGCAAGATCCGCACCACCATGATGCTGGGCCTTGTGTTCCTGGAAACCGCCATCATTTACGCCCTGCTGGTGGTCATCCTCATCATCTTTGTGCTGTAAGAAACGGAGAGAGAAGCTATGAACATCCCTCTGAATATTGATTGGCAGCAGATCCTGCTGCACCTGTTCAACTTCTCCATTCTGGTGGGCGGTCTGTACCTGCTGCTGTTCAAGCCGGTGAAGAACTTCATGGATAAGCGTGCCAAGCACTATCAGGACATGGAGAACGCCGCCGCGGAGCGGGAGAGGACCACTGCTGAGATGGAGGCGTCCATGCAGCAGCGTCAGGCTGCGTTGGACGCGGAGCTGGACGAAAAGCGCGCCGCCGCCGCCAAGGAGGCCGAGGCCTATGCCCAGCAGCAGCGTGACGCCGCCCGCGAGCAGGCGGACAAGCTGGTGGCCGCCGCCCGGGAGAACGCGGAGAATGACCGCAAGAAGATCGTGGCTGAGGCCAACCGCGAGGCTGTGTCCATCGCGGAGGCCGCCATGGAGAAGCTGCTGGCGAAGGAGACTTCCCGCGCCTATGACGCGTTTGTAAACGCAGCCGAGGGGGAGGAGAAGCATGAACACGAATGATCCCCGTCTGACAGCCAAACTGTTCAGCGCCTGCCCACCCGACAGTGCGCAGAAGGCGAAGCTGGAGGAGGTGCTGGCGAAGAAATACGGCCGGCCGGTGGAGCTTTCGTGGCAGGAGGATAAGACCGCGTCCGGCGGCTTCCGCATCGAGATCGGCTCCGAGGTCATCGACTGGACGGCGGAGGGCCGTCTGGATCAGCTGAAGGAGCGTCTTGCCGCGCTGAAGGCCGGCGGACAGTCCGTGATCCCGCTGATCCGCGACGCCGTCCGGGACTGGGTGCCGGAGGTCTGCGCCCGCGAGGTGGGCAGCGTGCTGTCCGTGGCGGACGGCATCGCCTATGTGGGAGGCTTGGAAAACGCGGCCTACGGCGAGATCCTGCTCTTTGAGGGCGGCATCCGGGGCATGGTGCAGGAGCTGCGGGGCCACCGCATCGGCTGCATCCTGTTTGGCCGGGTGGAGGAGGTCAGCGAGGGCAGCGCCGTGTACCGTACCGGCAAGACCGCCGGCATCGGCGTGTCCGATGCCATGATCGGCCGCGTGGTGGATGCGCTGGGCGCACCCATCGATGACGGCGGCGACATCCCTGCCGATGCATACCGCATGATCGAAAGTCCGGCCCCCGGCATCATCGACCGTCAGCCGGTGAACACCCCCATGCAGACCGGCATCCTGTCCATCGACTCCATGTTCCCCATCGGACGGGGCCAGCGTGAGCTGATCATCGGCGACCGCCAGACCGGCAAGACATCTATCGCCATCGACACCATCCTGAATCAGAAGGGTAAGGATATGATCTGCATCTACGTGGCCATCGGCCAGAAGGCCAGCTCCGTGGCGCAGATCGCGGAGATGCTGCGCAAGCACGACGCCATGGCGTACACCATCATCGTCTGCGCCAGCGCCGGCGAGTCCGCCTCCATGCAGTATATCGCGCCCTATGCCGGCGCGTCCATCGGCGAGTATTTTATGAACAAGGGGAAGGATGTGCTGATCGTCTACGACGATCTTTCCAAGCACGCCATTGCCTACCGCGCCCTGAGCCTGCTGCTGGGACGTTCTCCCGGCCGTGAGGCCTACCCCGGCGACGTGTTCTATCTGCACTCCCGCCTGCTGGAGCGCGCGGCGCGCCTCAGCGATGCACGGGGCGGCGGCAGCATGACCGCCCTGCCCATCGTGGAGACGCAGGCCGGCGACGTGTCCGCCTACATCCCCACCAACATCATCTCTATTACCGACGGCCAGATCTTTCTGGAGAGCAGCCTGTTCTTCTCCGGCCATCGCCCCGCTGTGAACGTGGGCCTTTCCGTATCCCGTGTGGGCGGCGCGGCTCAGACAAAGGCCATGAAGAAGGCGGTCGGCACCCTGCGTCTCGATCTGGCCCAGTACCGCGAGATGGAGGTTTTTACCCAGTTCTCCAGCGATCTGGACGAGGACACCAAGAACCAGCTGGCCTACGGTCAGAGCCTGATGTACATTCTGCGTCAGGGCCGGTGCAGCCCGCTGAGTCAGGCCCAGCAGATCGTCACGCTGGTGACGGCCATGGCCCGCATCTATCAGCAGGTGCCGGTGGCGCAGGTCTGCTCGCTGCGGGACTACCTTCTGGGCGAGTTTGCCGCCGGCCGGCCCCAGCTCATGCAGGAGCTGGAGCGGGGCGCGGCGCTGACCGACGAGGTGCGCGGCCAGATCGTGGACTTTGCAAAGACCGCGCTGGAGAAGTTCCGGCGCACAGGCGGGCGGGGAGGCCATGGCCAGCACAAGTGAGATCCGCCGCCGCATCGGAAGCGTCCGGCAGACCCAGAAGATCACCCACGCCATGTACCTCATCTCCCAGGCCAAGCTGCGCAAGGCCAAGCAGGATCTCAGCAATACCCGCCCCTACTTCGACGCGCTGCAGACGGAGATCGGCCGCGTGTTCAACGCCGACAGCAGCATTGAGAGCCGCTATCTCATGCCGGAGGACGCCAACGCCAGACCTCTGCCCGGCGTGGCCGCCTGCCTGCTGATCACGGCGGACAAGGGCCTTGCCGGCGCCTATAACCAGAACGCCATCCGGCAGGCCCAGCAGTTTCTGGCCGCCAACGAGGGCGCGGTGCTGTATGTGGTGGGCGAGTACGGCCGCCGCTGGTTCAGCCAGCGCGGCATCCCCATCGAAAAGAGCTTTCTCTATACCGCCCAGAACCCCACGCTGCAGCGTGCCCGCCAGATCAGCGAGCTGCTGCTGGAGCGGTACGATGCCGGCGAGATCAATGCCGTACACGTCATTTACACAGACATGAAAAACGGACTGGAGGCCACGGTGCGTCAGGCCCAACTGCTGCCCCTGCACCGGGAGCGGTTTTCCACCGCCAAGGCGGACACTGCCGGAGGCTCCATGTTTGAGTTCGTTCCCAACGCCGCCGCCGTGCTGGACAACGCGGTGCGCAGCTGCCTCACCGGCTTTATTTACAGCGCGCTGGTGGACAGCTTCTGCAGTGAGCAGAGTGCCCGCATGACCGCCATGAACGCGGCGGATCAGAATGCGGAGGAGCTGCTGAAGGATCTGTCCGTGCAGTACAACCGGGCGCGTCAGGCCGCCATCACTCAGGAGATCACCGAGGTCTCCACCGGTGAGCGCGCCCAGCGCAGCAAGAAAGAAAAGGAGGGCTGACCTCAATGAAACAAGGAACCATCACGGGCATTTCCGGCCCCGTGATCGACGTATGCTTCCCGGAGGGGAGCCTGCCCGCCATCAATGAGGCGCTGACCGTGGAGGCAAACGGCACGCGCTACACTATGGAGGTGGAGCAGCATCTGGAGAATAAGACCGTGCGCTGCGTCATGATGGCCGGCAGCGACGGCCTCAGTCGGGGACTGACCGTCACCGCCACCGGCCACGGCATCTCCGTGCCGGTGGGCGAGGCCACGCTGGGCCGTATGTTCAACGTGCTGGGCGACCCCATCGACGGCGAGGCGCCTGTCAGCGCCGACGCCCCCCACTGGGAGATCCACCGACCCGCCCCCTCGTTTGCCGAGCAGATGCCTGCCGCCGATATTCTGGAAACGGGCATCAAGGTCATCGACCTCATCGAGCCGTACCCCAAGGGCGGCAAGATCGGCCTGTTTGGCGGCGCCGGCGTGGGCAAGACCGTGCTGATCCAGGAGCTGATCCACAACGTGGCCATGGAGCATGGCGGCTATTCCATCTTCACCGGCGTCGGTGAGCGCAGCCGCGAGGGCAACGACCTCTGGGGCGAGATGCAGGAGAGCGGCGTGTCGGACAAGACGGCGCTGGTCTTCGGTCAGATGAACGAGTCCCCCGGCGTCCGTATGCGCGTGGCGCTGTCGGGCCTGACCATGGCCGAGTATTTCCGTGACGTGGAGCACAAGGATGTGCTGCTGTTCATCGACAACATCTTCCGCTTCGTCCAGGCGGGCAGCGAGGTGTCCACACTGTTGGGCCGTATGCCCTCCGCCGTGGGCTACCAGCCCACGCTGGCCGGTGAGATGGGCGCTCTGCAGGAGCGCATCACCTCCACCAAGGATGGCTCCGTCACCTCCGTGCAGGCGGTGTACGTTCCCGCCGACGACCTGACCGACCCTGCCCCTGCCACCACGTTCTCCCATCTGGACGCCACCACCGTGCTGAGCCGTAAGATCGCGGAGCAGGGCATCTACCCCGCCGTGGACCCGTTGGAGTCCACCTCCCGCATTCTGGAGCCGGACATCGTGGGCGAGGAGCATTACAACATCGCCCGCGCCGTCCAGTCCACCCTGCAGAAGTACCGTGAGCTGCAGGACATCATTGCCATTCTGGGCATGGAGGAGCTCAGCGACGAGGATAAAAAGACCGTCGCCCGCGCCCGCCGCATCCAGCGCTTCCTGTCCCAGCCCTTCTATGTGGCGGAGAAGTTCAGCGGCGCCCCCGGCGTATTCGTGCCGCTGCACGAGACGCTGCGCGGCTTTAAGGAGATCCTGTCCGGCAGCATGGACGAGTATCCCGAGGCGGCCTTCTTCAACGCCTGTACCATCGACGATGTGATCCGCAAGGCGGAGCAGCTGAAGAAAGGCGGCATGTGATGGCGGCCCCGTTCCATCTGGATATTCTGGCGGCCAGCGTCCCGTTCTACCGGGGCGAATGCGTGTCGCTGGTGGTGCCCACCGCCGACGGCGAGTTCGGCATACTGGCCAACCACAGCAACGCCGTGGGCGCTGTCTGCGCCGGCGAGCTGCGGTTCGAGACGGCGGAGGGCGAGCATCGCCGCCGTGGCCCCCGGCCTGTTCAAGATCGAGGACGGCCATGTGCTGCTGCTGGTGGACGCCGCCGAGCGTCCGGAGGATATCGATGTGAACCGCGCCCTCCGCGCCCGCGAGGAGGCGGAGGAGCAGCTGCGGCAAAAGCGCATCGGCACAGCCGGGCACCGCGTGCGGGATGCGCACAGACACGGAGCTCAGCTGCCGGATGCCGTCGATCTGCCCGGCAGCCTGTCCGTAAGCGCAGCCGCAAAGCCCGACGCGGCAGCCGCCGGCCGTCTGTAAGTACCCCTGCCGGATCTGTTCTCCAGCCGCGTAAACGGACGCTCCCGTCGCGCGCTCGAGCAGATAGTCCAGATCACCCGCCAGAATGGCGCGGCATTCCGCCGGATATACATGCGTCTGCGTCAGCAGCACGGGCACCTGGCCGATGCGGCAGCAGATCTCTTCCACGAGTTCCTGCCGGTCGCGCTGCGTGTTCGCAATGGCCTGTCCCAGCGCCGGCGGGAACAGCGCCAGCGCCTGATTTGTGAAGATCATGGTGGTCCCTCCTCTTTTGTTCTGCCACATCCTATGCACGCGCCGCGCGCGGCAGAACAAAAAAGAGACAGCCGATTGGCTGCCTCTCAGGTAAGATAGTTACGAATTACAGTTTGCGGCACTCGAGGTAATAGCGCTTGTCCGCGCCGAGGCCGATGGAAAAGCTCTTTTTCGGGAACGGGCCGGAGCGCAGCACCGACGTAAAGAGCTCCGCCTTATCCATGCGCGGCATGAGGATTCCGCAGCAGCCATCACCGGCCGCAAGGGCGATCGCCTCATCGTCGCCGTGGATATAATCGACCGAGCCGCCGTTTTCCGCGAGATAGGCCGTGCAGAACACATCCATCGCGGCGATCGCTTCACCGAGCGACGCGCCCTTGGCGAGAATGTCGCGGCGCGCACGCCCGGCGATCAGGGAGATCGCATAGCCGCTGCCGTCAGTGGATGCCAGCGCCGTCTCCGCCGCCTGCATCCATTTGGACGCATCGGTACCGAAGAGCACGCGGTGGATGGGTTCAAACGTCACGGCCGGGCTGTGCAGGTTCACAAGCTCAACGAGCGCGTAGCGCGCGGGATCGGCCGCCGCCTGCTCGGGCGTGAGCGTTTGCTTCTTCTCCAGCCAGCACAGACGGGCTGCCGCCAGACTGTGGTTGCCGTCCGCGATGGCAAAGCGCATGGGGTGCGCGCCGTCCGTGCCGACGCCGGTCGCGCACAGGCGCGCGGCAAGTGCATCCGCCTTCGCGCCCGCTATGCGCAGGCCGCGAACGTGACCGCCGCCGGACATGAGGTCAAAATCATACAGCGTTTCGCCGGCCGCCGCCTGCGCTTCCCGGCGGATCGTATCCTCCGGATCGCTGTAAAACACCATGATGTGCGGCATCTCCAGCGCCGCCGCCGCGCGGATGCGCACACGCGCAGGCAGGCGCGAGGCGACCGTGCCCTCCGTCGCGCGGATCGGCGTGACGGAGTCCGGCGCGTAATCATACGCCTCCAGATCGAGCGCGCCGACAATGCCGCAGCGCACGGCGCCGCCCGGCAGCGTGCGCTGCACGAGCACAAGGCTGTGCGGCACGGTGCGGAACACGCCGTCATCGAGGTAGCGGCGCATGGCCTGCTGGATCTCGCGCGTCGCCGCAGCCTCATCGCACTTGCCGAGGTAAAACTCCGGCAGCATCAGCCGCAGCGTGGACGGCGCGTCGCCGACGGTGTCCTGCACTGCCTGCCAATAGCCGGCATCCGCCGTGAACTGGTCACAGGCAATGACGCTCCAGCGCCGCATATCCGCATGCGCCGGCAATAGAATATCCGTTGGGGTAAAAAACAGGTTCTGGTTCATTCCTGGCTCCACTTTTCCGCTCTGCCGACGGCGCGCAGCCAGTTATCGTGATACTGCTTTGCCTGCTCGGCATCCATTTCGGGCTTGAAAATACGGTCAGACTGGCGCAGGAGCGCAATATCGTCCACGCTCTCCCAGACGCCGCTGGCAATACCGGCGAGGAACGCCGCGCCGAACGCCGTCGTCTCGACCAGCTTCGGCCGGTCAATCGGCACGCGCAGCATATCCGCCTGAAACTGCATCAAAAACGAACTGACGGACGCGCCGCCGTCCACACGCAGGACGGAGATTGGACTCTCGGCATCGACCTGCATGGCATCGAGCAGGTCCTTGACCTGATACGCGATGCCCTCAAGCGTGGCGCGGGCGATGTGTGCCTTGTTGCTGCCGCGCGTGAGGCCGACGATCGCGCCGCGGGCGTACATATCCCAGCGCGGCGCGCCGAGACCGGTGAACGCGGACACAAGATACACGCCGCCGTTGTCCGGCACGCTCTCGGCCAGGATATCGCACTCATGCGCCGTGCCGATCAGGCCGAGCTCGTCGCGCAGCCACTGGATGGAGCTGCCGGCATTGAACACACTGCCCTCGAGCGCATAGGTCGTCTTACCGTTGACCGACCACGCAACGCTCGTGACCAGGCCGCTGACGCTGCGCACAGATTTGCTGCCGGTGTTCATGAGCGTGAAGCAGCCGGTGCCGTATGTATTTTTCGCCTGGCCCGGCACGATGCATGCCTGCCCCAGCAGGGCGGCCGCCTGATCACCGGCGCTGCCGCAGACCGGAATGCCCTCGAGCGTCTCCAGTCCCGGCAGACCTGCCGTCACCTGTCCGTACACCATGGACGACGGCACCGGCGTCGGCAGCATGCTCATCGGAACGCCGAGACGCGCGCAGAGCTCCTCGTCCCAGCAGAGATTGTCAATGTCAAACAGCATCGTGCGCGAGCAGTTGGAGTAATCCGACACATGGGCGCGGCCGCCGGTCAGATTCCAGATGAGCCACGAGTCCACATTGCCGAACAGCAGCTCGCCGCGCTCAGCGCGCTCGCGCGCACCCGGAACGTTATCGAGGATCCACTTGATCTTCGTGCCGGAAAAATAGGCGTCGATGAGCAGGCCGGTCTTCTCCTTCACATACGGGCCAAGACCGTCGGCCGTGAGCTGATCGCAGATGGGCGCCGTGCGGCGGCACTGCCAGACGATCGCGTTATAGACGGGCTTGCCCGTGTTCTTGTCCCAGACGATCGTCGTCTCGCGCTGGTTCGTGATGCCGATGCCGGCGATGTCCGTCGGCGACAGGCCGCTCTTTTCAAACGCCTCGCTCATGGCAAGCATCTGGCTCTCAAGGATGACCATCGGGTCATGCTCTACCCAGCCCGGCTTCGGGTAGATCTGCGTAAAAGGATACTGCGCCAGAGACACAATGTTGCCCTTACTGTCGAAGATAATGGAGCGGGAACTGGTTGTACCCTGGTCAAGTGCAATGATGTAGCCGTTCATAATTAACATTAACCTCCATAGACTTGACGGAATCCGTCAATTGGAATACAATTCAGGTAGCATTTAGTATATCACAACTGGAGGAGTATTGCTATGCCATCTTTTCATGATTTCAGGTTTTTATCCACTGACGGGAAACACAAGGTATTTGCAAGAGAATGCACCCCCGACGGCGAAGTCCGCGCCGTTTTGCAGATCGCGCACGGCGTCGCCGAGCATATCTATCGTTACGCCCCATTCATGGAGTTTCTGGCCAATCACGGCTTTGCCGTCGTCGCAAACGACCACCTCGGCCACGGCAAGACCGCCGAAAACAAGCAGGAGCTGTGCTTCTTCGCGGAAAAGGACGGCTGGAACGATGTCGTGAGCGACATGGATCAGCTCCATAAGCTGACCGCCGCCAAGTATCCCGACGTCCCCTATTTCCTGTTCGGCCACAGCATGGGCAGCTTCCTGACCCGCACCTATATCATTGACCACCCCGAGGGGCTCAAGGGCGTCATCATCAGCGGCACCGGCCAGAACCCGGCCGCCGTCGTCGCCGCCGGCAAGCTCATGGCAAAGCTCGAGATGATCGACAACGGCCCGATGTATCACAGCCCCACGCTCGACAAGCTTGCCTTCGGCAGCTATAACAAGAAATATGACCACGTGCGCACAAAGCTCGACTGGCTCACCCGCGACGAAGCGATCGTGGATCAGTACATCGCCGACCCGCTCTGCGGCGCGATGGCGACCGCCGGCATGTTCCATGATATGATGGGCGGCCTGCAGTATATCTGGAAGACGGAAAACCTCAACAAGATGAACAAGGCCACACCGGTCTATTTCATGGCCGGCGACGGCGACCCGGTCGGTAACTACGGCGAGGGCGTCAAGAAGGTCTATAACCGCTTCCTGAAGGTCGGCTGCAAGGACGTAAAGCTCAAGCTCTATAAGGACGGCCGCCACGAAATGCTCAATGAGCTCAACAAGGACGAGGTCTATGCCGATATCCTCGACTGGCTCAACAGTAAGATTTGATTTCCTCGGTCGATACATTACCACAGTTCATCACGGCAAATTATATAAGCTGCGGGCGGTGCTGATGCACCGCCCGCAGTATTTTTATAAAGCGCCTAGTCGATGACAGAAAAAACGCGTTCATCCCCGGATGAAAAATCTTCCGGATCATAGTACGGAGGTTCTCCCGTCCACACCTGATGGAAACGAATCGTGAGGGAATCATGGCGGCTTACTGCAACATAAACTGCAAGCTTTCTCTGCGGATACTGCATCTTGATATTGCAATAGATGAGCCTGCAAAGAACAGGTGCGTCTGCAACAAGTTCAGAAAACGCTTCGTCCGAAATATCGTCCAACAAATGCTCGTGGTTGTTTCCAGCCTCATATGCCGTTTTGTCCTCTACGGAAAGCGGAATGGTCTTTCTATGGTCATCGCATAAACAAAGCAGTTCATTCCCGGCAGCATCCGTCAGCACTTGATAATGCAAAAGCTGCGAGAATGTCCGGAACAAGCCTGTGATACCGGTCGAATGTGATGCGCACAGCTTCCTTCTGAAAAGCCATTTCACGTTTGAGAAAGCTTTTTCTCTATCAGCCGCGGCAATGGTTCCGTATGACTTTTGCCGGTCGTAATAATTGCACAAATAGAGTCCGTGGTCTTTGATACGCATGGCGATGGAGACAGTTTCGTTTTCGCGTGAATATGCCAAAAATCTTGAAATGCCAGTACACAAATCTCGCGCAAAACCCCTCAAGGCAAGGAACTCCCGGCACGAAATATGCTCCACGAGTTTAACTTCAATATCATCTTTTGGAGCGCCTGGATATGCCGAATCCATTCGCCTGCAGAATTCGCATATTCCATGAATAAAATCTGTTTCTCTTCTCATAGTCAGTACCTGAAATAACGTTACAGTTCCGACCCCTGCACCAGATCGTCGCGCGCGAAAGCTGCGTGGATCGCATTGAGCACGCGCTTTTTGTCCGCGCTCCAGAGCGGCGCGATGAGGTCACGCTTGGCGCCGTCGCCGGTCAGGCGGTGGATAACTACCTCCGGCGGGAGGACGCACAGACACTGCTCGAGCAGGTCGATATAGTGCTCCAGCGTGAGCACCTCGAACTTTCCGGCAGCATAATCCGCCGCCAGATCCGTGCCGCGCAGCACATGCAGCAGGTGCAGCTTGATGCCCTGCGCCCCGCTCTGACCGATATAGCGCGCGGTCTGCACCATCTGCGCATCCGTCTCCCCCGGCAGGCCGAGGATCTGGTGCACAATGACCTCCAGACCGGCCGCGCGGAGACGGCGGACCGCACCGTCAAACACCGGCAGATCGTAGCCGCGGCGGATATAGGCCGCGCTCTGCGGATGGATGGTCTGCAGGCCGAGCTCGACCCAGACGGGCTTTTCCGTGTTCAGCCGCTGCAGCAGCGCGATCACAGCATCCGGCAGGCAGTCCGGCCGCGTGGCGACCGACAGCGCCACAACGTCCTCCGGCGCAAGCGCCTGCGTGAACAGTTGCTCCATGCGCGCGAGGCTGCCATAAGTGTTCGTGAAGTTCTGAAAATAGGCAATGTATTTACCGCCGCCGTTTTTACCGGCCACGCGCACCTTGGCCGCCTCGATCTGCTGCGGGATGTCCAGTGCGCGGTCAGCGGCGAAGGCACCGGAACCGTCCCCGGCGCAGAAAATACAGCCGCGCGCACCGATAGTCCCGTCCCGGTTCGGACAGGTAAAGCCGCCGTCGAGCGCGAGCTTATAGACCTTGCAGCCGAAGCGGCGGCGCAGCTCCTCGTTCAAAGTGTGATAATACATGGCAGAAAAAGGCCGTGGATGTCCGGCCTTTGTGTTTATGCCTTCATCTGGCGCTTGCGCGCGAGATTGACCATACCGTCTTGCATGTCGTTGAGATTCATGAGCATCTTGCCGCTGCCGAACGCCGCGCACGAGAGCGCGTCGTCCACGACGGTCGTGCGGATGCCGGTGTCCTTTTCCACGAGCTGGTCGAAACCGTAGATCAGGCTGCCGCCGCCGGCCATGATGATGCCGTTTTGCGCCACATCGGCCACGAGCTCCGGCGGCGTACGCTCAAGCACCATGTGGATGGTCTCGAGTATGTCGCGCGCGGGCTCGGCGATGGCCTCGACGAGCTCGACGGAGCTGATCTTCACGGATTTCGGCAGGCCAGTCGTCAGGCAGCGGCCCTTGACCTCCTGAATGCCGACCTCGGCGCGCGGGACGAGGCACGCGATGCCGATCTTGAGCTCCTCGGCCGTGCGCTTGCCGATGAGAATGTTGTGCTTGCGGCGCACATAGCGCACGATCGCCTCGTCAAAGGCGTCGCCGGCGGTCTTGATGGACTCGCTCTCGACCACGCCGCCGAGCGAGACGACCGCAACCTCCGTCGTACCGCCGCCGATGTCGATGACCAGATGGCCGTCCGGCTTGGAGATATCCGCGCCCGCCCCGGCCGCCGTGGCCACGGCCGACTCGACAAGGTAAACCTTGCGCGCGCCGGCCTCGATGACGGCGTCGATGACGTTGCGCTCCTCCACACCGGTCACGCTGCTCGGCACGGTGACGAGCACGCGCGGCTTGAAGAGACTGAACGACGTCACGCGCGAGAGCAGCTCCTTGAGCATGAGCGCCGTCATGTCATAGTCCGAGATGACGCCCGCGCTGATCGGATGGATGGCCACGATGTTCGCCGGTGTGCGGCCGAGCATCTTCTGCGCGTCCTGACCGACCTTGAGCATGCGGCCGGTGTACTTGTCGACCGCCACGATGGACGGCTCGCGCAGCATGATGCCCTTGCCGCGCACAAACACGCGGATGTTGGTCGTGCCGAGGTCGATGGCAATGTCACGTTCAAAAATCATCATAAAGCAAAACTCCTGTATCATCCGCACAGCGGATGTTATAGTCAATCGTAGCCGTCCGGCGGCTGTTTTAGTCAGCGGAGCGCGCGACCGTGGCGCACACCACCTGCTCCGCGCCCGCCTTGCCGAGCACCCGCGCGCACTCCGAGAGCGTGGCGCCGGTCGTGACGATATCGTCGATGAGCAGGACGCGCTTTCCCGTCACGTCCGCGCCCCGCTTCATGCGGTAGGCGCCGGCGATGTTCGCGCGGCGTTTGGCAGCGGCGCCTGTGCCGGACTGCGGCTGCGTGTTGCGCTGCTTATGCAGCGTCGGCGTGAGCGGAAGGCCGAGCTCCTTCGCCGTCTCTTTCGCCAGCAGACGCGCCTGATCGTACCCGCGCTCGCGCAGTCTCCTGCGGCTCAGCGGCACCCACGTGACGAGGTCATACTCCCCCGCCAGCTCCGCGCGCACCGTGCCGGCAACGAGGCGGCCATAGACCTTGGCGTACCCCGTCGCGCCGCCGAATTTATAGCGCAGCAGCGATTCACGCACATTGCCCTCGTAATTGAGCGGCGAAACACACGCAGGGATAAATGGAAAGTGCTGCCGCCCGCCGTTTTGTGCAAAGGGCAGACCTGTCTTGCAGTGCGCGCAGAGGCCGTCGCCGCTGGTCTCAAGAAAATCATGGCAGAATGCGCACCGCGGCGGATAGAGCAGGTCGAGCAGGAATGTGACCACCTTCATATCGCACCGCACTCCCCGCAGAGCCGGGCGCGCAGGCCGCTGTAGCGGCGGGTCTGCGTCTGGTTGTCGATCATGTGATAGGCCGCGCCCTCGTCGCCGACGATGATGAGCAGGGACTTGGCGCGCGTGATGGCCGTGTAGAGTACGCTGCGCGTGAGTAACATGGGTCCGGCCCTGCCGATACAGAGCACAACGGCGCGGTACTCGCTGCCCTGCGATTTGTGCACCGTCATGACCCAGGCGTGCTCGAGCTCGTTGAGCATCTCAAAGCCGTAGGTCGCGGTCTTTCCGTCGTAGCACACGGCGAGCGTCTCCGTCTGCGGGTCGATGGCCGTGATCTGACCGACGTCGCCGTTATAGACGCCCGTTCCGGCGGTCGTACCGTCCGGGTTTTTGAGCACGATGTCATAGTCATTGCGGATCTGCATGACGCGGTCGCCCTCGCGAAAGACGGTCTCGCCGAAGCGCCGCTCCTTCTTCTCGGGCGACGGCGGGTTGAGCGCCGCCTGCAGGCGCACATTCAGTGCCTCCATGCCGGTGTCATACTTGCGCGTCGGCGTGAGCACCTGAATGTCGGACGGCGGGATCTTCATATTGTTCGGCAGCCGCGTCCGGCACAGCTCGACGACTGTGTCGGCGGCCTTCTGCGCATCCGCACGCCGGAGGAAGAAGAAGTCCCCACTGTTTTGCGAAAGCTTCGGGTGCTCGCCGCGGTTGATCGCGTGCGCGTAGGAGACGATGCTGCTGCCGGCGGCCTGACGGAAGATCTCCGTCAGGCGCACGGTCGGCACGACGCCGCTGCGGATGATGTCCGAAAAGACGTTGCCCGGTCCAACGGACGGAAGCTGGTCGGCATCGCCCACGAGGATGAGCCGGCACTCCGGGCGCATGGCGCGCAGCAGCGCGCACATGAGCGAAATGTCCACCATGGAGCACTCGTCGAGGATGACGGCGTCGCACTCGAGCGGGTCGTCCTCGTCGCGCCGAAAAGTGATGTCCTGATGGTCGTCGCTCATGCCGGCCTCGAGCAGGCGGTGGATCGTCTGCGCGCTCCGGCCGGTCAGCTCGCTCATGCGCTTGGCGGCGCGGCCCGTCGGGGCGGCGAGCTGCGTGTCGAGCTTGAGCACATCAAACAGCGCGAGGATCGCGCGGATGGAGGTCGTCTTGCCTGTGCCGGGGCCGCCGGTGATGGCGATGACCTGATGCTGGCAGGCGAGGCGCAGCGTCTCCTTTTGCTGGTCGGCAAAGGTCAGGCCAAGCTGCGCTTCAATGCGCGCGGCGATCTGCTCCGTGTCCGGCATGCGGCGGTACTCCGTCTGCGTCATGGCAAGCAGGCGCTCGGCCGTGTAGGCCTCCGCCTCGTGCAGACGCGCGAGATAGCATCCGTCGCACCCGGCGACGCGCTCGCGCACCAGTTCGCCGCTCTGTACGAGCGTGTCCACGCTCTCGGCGACCAGCTCGTCCGGCACGCCGCTGAGCTGCGACGTCGCCGCCAGCAGGTTGCGGTACGAGATGAAGCAATGGCCGCGCACGGCGTTATAGGCGAGCTCATACAGCGTCGCCGCGGCGACACGCTCTGCGCTCTGGTCGTCAAACCCGTGGCCGAGCGCCAGCGCGTCCGCCTCCTGAAACGTGGCGCCGATGGCGTCCGAAACGAGTATGTAAGGGTTGTCCTGCACGAGCTGGAGCGCATCATCCCCGTAATACTGGTACATCCGCAGGGCAATGACCGGGCGGATGTTCGCCGAGGCCAGAAACTCGATCAGGCGGCGCATACCGGCCTGACGGCGGAAATTTGCCGACATGGCCTTGGCCTTGGAGAGACTGATGCCTTTGATCGTGCAGAGCTTTTCCGGTTCGTATTCGAGCACGTTGAGCGTGTCGGCACCGAAGCGCGACACCATCAGTGACGCCGTCGCCGGGCCGATGCCGCGCACGGCGCGTCCGGCGAGGTAGGCATAGATCGCGTCCGCCGTCTCCGGCATGGTGCGCTCGGCAAACTCGGCCTTGAACTGCTGGCCGTGTGCCGGGTGCGTCATCCAGCTGCCGGTAACGATCATGGACTCGCCCGGCACGGCGTACGGAATGCAGCCGACGACCATGGTCTGGCTGCCGTCGTCCACATCCAGCTTGAGCACGGTGTAGCCGTTTTCCTCGTTCTGATAGATGACCGCCGCGACGGTGCCGCATAATTCTATTGGATTGGTGTTTGCATCCATTGGCAAATTTCCTCTGTATTGCACAGTTTCAGATCTTCGCACTGCCGCGCCAGCCGCTCGGCCAGCGCGGCCGCCTCCTCCGTCAAGCCGCAGTCCACGAGCAGAATGTCCGCCGCGGCCGTGCCGCTCTCGCGCAGCCACAACGCGCCGCGCAGAAGATTTTCCAGCTCCGGCGCGTCCCCGCGCGCCTGCACGACGAGCGTAATGCGCGTGTCCCTGCCGGAGCGCACCGGCGTGAGCAGCGCGCCGCTGAGCATCCACAGCAGCCAGGCAAAGCCCAGGATCAGCAGAACGCATAAGGTGATCTGAATGACCATGTTCACCGCCCCCCTCTCCTTTCAGCGTATGAGAAAAGGGGCTTGGCCGTTAACTTTCGAGTTCTTTTTTCAAAAACTGGCCGGTGTAGCTCTCGGCGCAGCGCGCGCAATCTTCCGGTGTGCCGGTAAAGACGATGCTGCCGCCCGCGTCGCCGCCCTCCGGACCGAGATCGATGATATGATCGGCCACCTTGATGACGTGCAGGTTGTGCTCAATGACGAGCACCGTGTTGCCCGCGTCGGTCAGACGATTGAGAATATCGATCAGGCGCGCGACGTCCGCCACGTGCAGACCGGTCGTCGGCTCATCGAGCACGTAGATCGTCCGGCCGGTACTGCGCTTGGAGAGCTCCGTCGCGAGCTTGATGCGCTGCGCCTCGCCGCCGGAGAGCGTTGTAGACGGCTGACCGAGCCTGACATAGCCGAGGCCGACATCCATGAGCGTTTGCAGCCGGTCGCGGATCTTCGGCTGGTTCTGAAAAAATGCGAGCGCCTCTTCGACGGTCATGTCCAGCACCTCGGCAATATTCTTGCCCTTATAGTGCACCTCGAGCGTCTCGCGGTTGTAGCGCTTGCCCTTGCAGACCTCGCACGGGACGTAAACATCCGGCAGGAAGTTCATCTCGATCTTCAGCAGGCCGTCGCCGGAGCAGGCCTCGCAGCGGCCGCCGCGAATGTTGAACGAGAAGCGCCCGGCACTGTAGCCGCGCAGCTTCGCGTCCTGCGTGGAGGCGAAAAGGCTGCGGATATCGTCAAACAGGCCGGTATACGTCGCCGGATTGGAGCGCGGCGTGCGGCCGATGGGACTCTGGTCGATATTGATGATCTTGTCCAGATACTCCACACCGTCAATGCCGTCGCATTTCCCGGGACGGAACTTCGCATGGTTAAGCTTGCCCGCAAGCGTTTTATACAGCACCTCGTTGACGAGCGAGGACTTGCCGCTGCCGGACACGCCGGTCACGCACGTCATGACGCCGAGCGGGATCTGCACGTCCACGTGCTTGAGGTTGTGCTCGGTCGCACCGCGGATCACGAGCGCGTGACCGTTTCCGGTGCGGCGCTGCGCGGGCACGGGGATCTTCTTTTTGCCGGACAGATACTGCCCGGTGATGGAGCGCTCGCAGCGCGCGACCTCCTCCGGCGTACCGGCACAGACCACTTCCCCGCCGTGCACACCCGCACCCGGGCCGATGTCGATGAGATAATCTGCCGCACGCATGGTGTCCTCGTCGTGCTCGACGACGATGAGCGTGTTGCCGAGATCACGCAGCTCGCGCAGCGTGGCCAGCAGCTTTTCATTGTCGCGCTGGTGCAGGCCGATGGACGGCTCATCCAGAATATACAGCACGCCCATGAGCGACGAGCCGATCTGCGTTGCGAGCCGGATGCGCTGGCTCTCGCCGCCGGACAGCGTGGACGCCGAGCGCGCGAGCGTCAGGTACTGCAATCCGACGCTCTGCAGAAAATGCAGGCGCGAGCGCACCTCGCGCAAAATGCTCTCGGCGATCTGCGCATCCTTCTCGCTGAGCGTGAGCCGATTGAGAAACGCCAGCTCCTCCGTGATCGGCAGTGCAGTGAACTCCGAGATATTCAGCCCGCCGACCGTGACGGCCAGCACCTCCGGCCGCAGCCGCGCGCCGTGGCAGTCCGGGCAGGCCGTCTCTGCCATGCAGTCCTCGAGCGATGCACGCATGGCATCGCTCTGCGTCTCCTGATAGCGGCGCTCAAGGTTGCAGACGATGCCCTCAAACGGGCGGCGCAGCACGCCGGAACCGCGGTTGGTATCATAATGCAGGGTGAGCTCTTCATCCCCCGTGCCATAGAGCAGGATCTCGCGCACGTGCTCCGGCAGGTCGCCGATGGGCGTTGCAAGGTCAAAGTGATATTTTTCCGCCAGTGCGTCGTAATACATCCGGCTGATGCTCTCATCTTTGACGCCGTTCCAGCCGCTCGCGGTGATGCCGCCGTCGAGGATGGACTTCGACGGGTCCGGAATGATGAGCGCCGGGTCGATGCGCAGCCGCGTGCCAAGGCCGCCGCAGGTCGGGCAGGCGCCGTAGGGGCTGTTGAACGAGAACATCCGCGGCGTGAGCTCCTCGATCGAGATGCCGCAGTCGTCGCAGGCGTAGTTCTGCGAGAAGAGGATCTCGCGCTTTTCCTCCGGGATGTCTGCCAGCACGAGACCACCGGAGAGCGCGGACGCGATCTCCACGGCGTCGGTCAGGCGGCGGTTCTGGTCGGGGCGGATGACAACGCGGTCGACCACGATCTCGATATTGTGCTTGCGGTTTTTATCGAGCGTGATCGTCTCCGTAAGGTCGTAGATGCTGCCGTCCACGCGCACGCGGACATACCCGCCGCGGCGGGCATCGTCGAACACCTTCTGGTGTTCGCCCTTTCTGGCGCGAACGACCGGCGCCAAGATCTGCACGCGCGTCGCCTGCGGCAGCGCCGCGATCTGATCGACGATCTGATCCACCGTCTGGCGGCGGATCTCCTTGCCGCACTTCGGGCAGTGCGGCACGCCGACACGCGCCCAGAGCAGACGCAGATAGTCGTAGATCTCCGTGACCGTGCCGACGGTCGATCGCGGATTTTTGCTGGTGGTCTTCTGGTCGATGGAAATGGCCGGACTCATGCCCTCTATGGAATCAACATCCGGCTTATCCATCTGCCCGAGAAACTGCCGTGCATACGACGAGAGGCTCTCCATATAGCGCCGCTGTCCCTCGGCAAAGATGGTGTCGAACGCAAGGCTCGACTTGCCCGAGCCGGACAGGCCGGTCATGACGACCAGTGCATCGCGCGGAATTTCCACATCAATGTTCTTGAGATTGTTCTCCCGCGCGCCTTTGATTACAATATGATCCCGCATGGGTGCCTCCGTGGTTGCTTAGGATTCTATGGTCAGCTCCGCCGTGCCCGCACGCACGAGCGCGATGAGCGCCTGCGGCGCGACCTCGACCTGATAGCCGATCTTGCCGGCACTGACAAGGATGGTCTCCTGCGCGAGCGCCTGAGAAGCAAAGACCGTGCGCAGCTGCTTTTTCATGCCGACCGGCGAGCAGCCGCCGCGCACATAGCCCGTCAGGGGCGTGAGCTCGGACACGTGCAGCATGGCAATGGACTTCTCCCCCACGGCCTTCGCCGCTTTCTTGAGGTCGAGCTCACACGCGACCGGAATGACGAACACGTACGGTGTCTTGCTCGCGCCGCGGGCAACCAGCGTCTTGAACACCTTCGCCGGGTCCATGCCCGTCATCTGTGCGACGGTCACGCCGTCCACCGCATCGTCGCCGTGCGGATATGTGTGTGGCGTGTAGGGCACCTTCTTCTGGTCGAGCAGACGCATGACATTTGTTTTTTCGATGGATGATTTCGCCATGAGACATTCCTCCGCTGATAATAACACTTTATTATATCCGATTTCCTGCATAGTTTCAAGGGATTTGGCGCAAAAGCGTTGCCAACCGGCGCGGTTATGCTATAATACGCTCAGTATGAAACCGGAGGGATGACCGATGCCGGATAACACGATCCGCGGCCGCTTCGCACCCAGCCCGAGCGGGCGGCTGCACCTGGGCAATATGCTGACATTTCTGCTTGCATGGCTGGACGTGCGCGCACGCGGCGGGACGATGGTGTTCCGCCTTGAGGATCTCGACCCGGAGCGCAGCTGGGAGCACTATGCTGACCTGATGGCCGACGACCTCCTCTGGCTTGGGCTCGACTGGGACGAGGGCTGGCGCCCCGGCTCGCAGGACTGCCGTCAAGGCACGCGCGCACAGCGCTACACCGCCGCGCTGGATGCATTGACCGAGCGCGGCATGGTGTATGACTGCTATTGCAGCCGCGCAGAGCGTCTGGCCGCGAGCGCACCGCACCCCGGCGAGCCGCGCGAGGCCGGCTGCCCCTGTCGGACGCTGTCAGAGCAGGAGGTGCAAAAGCGCCTGCGCATGGGTCGCCGCGCGGCGAAAAAGCTTGCGGTCACGGACGCGGACATTGCCTTCGTTGACGCGCACTACGGTCTGCAGGCAGCCGAACTGCTGCACGGGCGCGACGATTTTCTCATCCGGCGCTCGGACGGTGTATTCGCCTACCAGCTTGCCGTAAGCGTGGACGACCTCGACATGGGCATCACGCGCGTTGTGCGCGCACGCGACCTACTCGACTCCACACCGCGGCAGATCTGGCTGATGGGAACGCTCGGCGGCAAGGCCCCGGAATACGCACACGCGCCGCTGCTCGTCGCGCCGGACGGGCGCAAGCTCTCCAAGCGCGAGGGCGACCTGAACATGGAGGCCCTGCGGCAGAAATACACACCCGAGCAGTTGACCGGAAAACTCGCCAAGCTCGCGGGTCTGCGGCCAACGGACGCGCCGGTGACGGCAATCGAGCTGGCAGCGGACTTTTCCTGGGACAAGGTCCCGCGCGCGGACATTCCGATCCCGCCGGATTTTTAATATGAGACGCACGGTGGGCGCATCCAGACGGATGCGCCCATTTTCCATGCAGTTATTTTTTCAGCAGCCGGTCGCGCATGGTATTGTGCGCGGCGAGCTCGGCCGCATCGTCCAGCGGCTGGAGTTCCAGATTCGGATAGCGCTGCTGCAGCGCTGTCGTGAGCAAATGGTCACAAAACGCGGGGTTTTTCGGCAGGACCGGGCCGTGGCTGTATGTGCCGAAGACATTTTGATAGCGTACGCCCTCATAGCCGTCCTCACCGTTGTTGCCGCCGCCGACGAGCACCTTGCCGAGCGGCGACACGCCGCTGCCAAGATAGGTCTTGCCGCTGTGGTTTTCAAAGCCGACGACCGTGCTGCCGCCGGACTCCGGCAGGCACTCAAAGAGGAAGTTGCCGATCATACGCTCCTTCGAGCCGACGGTGTAGTAGTCGATCGCGCCGATAAAGTCGCACTGCTTGCCGTCCCACGTGCGGTAGTAGCTACCGAGCATCTGGTAGCCGCCGCAGATGGTCAGAAACGTCTTGCCGTCGGCAATGGCAGCCTTGATTTCTCTGCCCTTTCCGGCTTTCAGGTCAGACAGGAGCACCTCCTGCTCAAAGTCCTGACCGCCGCCGATGAAAAACAGGTCAAACTGCGTAAAATCCGCCTGCTCGCCGACCGTGACCTCCGTCACCTCGGCGCCGATGCCGCGCCACTCCAGACGGCGGCGCATGCAGAGAATATTGCCCCGGTCGCCGTAGAGGTTCAGAAGATCCGGGTACAGGTGGCAGATGCGCAGGGTCTTCTCGCTCATTCCCAGAACTCCTTTCCGCCGAGCCGCTTTTGCAGCCGGCCGCGCAGATCCAGCATCGACGTATACGTCGGCATGATGAACACCGGGTATTCCGACGCGCACATGGCGTCGATCAGCGGGTCATAGTCATAATACACCTGAATTTTCGTCTCGTCCACGCCCGCATACTTCAGGCGCAGGCGCAGCTCGTCGGCGCGCGTGCCGGACACGAACACGTGGCGAAGATGCTCGCCCATGGCGGCGAGCCGCTCAAAGTCCGCGTCCCAGATCCACGAGATGTCCGTACCGTCGGCGTCCCGGTCGTTGAGGCAGACGACAAACGTCGCGTCCTCGTTCAGCCCGGCGAGATAGCGCATGGTCTGGTTGCAGCCCGCGGGGTTTTTCACGAGCATCATGCGCCCGGGCGTGCCGCGCAGGTCGAATTTCTCCATACGGCCAAAGCCGCAGCCGAACGCGCCGAGCGCGTGCACGATCGCCTCCGGCGTGAAGCCGAATGCGTACAGCGCAGCCGCCGACCCGACGGCATTGTAGATGTTATAAGCTGCCGGCAGGTTGATATGCACGGCGTGCTCCTGTCCGCCGATGGCCATGGTGACATCGCTCGTGTCCACGCCGAGATTCAGCACCGCTGTGACGGCGACCTGCGGGGCTTCGCGGTGGTAGCCGCACTTCGGGCAGCGGAATGCGCCCAGATGCCCGTACGTGCGGTAGTCGTAGACATATTCCGTCTTGCAGTGGATGCAGTGCGGCGCGTCGGAGATCTCCGTCAGGTCGTCACCGCCGAGCGGCACATTCACGCCAAAGCGCACAACCGGGTTCGGCACCTGCGCCGGGATGGACGCGATGAGTGAGCAGTCGGCATTGATGCACAAAACGCTCTCCGGCGTGTGGCGGATGCCCTCGATGATGTTATTGAGCGTGTGCGTGATCTCACCGTAGCGGTCGAGCTGGTCGCGGAACACGTTCGTGGCCACGATGACCTCCGGCTTGAGGTACTTGAGCACGGTCTTGGATGCAGCCTCGTCGCACTCAATGACGGCAAACTGGCACTTTGGCCTGCCGGTCAGGGTGCTGTGCATGGCAAACTCCGCCGTGATGCCGGAGATGAGGTTCGCGCCCGAGCGGTTGGCAAAGTAATTGAGGCCCGCATCGGCGAATGCCTGCTCGATCATGCGCGAGCTGGTCGTCTTGCCGTTCGTGCCGGTGACGAGGATAACGCGCACCCCCCGCGAGAGCACGCCGAGTACCTGCGGGTATACTTTCAGCGCCACGCGGCCGGGAAACGCCGTGCCGCCGCGGCGCAGCAGCCGCAGCAGCCCGCGTGCAAGCTTACACAGCAATACTGCAAAAAAAGTTCGGATTTTCATTCGTTAGGGTCACTCCGTGATGATTTCGCATCTGTCAGCAGATGCTCATTTTTACTGTTTTTCCGGCCAGAGTCAGCATATCGCGCAGCTCCTGCACCAATTGCAGCTTGCGCTCAAAGCTGAACTCCGTATCCTGCTGGGCGAGGTTGCTCGCGTTGCCGAAGAGGACATTGACCTCCGTCGCCTCCTCGAGCAGTACGAGCGCGAGCTTGGACGCGCCGTCCTTCATGCGGGCGAGCTCGAGCGTGTACATGCCATCCGCGAGGTAGTCCTTGATGCGTTTCATCGTCACATTGACCGTAACGACGCCCTCGGTCGTCAGATCCACACCGTGGATCTCGCTCATCGGCGGCACCTCCTCCGTGCCGCTGCCGGGCAGCGTGTGCACCTTTACGCCCAGATATGACGCGACAGCGTTGGCCGTGGTGCCGCCGCAGACAACATGCTTGCCATCCTTGCCGAAAAACAGGCGCATGGTGCTCAGATCATCATCCTTGCTCTCGGGCGGGCCGATCATGACGTTGACCGGACAACGCTCACGCAGGCGCGCGACAACAACAGTCGTATCATCATGCATGGCGTCCATGTCCAGCGTCTTGACGGTCGAGAGGATACTGGCCGCCATGCGCTGCGAGGAGACGGTGGGTGAATAATTGCGCAGGATAAAATCCTCAATGTCCTGCCGCGCCCAACCGGCGTCCGTCGTCACGCCGCGCCCGGCCTCCGACACGCCGTCGCTGAAGAGCACAAGCATATCGCCCACGTCAAAATGCAGGTAGCTCTCGTGCAGTTCCTTTTCCTGAATGAAATTGACGGAGTAGTTGTATTTCCCGATCGCGCCGTTGTGCACGAACACAGCGTTCGGGTTGTCATACTGGATCAGGCGCGCGCGGGTGCCGGCCGTCTGCAGGATCGTAAAGGTCGCATAGGCGAGCTTGCGCTCCTTGCACATGGGCAGCGTTTCCGCCACGGTCGTAACGCACTCGTCGATCGGCACGTTGCCCTTGAGCATGGTCGTGAGCATGGTCGTTGTCAGCGTGGAGAGGATGTTGGCCTTGACGCCGCTGCCGAGACCGTCGGAGAGGATGACTGTCGCGTCATTGTCGTCCCATTCGAGCGCACACTGATCGCCGCAGAGCGTCTCCCCGTTTTTGTTGCGGCTGATGACGCTGATGTCCCAGACCGTGTTCCTGCAGCGATTCGTTCGTTTACGCATCATCATCGCCGTCCTCATCAAGCATGATGGCTTCCTTCAGATCATGCACAGCCACCTTGGTCTCCGCTGCCGTTTCACCGAGCAGGCTTGCGATCTCGTGCACGATGCGCAGCTGGTTGGCAATGATATCGTCCGCCAGATCGGCCGCATGGATCTTCGTCTTCTGGATCTTGTTGCGGCGCTGGCGCGCCTTGGTCACGTCACGCATGATGCAGGTAAAGAGTGTCCGCTCCGGGTCGCAGATGAAGATGCGCTCGAGATAGACGTTGTAGTCAGCGAGAAAGACCTCGTCCGTGACCTGTGTCTCGTCCTGACTGATCATCTTCACGAAGTCATACTCATCCATGATGCGCGACACCGGATATCCGATGATGTCCGCCGGATCCTTGATGCCGAAGATCTTGCAGGCAGCCTTGTTGATCTGCTTGACCTTCAGCTTCTTGCCGACGGTGACGATGCCTTCCGGCGAGACGTTGATGATCTTCTCGGAATAGGTCTCGGCGCGCTCTTTCATGTACGGCATGCACATGCTGATCTCGGCGCGGCCCTCATAGACGGCGATGGCCTTGTCGCGGCAGGTGCGATAGCCGCACAGGCCGCAGTTGAGTTCATCCGCCGGGCTGAATTTGCCCATCTTGCGCAGGATGCCGTTGATGACGGACTCGGGCGGCAGGTCGGTCGGGTGCTTCTTGTCCACGAGCACACGGCGCATATCCACCGGCTCCTGAATGTCAAAGTTTTTTCCGCCGCCGGCGCTCTTGATCACGCGGCGGCGCGACTCGCGCAGGTTCGTGTGCTTCTGCCGGAAAGCAAGGCCGCCGACACAGTTGCCGTGGCAGGGGG
>ENA-OPWH01000444-OPWH01000444.1-human-gut-metagenome-genome-assembly--contig:-NODE-444-length-32134-cov-4.173260_pt1 | contig 32134 bp, 33 predicted proteins | sample MGYA00241506_ERZ502004 | MGnify/ENA primary metagenome ERZ502004 (study PRJEB25962, sample SAMEA2043049) | human gut metagenome | biome: human gut; feature: human-associated habitat; material: faeces... | reverse complement strand
TTGCGGCGCTCCGTCCGTTTTAATGCCGGGCAAAAGGGGGGTGCCCGACAGGGGGAAGAGCAAATTCCGAAGCGCGGCGCACATTCACCAAGCGCACCACTATGCTTCTTGTATATTGTACTGCAAGGTATTTTTCTTGTCAATGGTTTTCTTCGGATAATTTTTCCTTACAAAAGTCAAGCATTAAATGCGCACAATTTTTCACTTCTTGTTTTGTCTAATTTTGACAAGCCAACATGGCCGCCGTCATGTCCCATGGTCGGCAGCCTGCGTGTTTTCCTGTTCTGTTCCCCGTGTTCCGCTCCACGCACATCCTCTCCCTTTGATTGTCCTCTGTGCCGGTTTCTTCCTGTTACGCGCTCAGTCCGATCTCTCGCAGGCACTCCCGGAACACGACCTCGCTGCTCTTGTACCCCAAGATTTTTCGAGGATAGTTGTTAATCCATTCCTCCGTGGCCGCGATCTCCGCTGCGCTGACCTTTGAGAAATCTGTGCCTTTCGGATGCCGCCGCCTGATCATGCTGTTGGCGTTCTCGTTGCTCCCCCTCTCCCACGAGGAATACGGATGGCAGTAGTATACCTTGGTGCGCGGAATGGTCTTATTGACTGCGCTCCGCTCCAGCACCTCCGCCGCCGAAAATTCCGAGCCGTTGTCAAAGGTGATGCTTTTGAAGATCGCCCTGAACCGTCTGGCACCGCATTTCCGCTCCAGCGCATCCAGCGCCTTGACCACGGTTTCCGCCTTTCTGTTCGGTATTCCTATGATGATGTCTTTCCGCGTCTTGCGCTCATTCAGGGTCAGCAGGGCGCTGGTGGTCTTGCACTTACCCTTGCCGCTGTACACGGTGTCTCCCTCCCAATGCCCGAACTCCTCGCGGCTCTCCACCTCCGGCGGGCGCTGCTCAATGCTCTCACCCACGGAGGCCCGCGCCTGATCTTTCTTGGTCTTGACCTTTTTGTATTTCTGCTTCACCTTGCCGCGCCGGGGCAAGTCCACCTGTGTGATGTGGAGAAAGAGGCCCTTTTTGATGTAGCTGTAGATCGTCGTCACGGAAACAGATGTCTCGAATGTCCGCCCCTCCAGCATTGCATATCCGAGGACAGCGGCAGGACTGCACTCTTTTTCAACGATTGTCGCCTCGATGTAGTTTGCAAGCTCGTGATCTTTTCCGATCTTCAAGTCCGGCCCTTTCTCCCGCAGATTGCTTTGGTATCGCGCCTCCGCGATGTCCGGGCTGTACGCCGTCACCATTTCCCACGTCTCCCCGTCCAGCCGCTCATACTCCCCGCGCTTCAACTCCCGGTAGATGGTGGAAACGTGGACGCGCAGCTTCTCCGCGATCTGTGGCGGCTTCAAGCCCCTGCGCTGCCACTTCTCAATGCGCAGCCTGTCGTTCTTGGTCAGATGCTTAAATGTTCGTCCTCCGGTCTGCACCGTAAAGCCTCCTCTCTCGCTCACCCGCGCAGGGCGGTGTCGGCGTTCCTGTTCCGCTCTGTCGCTTTTTGTCTTATTATGATACCCACAAAACCAGCATTGTGCAACAGCATTTTTTCGGCGTATGCGCACAAAAAATCCCCCGGCTGCTATATCTATGAGTATAGCAGCCGGGGGTAATTTCAGTTATTCAGTTCCTTTTCCCCATCCGTCTTTCCGGGGTTGTCCTCCGCAAAGATGCCGCCCAGCGTACCGATAGTGCTGTCAACCGCGATGTCCAGTTCCTTAACCGCCGCCTCGATCATGGCCTTTACCTCCGCCGTGACCTTAATTCCCTTTGCTTCAAGCATCTGCACCACATAATCGTACTTCGGGATGGGCAGCGCACCGGCCTCGCGCTGCTTCTCCGCCGCCTTGACCAGAACGGTGACAATGCCGTACAGGCGCTTGTCTTTCAGCCAAGGGATGCCGGTCTTGATCAGCCACGGAACGGCCACGCCGGTGAAGAACAGGCCGAGGATGGCAAAAATGGCCTCAATGACAATGTTGATGATGTCGGGAATGATCTGTGTCATGGTGTGTACCTCCTTACACTTTCGTCAGATATTTCTTGTCCACGTTTCCTGTGATTGCGCCGCTTTTCAGCGTGGAAACTGAAATGCGGTCGCCGCTGATTGCCCGGACATACAGCTTTGCGCTGTACACCCACGAGGAGAATTTGCGCGTGGTGCCGTAGACTGTGGCGGCCTTGTCCATCGTCACCTGATCGCCCACGGCCAGCGCCGCCGCTTCGGTCTTGATGTCCGCCGCGTCCACCCAGCCGTACACGGTGCTTCCGCCGCCGCTCACGGCGACAAGGTGATACGGATGCCTGCTCACAAGCGGCTGGTACACCTGCGTCACCTTGGCCTTGCCCGGCTTGCACGGTTTGCCCACGGTGCTGTTTGCGCTGGTGTAGTGCCTCTCGCCGGTGAATGTCACGATGTCGCCCACCTTGCACCCGCCGCCCTTGGCCGGTGCGGCGTCCGCCGCAGTCCCGCCGCCGGTCGCCTCCTTTCCGCCGTACTTCGGTACGCCGTAGCCGCGAATGTGCCGCCCGTTCACAGAAATGGTGCGGCGCTTCACGCTGTCGGAGTAGTTGCCCTCAATGACGGTGATGCTTGTCCCGCTGACCTTTTCCACGATGCCCACATGATCGGCGCTGCCGGTACAGTCTCCCACGCCGCTGTCCTGCCAATCGTAGAAAATATAGTCGCCGGGCTTCGGCACATAAGCGTCGTTCTCCTGCCAGCTCCCCAGCTTCTTGAACAGCTCGATGTGCTTTTCACAGCCGCACTCCGTCGGGATGATGTCGGTCATTCTCGCCGCGATGGCTACGGCGCTTGCGAACGTGCTGCACCATGCGTCCGTGTACTTCACGGCGTAGCCACGGGCCAGCGGCTTGTGACTGTTGTACAGGTCGATGATCTTCCTGTGGCTTCCGTCGCTCTCTTTGCATCCGATGTAGCTCTGGGCGATGCTCACGATCTTCTGCCGCTGTTCCTGTTCCGTCATGGGCTTTCCTCCGCTTCCTGCGGCGCTCCCTGCCGCATACTTGTCGTAATACTTCTGGCCGAACACAGCCCGCCGGGCCTGCGCCGCCTCGCTCTGATCTGCCGGGCGCTCAAATTTCAGCAGCACCGCGTCCGATGCTGCCCGGACGCTTCCAGCCGTTTTCAGCACGGCCAGCACCGCCTTATAGTCCTCCCGCAGCTCTTTCATCAGGAAATCAAGCTGCATTTCCAGATCGCCGATGCTCTTTCGGCAGCACCGGGCATAGTCCAGCAGCTCTGCCTTGCGGGAGCAGTATGTCCATTGGGCGAGGCCATAGCCCGCCTTATCCGTTGCGAAGAACTGATACTTGCCGCTGTCCACCGCCGCCGTATAGCTTGCGTCGGTCACGCCAAGCCTCTTTTCGTATAGGTTCTCCACGTTGTTCGGGATAAGGCCGCTCTCCGCATACAGGTTTCCCATCAGACCGGCGGTGCCGAAGTCGTTCAGCCCCGCTCCTTTCAGATAATTCCAGATTTTCTCCTCGTTGTTCTTTTCTGCCAGCATGATCTATCCCTCCTCACGGTTCTTCTGTCTGCTGTGCAATCCGTTCCGCCTCCTCCTTTTCCCGTCTCATGTCCGCAAGCTGCCACCGCCTGTCCTGCTTCTTCTCCTTGGTGGTCTTTATCCATCCGAGGATGCCGCACTCGCCGCCCAGCGTGGCGAACACGCAGGTGATCAGCGTATCCGGCACGGAGCCGTACACGGTAAACAGCGCGATCATGGCTATCGTGAATACCGTCAGACACAAAAAGACGATCAGCAGAATAAAGTCCATGGTTCCCATGCGCTTCTTCCGGCCTTTCGTCTTTGCCTGCGTTCGCTTTCCCGCCATGTCATTCCTCCTTGATGTGCGGATGCGCGTTTTTATTCAGGTGCTTATTCAGTTTGTCCAGCGCATCCTTGCACGGCCCGTTGCACCCCTGCTCCACAAGCCCCTGCAACGCGCCGCGCAGGCCATAGCAGATAAGCGTCTGCTCCTCCTGAATGGCGTTGATGAACTCGCTCTGCTTTTTGTTGCTCTCAATGACCTTGTACACGGAAACAATGGCGGCGACCAGCGCTCCGATTGCTCCCAAAAGGCTGGCCGCCTTAATGATGGTGTCCGCGTCGATGTACATTTTCCTGTCCTCCTGCTTTCACTCCGGCCATTCGTCCCCGCCGATGGCCCTGCGGTATGCCTCGTCGGCCTCCGCGATCTCGTCTCGCCCGGTCACGGTGTCGCCCAGCTCCGCAAGGCGTGTCGCCAGCGCCCGGACGGTACGCGCCTGCATTTCCACAAGCGCCTCCAGCTCTGCGATGATCTGCAAATGGCTGCTCACGCCGTCGCCTCCGTCCAGCCGTATACCCCCGGTTCCCACACATTGGCATCCGCCGTTGATGTCCAATGCTTTCCATTGTGGCTCACCTTGTCGCCCTTTGCGTAAGCGTCATGCGCCCCCACCGGCTGGCTCCATTCCGGCCATTCTTCCGCCGGGTCAGATGCCGCCGACCAAAGCGACACCGCCTTGTCCGGTTCCCATCCAGCCTGTGAGGTGTGCGCCTGTACGCATTTGTACAGCTTGTCCCCCCAGTTGCGTAGCTGCCCCACCGTGTAAGCAACGCCAGTCTGCCACGTTTCAAACAGGCTCTTATGCTCCCCCGCAGTCACAGCGTCGATGCTTCCGCTCTCCGCCAGCGTCACAAAGGCGATCTCCGTTGCTTTTCTCGTTTCTTCCATCACCTTTATCCTTTCCACATACCGGTAATGCTCGCTGATGGTATAGAAGTCGTACCGCGTCCCGTCCTCGTCCGTGTCGCTGTGATAGTGCCGGTCGATGCGGCAGCGGTCTGTGATGCTGCTGTCGTCGTACTCCCGCACCGTGGTCAGGTATTCACCCTCCCGCAGCGCGGGGCCGCCCACGATTTTCAGGTTTTCCCGTTCTACGCCGCCGATAACGCTTGTTCCGTAGACGTATTCCATCTTGCCCGCTCCTTTCTTGCGTGTTCTCTGACCACGCATTTCAATTTCCGCTGCAAACCCGCCTCCACATAGCTCTGGAAAAAGTGAACGTGATTGCAGTGCTTCATCTGGCCCAGTCTGGATAAAAGCCCCTGCGCCAATGCGGGCTTGATCGCGTGGTGCCGCCGCATGGCACGGCGGCAGGCGGAAAGAGAATGTTTCAGGCGCACCATGTTTCGTTTCCGCAGCAGGGTATACCCTCGCCCGAAGCGATACCCCAGCGCCGCCACCGTCCGCTTTGCTGTCGGATAGAGCTGCCACTTTCCGTTCAGCCGCAGGCCGTGTGCCGCCAGCCATTTCTCGATCAGCTCCCGCAGCCGCCGCAGCTTCCGCTTGTTCCGCCCGAACAGGGTAAAGTTGTCCATGTACCGCAGGTAGTGGTCGCACAGACCGCTTTCCCGTATCAGCCGGTCAAGCGGTTGCAGCACCGTGTTGGCAAACCATTGGGAAAAGTAAGCGCCGATCAGAATGCCGTGCTTCATCAACCGTTCGCATACCTCCAGCATTCGCCGGTCTTTCGCCAGCCGCCGGAGCCGCTTCATCACCGTCTCCGCCGTCAAACTGTCGTAGAAATGGTGGATGTCCAGCTCCTCGGCGTACTTCGTCCCTTTTGGGTCTGTCCGCATCCACTTCTTGATGGCTCGAACGCCGTAATGGATGCCCCGGTTTCGGATGCTCCCGCAGCAGAAATTGTCCATGCCCCGCATCATGATCGGCTCCAACACCTGAATGACCGCGTGATGCACATACTGGTCAGGCCACAGTCTCGGCTCCGATATGTCCCGCCACTTTCCGGCGCTCTTGTCCCAGCGTCGCGCAAGCCTCGGCTCGTTCGCCTCGTAACCGCCTGTAATGATCTCCCGCAGCTCTTTTACATAGCGGTCAATGTCTGCCTCCACCCGTGCCACCGTCCGGTTCGGTCTGTGGTGCGGATGGAAGCGGTGTGTCACGTTCACGGCGAAGATCGCCAGCCGCAGGTTTTCTTCCGATACCAGCTTTGGAAATAGGTTGTTTGCTCGTTTCATCAGGAATGTTTTCCTCCTTTTAGCCTCACGGTCTTTCCATCGCCCCCGCAGGTTGCGGGAGTGTACTAAACCGTGTCCTGATGGCTTATCTGCACCAAGGGGTGCCGAGGATGTTCGCGCCCCGGCGCGGGTCTTTGCGTTGCCGGGTGTGGAGGTGGGTAGCCAGTCCATAAAAGGACGCGGCAGCCGATGTTCGCGTTCGAGTTGGACGCGCTGGTGTAGTTCACGTAGAACAGCCCGTGGTTCCCGTTCTGGTTATAGTTACCGCCGAAGTACAGACACGGGTTGGAAGCATTGAAGTTCCAGTTATCCGCCGAACCGAGAAGCAAGGCACCGACTGCGTGCGCGGTCATCCCCTGTATTTTCAAGCCGCCTGTGCGGCTGAAAACCCGTTAGCCTTTTGCGCGGCCTGCGGGCCGCAGGATACGCAGAGGGGGATGCGTCCCCTCTGCACTCCCCCGTCAGGGGAGTTTTTGGAGGCGGCAGCCGATGCTCGCGTTCGAGTAGGACGCGCTGGTGCAGTTCACGCAGAACAGCCCGCGGTACCCGCCCTGGTAATAGTTACCGCCGAAGCACAGACACGGGTAGGAAGCATTGAAGTTCCAGCCATCCGCCGAATATGTCGTCTCACTACCGCCCGATGCCGTGGGATAGATAACCCATTCCAGACCGGCCACCGTTGCCACGGTAAATGCGCTGGGCCATCCGCTCGACGGAACGCCCACGGCGATGCCATTAGAAGTATCGTTGAACTGACTGGGTGTGTTGATGATATTCAAGCCGTTGCTGTTGTTGTAGCAGCCGTCGCCCCAGTCATACACGCCGTCCCACAGACCCTCGATGTAGCGATACTGCGTACCGATGCCGTAGCTGTCCCGGCTCGCGAGCGTCGTTCCGGTGTGATAGGGCATACTGTCCGTATAGCCCATATTCTCCGTTGCGCTGTTGTTGCCGCAGCCCTTGCCGATGGTTTTTTGGCTGTTCCAGTCCGCGAACTCCACAAGGTACAGCATCCAGATCGTCATGCGCATCTGAATGTCGCTCTGCCAGATGTTGCTCCCCAGATTGTGGATGCTCGTGCGGGCCGCGCTGCGTGTGATATTCGCTTTCGGCTTTACGCCGGACTGGCTCTTGTAGTTGTTGGTATTGCAGTGATAGCGGCCAACGTACACAATGTCTCGCTCGCCCGCGCCATCCCCTCTGTCTGCGTGGGCGGGGGAGACGTGAAAGCCGTCCGTTTCCTTATCCGCGATCTGGAGTTTCAGGCTGTTCCCGCTCTTTGTCCACTTGTACCAGAACTTCGGGATAGCCACCAGCTCACCGGCCACCGCATCCGTCACGCGCACCATCCCGCTCCACGGGTACAGGTTGTCAAATGGGCTTCCGTAACTGGTTGCCCCCGCCCTGTACGGGGTCGGGTTCACGAAGCTGGCGGCCTCGTCCGTCCGGCTCCACACCGTCGTGCTGGTTCCATCCCACACCACGCCGTAGATGTGCCGATAGGCCAGCTTCACATTTACCGTCTGTCCGTCCGCCGTGATGGTTGCGGTATCCTCCGCCGTCTCTCCGTTCTTGGTTGCGGTGATGTTGTATGTGCCGCTTTCCGTCACGGTGAAGTCCACCGTCCCCGTTGCAGATGCCGTCTTTCTCTGCGTCTTGCTCCCCTTGGTACAGGTGACGGTGGAGCCGCTGTCAATGCTCACGTGGATGGTCGCTGTGAAGTAGGATAGCGTCGCCGTGTACTGCTGCACCACGGAGACTGTCACCGTATCCGTGGCAGTCTGCCCGTTCTTGGTGGCCTTGATGGTGTATGTTCCGTAGTCCTCCACATCAAACGTCCATTTTCCGCCGCTCTCCGTTGCGGTGTATACCTTGGTTCCCAGCGTGGCCGTCACCGTGGAGCCGGTTGGTGCGGTCACAACGATCTGCGCCGTCATGCCTACCTGCGGCAGACTGTCCGCGCTGAGCTTGCCGTCTGCCCCCAGCGTCGGGATGCCGTTCGGCACGTTGATGGGGAGCTGATCGGTGTCCATCTTCCCGTCCGCGCCGAGACCTGCCACGCCGCCCGGCGTATTGACAGGGAGCTGGCCGGTGCCAACCTTGCCGTCCTCTCCCAGTCCGGCCACTCCGCCCGGTGTGTTGACAGGGAGCTGGCTGACCGGCACCTTTCCGTCTGTCCCCAACCCCGCCTTTTTGGCAAGAGCCGCCGCCACCGCACCGCTGGTCAGCAGCTTATCGCTGTTCTCCGTCGGCACCGTGTCGAACGTCTGCGCCGTAACGCCGCCCTTGCCGTCGCCTCTCAGGATACCGCTGGCGGTGATCTTGTCCTGCTTGTCCGTAATGGCCTGACGGATACCCTCGTGCGCGTTTTCATCCTCGTTGTGTGCCTTGATGGCAGCCTCCATGCTTTCTGCTGTCACCAGCGCCGAAGCGTCGATGGTCACCTGCAGCGTCCCGCCGCTGCCCGTAAACTCCAGCAGCCCGTAGAACGTGTACACATAGTCCGGCACGTCCGTCTTGCTGGGGATTTCCACGCCCGCGTCCGTGTCCGTCTGAAATAGGGCGATCAGCCTTGCCGCGCCGCTGTCCAGCTTTGCCCAGATGCCGAGCTGGTTCAGGGGGTATCCCGTCGCCAGTGGTGTCACTTGCAGTTGCAGCTTTTGTCCCTGCGCCGTTGTTTTGTTGGACAGGATGCTGACCGTCTGCTTTTCACTCACAAGCGCCGTCTGCGCCAGCATCGCCGCCTCGCTCACGCGGCCTGTTCCCGCCGCCGCGCGGGTGATGGTCAGCGTCTTTCCCGCTGTCCATTGTGCCAGCAGCTCACTGCCGCTGTTGGTGATAACGCCTTTCCATGCCACTTTTCGTTTCCTCCTGACTTAGAATTTCGATGCGCTGCCGAAGTCAACCACCGCCGCGCCAGCCATAGCCGCGATGCCGTAGGCCGTTGCGGTGCCGCCCGCATCGTAATATTCCACTTCCTCCAGATGTGCGCTGAACCGCTTGGCAGCGGCGAGCCGACGTTCGATCTCCGCGATGGTCATGGCGGCGAACTTCTGCCGCTCCTCCACGGTGGTGATGTTTACCCGCAGTCTGAACTTTCCGTGGGTGCCGCCGTACTCAAACCATTCCTCCAGCTTTGTTCCCGGATAGATCGCGTCGGCCTGCGTTCTTGCAGCTCCCGCAGTTCCCATTGTTCGCCGGATGTTCAGCGCCGTCTTGACGATGCGCCGCTTCTGCTCGATGTCGTACCCTGTGTCGTACCAGTCGATCTTCCAGTTCACGGCCAGCGCGTCCAGCACCTCCTCGGCCACGGTGTCGATGGCGGTGTATATCTGACTTCCCGCGATATAGCCCATCGTCTTTTGGTGCAGCTCCAGCATCGCCATGGATAGGGCCTTTACCCACGGCTGTTCTCCCAGAATGCGCGGCAAGCCGTCGGCGATTTGGGCATTTTTCAGGCTCTTAATCATCCTCCAGCCCTCCATAGGTGGCGGTGGCCCCCGTGCATTTCGGCAGCTCCGTGGTGTCGATCACGGTGTCTACGGGGGCGGTCAGCGTTACCCGCTTGGCCCCCGCTTCCCGCAGCCGGGCGATCAGCTCCGTCGGGTTGATGTCTCGCCCCAGCTTTCTTTGCCATGTCTGGAAGTCCGCCACCGCCGCCGCGATGCGGCTTTGTATCTCACTCACGCTTCGCTGGTCGCTTTCCGCGATCCAGTATTTCACGGTGATGGCGTATTCCACCTCGTCCGGGGCCAGCGCCGTCACCTTGTCGCACAGCGGGCGGATGGTCTCGTCGTCCAGATAGGCCGCCATGGCCGTCAGCTCCGTGCTGTTGGGGACGCGCAATCCGTTCTCGTCCTCGATCACGAAGTAGATATTTACCTCGTCCGGCAGCGGGCTGACGATGCGCACGTCAGCTACATCACCCCGCCACTCCCGCGCGTAGTATTCATAGGCATCGCGCGGCCCGGCGCAGCTATACACGCTGGGGGCGAGGTAGATGCGCCGTGTCAGGCTGTCGTCGTCCTCTGCGTCCAGTCCGCCGGTGCTTGGCGTGGTGTTGCTCACGCTGGCAACATAGGCGATTGGGTCAACCAGTATCTTGATGCCGCCGGACAGAATGCCGTTGCTATCCGCTCCGGCCTCCTCCGCCTGCACCACCACGTCGGTGTAGGTCTCTCCCGCCGCTATCTCGCCGTATTCCACGGTGTTGAAGTATTTCCCGTCCTCGCTCTTGACCCGCGTTCCCGTCGGAATGGCCGTCGCGCCGCTTTGCGCTTCCGAAAGCGTAAATCGCACCGTCGCCGTGGCCCGGTTTGCCTCCTTGCGCGTCAGCCCCACAAGAGCGGCCAGCGCATCCAGCGCGTCTCCGGTACTGGTTTTCAGCATTTCCATCCGTCCCTTTGCGTCGGCGTACTGCATCGTCTGATACTCCATCGCGCAAAAGGCTTTCATCAGCAGGTTCAGCGGGTCGGCCTCGCCGATCTCCGGCTCCTTTCCTGTGGCCTCCCGGTAATACTTGGTGTACAGCTCGCGGAGCTGTTCTTCCGTCTCCTGCAAAGTCATGCTTTCGATGAAACTCAGCTCCGGGCAGTTTGCCAATTCAGCGATATTAGACAAGCTCGATCACCACCTTTGGTATCATATTCCCGTCCTGCGATTTTTCCGCAGTCCATTCCACACGGACGACACGCGCCCGTGGCTCATACTGTTCTGTCTTGCGCACATACTCCGCCGCCAGCAGGACTTGCGCATTTTCCTGCGGGCAGTCGATAATCGTCCCGTCGATGCCGAACTCCCGGTCAAGCGCCTGCTCTCCGGCCCTCGTGGCGTAAAGCACCTGCAAATTGCGGTACACCTCCGCCGCCGTACTGTCGTTTGCGCTCCCCGGCAGTATCTCGATCACCGCGTTTTCCGTCGATAACATGGCTGCCTCCTTACAGGTATTCCTCGATGGTCAGGCTCACCTTGCACTCCACCATCGCTCCGCCGTGCAGCACCGCGCCCCACTCGTCGCTGATGTCCGTGATCTTGAACGGATACGGTGATACTGGCGAGCCGCCCACGATGAACCAGTCCGCCGCGTTGGTCTCCGCCATGCGCTGAAAATGCCGCAGAACACTTCGCGGGTTTACCCCGTCCTGCGCCCGCAGCAAAAGATCGAACTGGTATTTCCGCAGCTTCGGGGCAATCCACTGGCTCCGCGCCCGTGCGCCTATCCGGTTGTGGGTCGCCCAATCGCTGCCCCCTTGGCCTTTCAGCCCGCTCGGTGTCAGGATGCGCCGGTCGCTCACCGTGAACGTCATGCCCATGTAGCTTCCCAATGCCACTTTTCGCCCCTCCTTACTTATCCGGCTTTCCCACCGCGCCGCTCATGTGCGTGTGGTTCACAAGGCTCACGCCGTTGATGGTGATGTCTCCGCTCGCCGCCGTGGCGTTGATCTCCGGGGCTGTCAGGCTGATTTTGGTTGGGCTTCCGATCTCCACATCCCCGGCCTCCGTCACCTTTACAGTTGCGCCGTTTATGGTGATCTCCGCGTCGCCACCCTCTACCTCGATCTTTGCGCCTTTTTTTGCGGCGAATGTGTACTTGCCTCCCGCCGTCACACTCAAAGCGCCTGCGGCCTCGATGCTCACAAAGGTTCCTGCCTCGATGCTCACCGTTGTCCCCGCCACGATGCCAACGCCGGTTTTGGCGTTCAGGCTCATGCTGGCGGCGCTGCTCTTGGCCTGAAACTGCCCGCCCGCCACAAGGCTGATTGCGCCTTTCGCCTCGTCGTATATCTCGCCGTTGCAGTTGCGCCCCGTCCGCCGGTTCACATACTGTGTGTAAACGCCGGTGTTCTCGTCGTAGCGCTCATAAGCCAGTCCCCTTCGTGCGGCGTACTCCTTTCGGAACAGGCCCTTGTAGCCCTCCGCCGGGGTGTTGGTCTTGTTCCACACCGTTCCGGTGGTGGTTCCCGCCGCAGCTCCGTTGCTGTTGTGGCTCACGCTCACCACCTGCCCGATGCTGGGCATCTTGTACTCGCCGTTGCTGATGGCGTTGATCTGGCGGGTCACGCTTTTCCCCCGGTCAAAGTAGGTCACCTCATAGGTTCCCGCCTTATAGTCGATAGCGCTCACGCGCCCGGTTCTGTTTGTTCCCGCCATTACTTTTTCGCCTCCTCGCTGGCGATGCAGTAGCTCGCAGGCACCCAGCCCGTCACATTCTGGCCCACCGGCAGCTTTCCGCACCGCGCCGCGCTGTTGGTCACGCGGTAGCGCCCGTTGATCAGAATGCCATCGTACAGCCAGTAGGTGCCGGTCTTGGTTCCCGCCTTGTTCTTTGCCGTGCTGGAAACATACAGCGGAGCCTTGTTCAGCGTGATCGCCTGTCCCGCCTCGCCGCCTGCCGCCGCGCTGGCTGCGCCCGCCGCCGGGCTGGTGGTAGCGTAGGTGCTGTCATAGCTCACGCCGCTGTCTGCCGTCTTTTCGTGATACACGATCTTGCCGCCCACGTCCCACGAATGGAACGTCGGGCCGATGCCGCTGCACTCAAAGTCGGTGGTCAGTCCGTTGCTGCTGACCTTGTGCGTCACCTTGTCCACAAAGTATTTCCCGTTCAGGTTTCCAAAGCCCGTCAGCGCGATGCAGTTTCCCGCGCTTACCCTCCAGTCTCCGTCCACGCCGAAGCGTAGCTTCACTGTCCCGTGGTTGGCGCTGTTCAGCTCCGCGCAGAGCTGGACGCTGGCATCGTATACGCTGGTAGCCCGCCGGTTCACGCTCTTGGTGTGCGAGCCGCCGCCCACGCTGCACTCGATGTCAATGTCCTTGTCCGCGTCCGTGTAATTAAAGTACCCGCCGGTATAGGTGCCGGACAGGGTGGCGGTGTAGCCGAAGCTCCCCGGCCTGATCTGCGAGCGGTCAAAGGTGCGCACGGCCCGCTTTGCCTTGTACTTCTCCCGGTCATACACCCACAGCCGCCGGGCGTACACTTTCAGGATAAGTCCGTAGTTTTTGCACAGGCTGTTGTAGTAGCTGCTGTCCGTGCCGTCCTGCTCGTCGCACTCGATGTCGTAGTCGTCGGCATCGTAGGTGAACTCAAGGCCGTACCGCGCGGCGATCTTTGCGCCGATACGCTTGATGCTGGTGTTCTTCCAGATCACGTCCCGCTCCAGCTCCGAAAAGTCGCTGTCGCTGGGCTTGCTCACGCCGCCCACCTGCAAGGTCGTCGGCGCGTCCGAAAAGCTCACATCGTCCAGCACGAACAACCCGCACTCCATGATGCTCCGCTGACCCTGCCGTTCCCAGTTGTAGCCGAGAACACGCGCCCGCAGCGTCGCGCCCTTTTCCGGCATCCAGCCCAGCAGCCATTTCCTGTCCTGCGCGTTGATGGTGATGTCGATGCTGTCGCTGTTGTCCGCCGCGCTGTCGGTGTAGGTCAGGCTCTCGATGTCTCCGCCCACCTGCCCGGCAAAAGGGTAGCTGTTGTAGCGCACATCCAGCGCCAGCCGTCTTGTCTCAATCATAGCTCGCCTCGTATTTCCACGGCGGCATCAGTCCGTCCCGCTCTTCCTCCAGCGCCGGGGTGTTCAGCTCCACCCCGGCGTTGAAGATAAACGTGTCGATCTCCTGCGGATTGGCCGCCATCAGCACGTCGGCGTGGTACTCGCTGCCGTATACCTCCTTGGCGATCACATCCCATGTGTCGCCGCTCTTGGTCGTGTACATCGCGTTTCCTCCCGTCAGTATGCCGTGCGGGCCTGTCTGCGCTGCATCTGGAGATACCACGCTTCAAACCGTGCCTGCGCCTCGGCCAGAGCCTCCTCCACCATGCTGCGGTCGGCGCTGCCCTGAATGTTGATCACCGGCGCAAAGGTCATGCCGCCTCCGCCGCCGGAGCCGCCGCCGTCGATTTCCGCCAGCTCCACCGGCTTCACGCCCAGCATTTGCCCGGCCTTTGCCCAGATGTCCAGATTGTCCCGCCGGGCCGCCCGCTGGAAGCTGATCACCGCCTCCGTTCCGGCCTCGCCCGCGATGCTTGCTCCGTTTGTAAAGCCGCCTTGCGCAAGCATGGGGATTTCCGGGATATTGATGGAGAACGACTTGCCGCCCAGCAGCGGCACCCAGTCCGGGATGGTAATGCCGAGACTGTTGATGCCTGCGATTGCCTTGTTGATCAGGGCGATCACCGCGTTAATGGGGGTCTTGAACAGAGCGCCCAGCGTATTGAAGATGCCCACGAAGATGGATTTCACACCCTCCCACGCCATACGCCAGTTGCCGGAGAACACGCCGGTGATGAAGTTGATCACGCCCTCAAAGATGGTCTTGACCCCGTTGATCGCGCTGCTGATGCCCTCGGCAAAGACACCGATGGCGGCCAGCACCGCCGGAACCACTACCTGACCAATGTGCAGCAGCACCGTGATCACCGTCTGAATGATCGGCATAAGGAACTGAATTGCCTCGCCGATGATCTGCGCCACCGTCATGACCACGGAACCCACGCCGCTGATGATGGAGGCGATGGATGGAGCCGCCGCTGTGATGGTTTGCAGAATGACCGGCACCACCGTCTGTGTGATAAAGCCGAATAGGCTTTCTATGATGGGCCGCACCGTCGTCTGCGAAAAGGTCACGAGCTGGCCGATCACACCCATCACCGATTGCAGGATGGTGGTAATGCCTCCAAAGGCTGCGCCCGCGTCCTCGCCGAACAGATTGGTGATGCTCTCCTGCAGCGGTTGCAGCGCCTTTGCCACACCGCCGTCCTCGAACAATCCCAGCAGCGCGTCCTTGAATACCGTAAACTTTTCCAGTCCCGTGTCGCCGAACACACGCTGTACGATTTTGTCCAGCCCGCCGAACTTGTCCGTCAGGATGCTCACCACGGCGATGATGCCGGAGATCACACCCACAATAGGCAGCGCCCCGGACAGCAGACTACCGAGGCCGCCAGCAATGGGGCCGTAGATACTCCCCAGCAGACCGGCCCCGCCGCTGAATATGCTCCCGACAGCTTTCCCGGCACCGGAGTTTGCGATACCGCTTACCACGCCTCCCGCTTTCCCCAGCAAGCCGGAAAGACCCTGCTGGAAGATGCTGCCCTGAATGGTAGCCGCCGCTCCAATGCCCGCGATGCCCTGTCGTAGCGGCATGGTCAACTTACCCAGCGCACCGCCCGCCTTTCCCATAAGGCCGCCCGCAAATTGTCCTGCCCGGCTGTTGGCGAACATCCCGCCGAGATTTCCGAGGGACGAGCCGATGCCGCCCAGCCATTGCGCGGTCTTGCTGTTTCCGATTGCCCCCCGCAGGACGCTTCCCGCGCTTTGGTAGCCGGACAACAGCCCCGGCGTCCCCGCCGCCGCGCTCAAAAGTCCTGTGGTTCCCTTGATGCCGTTTCCACCGATCAGACTGGAGATTGCCGCCCCCAGCGTCGTGCGGAAGCCGTTGCTTCCCGATGCGCCCCGGAACGCAGAGAAAAGCCCCGCGCCCGCCGCGCCCGCGCTCTGGCCGCTCTTGAACAGGCCCGCAAGTCCGCCCTTTCCGCCAGAGAAAATAGCCTCCGCCGCCGGGGCGAACTTCATGCCAACAAACGCCGCCGCCATGCCGCCCAGCACACGCACCACCTGCTCGCCGTTGTTGATCAGGTAGTCAAGCCCTTTTTGGATGTACGGCAGCGCCGTGTCCATAGCGCTCCCCAGCTTCTCCACGCCCCGGCTTGCCAGCGTTCCCAAGCTCTCCGCAAGCTGCGTCAGCTCCGGCATATTCTTTCGGATGCTGTTTAGAAAGTCGATCATGGAGAGATTGAACTGTTTTTTCGCCGGGAGGAACGCATCGCCGATCTCGATTTTCAGCGCTGTCTTGGTGCTTTTCAGCATGGTCTCGATGGCCTCCGGGGTCTGCGATTTGATGTTGAACTCCCGCTCCATGCTTCCCGTGTACAGGCTTGGGTCGCTCACCATTTCCAGCGCCTTTCGGTACACATCGAGATTGTTGACGATCTTTGCGCCGCCCTCAATGGCCCATTGGCCGAACAGGGTGGACAGCGCCGCTACCTGTCGCTCCTGTGGCAGATCGTTGATGGCTTTGAAGATGGTATCCAGCGTTCCCACGCTGTCCTCCTGCATGGCCTTGGCGACCCACTCCGCGCTCATGCCCATCTCCTCGAACTGTTCTTTCTGGGCTTTCGTCGCACTTGCGCCCTTGCTCAAATTCACGATCATGCGCTTGATGCTGGTGCCGACGCGATCAGTCGATACGCCTGTTGCCAGCATGGCATCCGCCAACGCCGCCGTTGTGGCCGCGCTTACGCCGCCCACTTGGCCGAGGCTCGCCGCAGAATTGACCGCCTCCGCGATTTCCGCCGCCGTGGTCGCGCTGTTTGCGCCCAGATAGTTGATCTGGTCAAAGAGCACCATGACCTCCTCGTGGGTCATTTTCAGCGATTGCTCCCACTTGGCGGCCCAGTTGCCCGCCTGATCGGCGCTGATGTCCATGGCCGCGCCGGTCATGGCGATGTCCCGCAGGAAACCGGTAACATTGCCGGAGCTGTCGATCTTGATCAAGTCCTCCATAGACTTGCCGGATTGGCCCGCCGCAGCGGCGAGGCGTGTCAAATCCTCCTGCGTATAGGGGATTTGTGTGCTTAAATCCTTGATTGCGTCCTTCATGGCCTCGTAGTTCTGCGCGTAGGTCTTGCCGTTATCCGCCACCTTGTCGCTGATCTTTCCGGTAGCATCTGCCAGACCGTCTACGTACTTGACCACATCCGCCATGTAGTTTTCAAACTTCGCCGCTTCCTTGGTGCAGCTTGCGATGGTCGCCACAGTCGCCGTCGCCAGCGTCCCCATGGCCGCAAGTCCCGCCGTTCCGATGGAGCTGATGCTGCGGGCAAAGCTGCTGATCTGGCTCTGGCTCCCGTTCAGCGCCGCCATCAGGCTTTTGTCCATCTTACCGGCGATCTTGATGCTTAACTCTAATGTTTTATTGTTCGCCATTCCTCCGCCACCTCGCTATTCAGCTCAATAAAGTCCCGGACAGGCATTTTCAGATAGAAGTCCACGCCCGTCCGTGTCACCGAGGACAGCCGGATAGCCGCTTTTCGCAGGGCCTTGGCTCCGCCCTTTATCCGAAAAAATCCGCGTCGTTCACCGCGTTTTTCAGTTTCAGCAGCTCATACAGGGGCAGCGTGGTAAAGAACTCCTCCGGGATGCCCGTTGCCATGGCGGCGATCACGCAGGAGTACAGATAGTTGGTGCTGTTCTCCGTCACCACAAAGCCCTCGCGGGCCATGCGGTTCTCCGCCTCGCTCTCATTCAGCGTGTTCAGGTCTGCCACGCCGTTCAGGTCGATGTCCCGGTACTCCTTGCCCTTGTAATGGCGCGGCTTCTCCAGATGCATCACATGGTTTTCCGTTCTGCTCTCCACGTTCAGGTGTCTGCGCACCGCACCTGCCACGCGCTTGAAAGCGCCGCGAGGCATCAGCTTGAAAAACTCAATGGGCATTCCGGTGGCCTTGACCGCCATGGCGCGGGCAAATGCCGTCGTGGTCTCGCACAGCACCGAGGCCGCCGCCTCGCCCTCGCCGAAAAGCTGCCGCTGCACGTCGATAGCGTCCTGCACAGTCAGCTTCTCCAGCCCCGTCAGGTCGATCTCTCCGTACTCCTTGCCCTCGAACCCGTAGGGCCTTGCCAGCTCCACGATGTTCTCGCTCTTTTTTGCCCCCTCGTTTGCGGTCTCTGCCGCCGTGATCTTGTCCTCTGCCATTGGTTGTCGCTCCTTTCAGCATTGTTTTTTGTGTGAAAACACGGCCCGCCCCCGTTTGCGCAGGGACAGGCCGTATTGTTTTGCGCCCGTTAGATCAGGCTGTTCACGCCCGCCAGCATATCCGTGCCGTTGACCTTGTAGATGCCGTTGAGCTTGTCAACCTCCAAGAGCTGCTGGCCGTCCACCTCGATCATCAGGTAGGTCAGCTCCAGCGTCACGGTGGCCTCCATGGCCTCGCCCTTTTCCACCTTGCCGGGGTTGAACTTCTTCACGCGCCCGATCTCCACCACGCGCAGGCCCTTGAAATTGTAGCCGCCCTGCTTGTCGTAGACCTGCTGCGAGGCTCGCAGCGTCAGGTTCACCGTGGACAGGGGAGAGAGCATATCCATGGCGGAGCTGTAGAGCGTGTTGAACTGGATTTCCTGCTCCATGCTCTCAAACTGGCCGATGGTGGGGCTGTCCAGCTCGCCGTTCACGCCCACACCGGAAACGGTGCTGGTTTTCATGTTGACCTCCGGCAGCGTCACCGACGCGGCCACGCCAATCATCTTCGTGCCGTCCAGATAGGCGTTATACTCGTTGATCTTCTCCGGGATATAGTTGTTGGAAATCATCTTCTTTTCCCTCCCTTATCAGTTCAGCGCGGCGGAAAGAGCGTCGGGGTCAAACTCGATGATGTCCTCGATGTCCTCCGCAGGGGTGAACGGGGTGATGTACTGGTGGAATGTGATCTTGCCGTCCAGCAGATCGGCGGTGGTGTTCTCGTCCTCGTTGAACGTGATCTCATAGCGGGCGCACACACCACGGGCCACAAAGCCGTTGCCGCGCACGTTCTCGCTGTCCACGATGGCCTCGATCAGCCGCTTGTTGGCGGGGCTGTCCACTTTCTGGAAGTAGGTCAGGATAAACGTGTTGGCCGCCCACGTCAGGAACCGGCGGACGCTGAACCAGCGATCTTTCGGGTCGCTGATACCGGGGTAGGCCGCCGTGTTGTTGCCCCACAGGCGGAAGCCGTTCATGTTCAGCCATGTTGCCACACCGAAGCTGTTCACGGTGTTGGCCTGCTCCTGATCAAGCACCACCTCCGTGCCATCTTCGAGGCAGGCAGCAGAAACGGCGATGGTCTTGTTGCTGGGGCTGACGTTGGGCGTGTCGTCGTTCTGCGCGTCGGTGTAGGCTGTCAGCGCCGCCGCCAGTGCGCTGCCGCTGTACACCGTGTTGCCCACCTTGGCAAAGGGCCAGACTGCGTAGGCGTTGGGGTCGCTCACCGCCTGCGCCTCCTTGGTGGTCTTGACGGCGGTGTACTTGGTCGCGCCGGTGTTGCTGCTGTCGATGTCCACAACGCACACCGCGCCGAACACGCTGTTGATGCTCTTGGTCTTGGCCTGCAATGCCGCCGCCACCGTCGCGTCCTTGCTGAAACGCGGGGCCAGCAGGATGCCGGGTGTCATGGACAGCTTCGGATAGACCTGACGTACCACCTCAAGGCCGGTCTCCTTGCCGGTGGAGCTGTCCACACCGCCCACGATGTCCGCCGCCGTCACCTTGCTTGGGTCGATCTTGTTGCCGGTCACAGTCAGGCTCGTTTCTTCCTTACCCGCGCCGGTGGAAAGCACCACGATATTCAGCGTACCGTCGTCGTTCCATGTGGTGGTGTAGTCCGTGCCTGCGGTCAGCGTGGTGGAGCCGCTCTTAACGGTCAGCCCCTCCAGCAGAACGCCTGTCTCCTCCAGCACCGCCACTCCGTCGTTCACCTGAACGGTTCCGCCGGTGATGGCGATCTTGTGCTTGGCAGGGTCAAGCACATTGATCAGCACCATGGGCGCGATACCCACAACGCTGAAATTTGCGCTGATGCACTCGCAGAGGGTGTAGTTGGCGAAGTCAGGCATATAGCCCACCGCCTCCACGGCCTCCTTGTAGCTGCTCACCAGCAGCGGCACGTTGACCGCCGCCGCCGGGTCTTTGAGCATATTCACCGGGGCGGTGCCTACGATCACCTGTAAGCCCGCCGTGCCGGTGATGGGCGCGACCATGCTGGTCGCAACCTCGCTCGTGTATACGCCGTGTTTGTATGCCATAGTCTTTCTTCCTCCTTACAGTTCGGATTTGATCTTGCCGTACAGAATGGCCTCCGCCGTTCCTGCGGTCTCCAGCCGCTTTCTCGTCTCGGCAAAGCGCTCCACGTCCACCACCAGCTCCCCGGCCTCCGGGTGAATGGCGATGAACGCCTCCAGCGCCTCCGGGATGCCGCCGTGAAATACCGTGTACTGCTTGGCAACGCCGCGCACCGTTGGGCCGCAGTAAACCTGCGTCGCGCTCGTATTCTCCCGCTCCGTTGGCGTGGTCTCGGTAGCGGTCTCCGCCGCCGGGATGGCCGTCTCATTCACAGCGGCATCCGCCGCCAGCTTATCGTTTTTCTTGCTCATACCAGCTCCTCCATTTCTGTGTCCTGTGTCATGGCCGGTGCGGTGCAGGTCAACGAACACGCCCCGAAGTAGTACGGGTAGGTGTCGTCCTGCTGCATGGCCCACGCAATGGGTTTCAGCACGGTGAACGCCCCGCCGAAATACGGCTTGGTGCATAACCGCTGCACGATGTCCTCCTTGATGTTGGCAACATCCTGATAGCCCTCTCGCTCCTTGCCCTCGTCGTAGGCGCACACGATCAGGCTGAACTCAACCGCCTGCGGCCCGTCGTCGTTCTTGATCTCGCCGCCTGTCATGCGCACAACGATGTACGGGGCCGCCGCCGCGTCCGTGTCCACATCCGCGTCATAGTCCTCCGGCACCGGCAAATCCTGCTTGAAGATTTTCAGCTCCTTGCGGCTCTGCTGGCCGTTGTACTTCTTCCCGGCGAAAAGCTCCTCCAGCGTTTCGATCAGCGCGTCTTGGCAGAGCTGGGGAGTTCGCCCGATGCCTGCGGCCCTCACCGCATCCATATAGTTCTTCATGGCTTACTTCCTCCTCGCCGCTCGCGCCAGCACCCGTTCGGTCTGCTCCATCAGTCGGTCTTGCAGATACTCGGACACCTCCGGCTCCACCATCGGCCAGACGGTAGAGTGCATCGCCGAGGCCGACGGGCTTCCCATCGTCACCAGCTTTTCCACCTTACCGTCCTTGTTTCGCCACCTTGGGCGGCCCCGCTCCGTGACCGTGTGGCTGGAACTGGAGCCGATCTGTCGCTGCACCATGCCGATGTGGCCGCTCTTGAACTGCACAAGAAAGCCCTTGCTCATGTTGGCATTGCCTGTCAGCGCCGCCATGGACGAGGCTTTCAGAACACGGGCTTTCACATACTTTGGCGCGTGGTGCAAAACCTCGCGCCCGGTAAAGCGCTCCGTCGGCCTGTGTTGGAAATAACCGAGATCGTTGCGCATCTTTGCGATGTGCAGCTCTGCGCTCAAACTGGTGTTGCTGGCCTTTTTCCGTTGCACAAGGTCTTTTAGGTGCCGCCTGCCCGCCGCGTTCACGGCGTACCGCGCCTTTGCCTTTGCGATCATCAGCTTGCGGGCCTGCCGTGCCGTGGCGTTGATGGCTACCTTGGCCGCCGCCGGGGTCTTTTTCTTCAAATCGCCCAGCGCCGCCGCCACGGTGTCCAGCCCGTCCACTTCGATGGTCAGGTTCCCTGCGTCATAGGTTACTCTGCTCATTGCCGCGTCCTTTCCATGGAAATGCGGTACACGCCCGCCTCCTCCTCGCAGTTGAGGATGGTATACGACCGCTGCCGGTTCGTCCCTTTGTCCAGAACGAGGTGCTTTCCCACTTTCGGCTTCGGCCCGTAGTCGCTCACGCGGATATACAGCACTGTGTAGGCCGTATACAGTCCCGTGTCGAAGTTCTGCTTGGCTCCCGCCTCCCAATGGGCGCTATGCTCTTTGAGCCGTTGATCGTCCACGATCACCAGTGCGTCCTTGCCGTCAACCGTATGCCAGTCCGCGTGTTCGTCCTGCTCAAAGAAAGCCGCGTCGATGTCCGCTGCGGCACAGTCCTTAAAGGTGAGCGGAGGGGCAGCCCCCTCCGCTCCGCTGTATTCCTGCTTTAGCTCGAACAGCGCCATGTCAGCACACGGTCGCCACCAGCCAGCTATCCACCTTGTCGGGGATGGGCAGCGGGTGCGCCTGCAGCTCCACCATGCGGCGGTCGGGATGATGCTCCACATAGCTGCGCAGGACGCGGCTGGTCTGGGAGGTCACCCACAGGCCGGATGCGTCCTCGATGTAGGTGCAGGCACCGTAGGCCATCATATAGTTGGGTCTGGAGCTGATCAGGATGATCATGTTGTCCGGGATAAGCGGCTTGGTCTCCGGCGCGTCGGGGTTAGTCCAGTCGTCGTAGTAGACCTCGCCGTAAACGTACATGTCAAGGCTGGGGTCATTCAGGTGGCCGAGGTACTTCACGCCGTTGGGCAGGTCGCGGGGGGCGATCTCGCCGAGGTTCATGCGGCGGTTGTCCAGCATCTTCTGCACGTTGGCATCGGCAAAGAACTTTGCCTTGGCCGTCTTGCCCATGATGATGGTGTCCACGTTGGCGAAGCCGCCGTGCAGCACCGCATCCGTCCAGTCACCGAGGTTGCCGAGGATGTCGGCCTTGGTGCCGCCCCACTTGTTGTCGCCGGTCAGGGTTTTCTTGTTGGTCAGGCCGAAGTCGATGGTCTCGTTCACGCCCTCGCCCACAATGGGGATGGTGCCGGTCACGATGGCCTGCACCGCCATCCACTCCTCGCGGCGCGTGGTCGCGTCGTTCAGTGTGGCGTACTCCTCCATGAGCTTCTGCGCGGCCCTCTGAGCGGGGGTCATGCCGCTGTACAGATCTTCGCCCGGCAGGCGGGTCATGAGCTGGTCAGCGGTTGTCACGTCATAGGGGTTGATCAGAGGGGGCTTGTAGCTCTCGGTCTGGTATCCGTTGGCTTTCAACACCTTGCCGCCCACGCGGGGATGGACAAAGGCCGCCATGCGGCGGTCGCCTTTCACAAGGTCGATGTCCACGCGCTCGGTAGCGAACGTCTTGACGTTGGTGAAAAAGGTGTCGCGGAAATAGGTGTGTACGGCAGGGGTCTGTCTCACCACCTCCGCCAGATAGCGGGGGGAGTAAATGTTCACTTCGTTAGCCATATTCTTTCTTCCTCCTTACTTCAAGTAGATGCCGAGGTTGCGCAGAGGAACCTCCACGTCCGCAGCGGTGGCGTTGGCGGGCAGCACCAGCGCGTCGGCGAAGAACTCGCCGGAGAGGTACACAATGCCGTCCTCGCCCGATGCGACATCCTCCGCCAGAATGCCGTACAGGCCCGTGGTGGTCACGGTGTAGGGGGCACTGCTGCCGCTCACGCTGATGGCGGCCAGCTTGCCGTCGCTGTTGAGAACCACGGGAGCGCCGCGCTTCAAGGCAGCGGATGCCTCCTTGACTGCCGTAACGATCTCCGCATTCCCTGCGATCAGGTAATCCGGCTGCGTGGAAAATGTCTTTTTCGCCAAATCCATACTCATGTTCTTTCTCCTCCTTTACTGCTTCTTGCCCATGGACTTGATCGCGTCCATGAACTCGTCCTGCTTGCCCGTACCGCCGCCGGTGCCGCCGTCGTTCTTCACGCCGCCCATGCCGCTCTTGTCGGCATCGGCCTTTGCTCCGTTGAGCCATGCGTTGCCGCTCTCCTTGGCAGCTTTCATCATGGCCACAGCGTACTCGCTGGCGCTCACCGGCTTTGTGAACTTGGCCTCGTTCGTCAGCGCCTCGCTGCCGGACAGGGCCATGTCCTCGATGTCGTGGATGCGCTGGCGCTCGTCGCTCGTCGCTTTGTTCGCCGCCGCCTCCTCGATTTCATTGACCAGTGCGGGATAGGCCCCGCGCAGGTCGTCCACGGTCTTGATCTCGTTTGCCATGTTCGTTACCTCCTTATGGCATTTGTTATTTACAGAGCAGGAGGCGGGAGCTGCCTTGCTGCTTTGTACAAAGTTGGGTGCCTTGTCGAAAGGCAGGTGTGTGTTGACGCTGTTGACGAACAGTAGCCCGTCCCGGTTTTCGATCACCGTTCCGTCCGCCTCGTCCGTCAACTCGTCGATAAAGCCGTTTTCCTTTGCCTGCGCCGCCGTCCACCAGCTTGTCTCGTCCATCCATCCGGCCACCTCGTCCTTATCTCTGCCTGTCTTTTTCGCGTACAGGCCCACGATGCTTTCCCGGATGGCGTTCATCGCCTCGATGTACTTCTGCAATTCCTCGGCGTTGTAGTAGCCGCAAGCGCCCATGCGCACCGGATGCACCATGTAGGTGCTGTCGTTTGCGGCGATCACCTTGCCGCAGTGGCAGGCGACGATGGTTGCCGCGCTGGCACACAGGCCGTCGATCTTCGCCGTCACCGCCGCTGGGTGCTGTTCAAGCTGGTTGCCGATGGCCTGCGCTGCGAACACGTCGCCGCCGCCGCTGTTGATGCGCACTGTGATCTCGTCCAGCGCTCCCAGACCGGCCAGCTCCTCCGCAAACTGCTTCGGGGTCACCTCGTCGCCCCACCAGCTCGTCTGCGAAATGTCGCCGTAAAGCAGCAGCTCTACCTTGTTTCCTGCCTGATTGCAGAATTTCCAGAATTTCTTGTTTTCGGGCATTTCTGTTTTCCTCCTATTCTCCTGCCGTCTGCGCTTTTCCGATCTCGTCCACCTCGCGCTTGCGCTTGGCCTCCGTCACGCGCAGTTTGATGTTGCGGTTGTAGTCCCCGCCGGTCATTTGTGCCGTCTCCTCCTGCGCCGTGCTGAAACCGGCATCCACTCGCTTGATGGCGGCATCCACCTCCTGTACGGGGTTCAGGTTCGTCCGTGCCGGGCCGTTCCACGCGCAGGCCGTGTACGCCTTGCGCCGCGCTGGGTCGGTGAAAAAGCCCGGCGCGTGGATACGCCCACGGGCGACCGCCTCTGCGAACCACTCCTCATAGACCGGCTGGCAAAAATCGTCCGTAAACCAGTCCCGCTGCATACTACAGGTGCGCCAGAACTCGTTGAGTGCGCCGCGAGCCGCCGAATAGCTGGTGGTGAACTGCTTCATCATCACTTCCGGCGGTATCTCCAGCCCCGCGCCGATCAGGCGGATGGTTGCGTTCGTGAAGTCGTCGTACCCGGTGTTTGGGTGCTTCGGGTCTGCAAACTGCACCTCTTCGCCGGGGTTCAGGTCAATGATGGCCCCCGGCCCCAGCTCGATGCTGCTCTGGTCGGCGCTGTCGATCAGCTCCTCCGCCGGTATCATTTCTCCAAACGGTCTGCCGTCCGACGGGTTTTGTGACTTCACAAACACTGTGAACATGGCGCTGATCACCGCCGCCGTGATCTCCGCGTCCGTATAGCGGCCAAGCTGTTTCAGGCTCTCCAGCACAGGGGCCAGCAGGGGAACGCCCCGCCGCTGGCCGATGCGCTCGCGGCTCATGATGTGCAGCACGTTCCGCCGCCCGGTTGTATCGCCGTAGGCTTCCACTCTTTGCCACGTCAGCCCCGCCGCGTCCACGGCGCTGTTGCTGCCCAGCGGATGCCGGTTGCATATCCAGTAGGCTGTCACCATACCGTCCGCGTCTGTCTCCACGCCCTGTACGATGCTCTGCACCTCGTAGCCCTGCACGGTACATGGCATCAGCCGGTCAAAACCGTCCGGGCTGCATACCCGGTCTGCCTCGATCAGCCGCACACGCAGGTCATACGGCACTCCCGCCTGATGCTTCATTGGCAGCAGGGCGATGGTGTCGCCGTTCATCAGGTAACTCAAAAAGGCGAGCTGCTGGAGCTGATAGAAGTTGTCCATCCGCTCCGCGTCGCATACCGGCGTGTCCGCCCACAGGGCGAACTCCCGCACGATCTGCGCTTGCAGCTTCTCCGCCGCCGCCTCGTCCAGTCCCAGATAGTCGCTGTCGAGCTGCGGTGCTGGCATCAACCCGCCTGCTACAACATTCGTCCGCATGGTTTTCAGCGCCGCCGTGGCCGTTGGGATGCCCATGTAAGCGTCTCGGCTCCGCTGCCGCAGAATGTCGATGTTGTCCTCGATGTCCTCCTTGGCGCTGCCGCCGTGGTACATCCATCCCCTCATGCTCTTTTTCGTCAGGTTGGCTCCGTAGTTGCCGTACCCGCTGTTGATCACGCTCAGCGCGGCTCTCGCCGCCGCCCGCTTCGCCGCGTGGACGGGAGCCACGGTCATGATTGCCCGGTCAAGGATGTTCGGTTTCATCACGCGCTCCCTCCTCATACGTCGCGGGCCACGGCACGATAGGCGCGGTTTCGTCCGCCGTGCTTATCCTCCGCCTCTGCCTCGGCCAGCTTTCCGGCCCAGTATTCCATTTCCTCGCGCACCCGCTTCAAGTCAGCTCGCGTCAGCATACGGCTGCCGATCTGATAGCTCTGGCCGGTGGCGATGGCCTCCTCCGCCGCCAGCCATGTGTTCAGTTTCTTTTGACACATTTCTTTCGTAAAGATTGCCAATTAAATCCCTCCCCGCCTCCGGCGGCCCGCCGGACGTTTTCTGATAGGTTTTGCGATCTCGCCCTCCTGCAAAATGGGGTTAGCGATCTCCAGCGCCGCCGTAGCGTAGTTGCGCAGGTCAAGCGGCTCGTTGCGCTTGTGCTTGCTGTCTTTCAGCTCCCACGCCACAACGCTTCTGCCCTTGCGCCAGCGCACCACCATTTTCTCGGCTGTCAGGCCGATAAAATACTGCTCGTCATAGCCCGCTTCCTCATTGAGTGGGAAGTGGCAATAGTTCGGCCCCTTGGTCTCGTGCCGCAGTCGTTGATACAGCAGGGCCTTTCCCGCGTCCACGCCGATGATGAACAGCGGCGTTTTCACGCGGTTGTTAGTGGTGGGGTTTCGGATATACGGCACATCCGCGCCACCCTTGCCTTTGATCGACCATATCTTTCGCTCCCACCGTTCCGCCGTGAAGCGGTATACCTGATCTGTGTGGTGGCCTCCGGTGTCGATGCAGGCGCTCATGATGTGCAGCACCGTCCCGTCTTTTTTCTTGAAGCCGCCCAGCAGAAAATTGTCGAGGTCTTGCCATACCTGCTCTTTCAGCATATCGCCGTATATCTTCTGGTAGCGGATGCCCCAGCTCTCCTTGCCGATGCCCCAACCGACCACCTCTACCTCGAAGCGGTCATCCTGCACGTCCACACCGGCTGTCAGAACCAGCACTCCCTCCGGCACGTCCGCATCGTACAGCTCCCGCCGGTTCAGCAGCGCGGCATCCTCCACCTGCTCGCCCTGCTCCTCCCACGTTTCGCCCAGCTCCGTGTTCACCCAGACTTTCATGCCCTCCGGGTTTCCCTGATCAAGCTGTTCCTTTGCCACAAGGAATTTCTGCACGATCTCTTTCCATGAGCAGAACGTTGAGGCCAGCGTATTCAGGTGAAAGCCCCGCGCCTCCGCGCCGGGGTTCTCCGGCACAAAGCGACCGCGCTTGCTTGCCTGCTTCCACTTGTATTCTCCGTTCACTACACCGCAGCGCTCGCACTTATACAGCACCTCGCCCTGCGGGTCGTCCTTGTCAAATACCACGTTGGCCCACACGAGGGGTTGATACTCCCCGCACTCCGGGCATGGCACGTTCCATTCCTCCCGCGTGGACTGGTTGAACTCCGTTTCGATGCGGCTCTGGCCCTTAATGACCGGCGTGGAGACGATCACCGTCTTTTTGTCCCAAAAGGTCGTCTGTCGCTTCTGGGCCAAGGATAGCGGGTCGCCCTCCGTTCCGGCGCTGGCCGGGTAGCGGTCAACCTCGTCCGCCAGCAACACCTTGATGGGACGGCTGGCAAGGCCCGTTGCGCTGTTCGCGCCCACGATGGTGATGTGGCCACCGGGGAAATTCTTCTTCATGATGGTGTTGCCGGAATAGCGGCTTTTCACGTCGATCTTGTCCCGCAGCTCCGGCGTGTCCCGTATCATTGGCGCGAGCCTGTCTTTGGAAAAGGTCTGTCCCATGTCCAGCGTCGGTTGCATCACGAGGATGGGAGCCGGGGCGTAGTCCATGTAGTAGCCCAGCGGATTGAGGATGAAAGCGTCGGTCTTGCCGATCTGCGCCGCGCTCATGATCACCACCTTGCGGATGTGCGGGTCGCCGATTGCGTCCATGATCTCCCGCTGGTATGGTGCCTTGTCCGTGTGCCAGCGCCCCGGCTCCGCGCTGCTCTCCGCCGACAGCACCCGGTATCGGTCTGCCCACTCCGAAAGCGTCAAAGCCGGGGGCGGTTTCAGCACCGCCGCGCACCGTGCCAACAGCTCCAGCGTCGGCTTTGGCAGATCAATGATCTTTCGCTTTTTCATCGCTCTGCTTCCCCTGCGGCCAGTAGCGCTCATATTCTTTTCTCACGCAGCGAGGGAACATACACAGCACCTTGTCCTCACTGGTCTGCACCCGCCACACGCACCCGCTACATGGGTGTTTCTTTTTCTGCTTCTCCATCGTCCTCACCGTCCTCCGCCGCAAAGGCCACCCGGTAATCGCTCATTTCCTCCAGAATTTCCTCGATGGCCCCTTTCAGCTCGTCGAAGATACCCGTCTGATCTCCGCCCATGGTGGACAGGGTGGGAGAGAGCTTGGCGGGCAGCGCCAGAAAGCGGCTGCGGATGTTCAGAAACATGGACTGGATGCCCCGCTCGATGTCCGCCGTGCGGTGTACCTCGCCGCGCCGCAGGTCGTTTTCCATTTCCGCCGCCTCACGCTTTGCCCGCGTCAGCATCATGCGCTCGTTGGTCAGCGTCTCCTTACCCGCGCCGCCGATGTAGGTGATGTACCGCGCCACCGTCGGCTGTAACTCATAAAGCCCCGGTCGGGCCTCCACGATCACGCCCTCGTCCCGAAGCTGGCGCACCCGCCGCTCGGTCAGGCATAACCACTGGGCCACTACTCTGCTTGTGTAGAGTGTCATTCCATCTACCGCCCTTCCTCAAGACAAACCGCTGTGAAGATTGCCACAATCGCCGTGACCAGCATACCCAGCATTTCCAACTGCGTGACTGCCAGAAAGCAGCACACCGCTGTCCATCCAGCTATGACCACCGCCGTCGGCACAATCCCCCACGGATGCGGAACCGCCAGCGCCCCACCCAGCAAAGCCGCAGCCAGCAACACACCGCCCAGCAGGATTGTTAAAATGCTTTCCATTATGCCATCTCCTCTGCGTCCTCTCCATCCGTTTCCGGGTCTGGTACATCCACCGCGCCGGTGGCTCTCATACGCAGCAGCTCCAGCTTTTCCCGCTCCAGCGTCATGCGCTTTTCGCTCTCCTCCAGCGCCCGCAGACTGTCCGCAATCTTGGCGATGCGGCCCTGCACCTTGTATAGCGCCTCCTGCAATTTCAGCACACGGCTGAACGCGCTGTCCTTGCTGTACATTCCCATGCTCTGTAAGGCACCGTCCTGCTTGTCCTTGCCGCGTCCGCCCGGCACTCTCATGTCCATCAGGCTGTTGATGTATAGGCTGTCCTCCGGGGCTGCCTCATACTCCGCGATTTTGGCGAGTATCTTATGCTCCCGGAATTTCAGGATTTGCATTTCATGCTCCAGCGCGGCGCGGCTTCCCAGCGGTGTTCGCTGTACGATCTCCCGCTCCGCGTCCGAGAGCATATCAAAAAAGACGGCGCTGTACGCTCCGTCCTTTTCTGCGTTCTTATTTCCCGCCGGTGCGCCCGCATGGCTTCCTGCAGCGTTTTTCTTTCCTGCGCTGTTGCGGTTTCCCGGTTGACCGCCCCGCCGCTTCTTTGGCAGAGCTTCATCCCACTTGTCCGCTGCTTTCCAATTCCGCAGGGTTTGATAGCTCACCCCCTGCTCCTGCGCCAGCTCCCGCAGGCTTACTTCCTCGCCCGCCGCCTTGCGGGCGATGTATGCAGCCTTGGCGGTGTCGCGCGACTTGCTCCGCTTCGGCATTTCACACCTCCAAATAGCTGTGCGCCCCGCTCGGCCTACGGAAATACCCCGCGTAGGAACGCAGGGCTTCGACCGGCGCAGGACGCACCAATGGCAAAGCCCGCAGCGTTTCCGCCACGGGCTTTATTCCACGGTATGATATTATCACGAAAAACCTGCGGAAGTTGCTAATCCCGAAAAATTTTTCGCTGGTTAGGAAACGCAGTTATACGATGCCATTCCCATGGTCACCGTCAACAATGTGTTATCGTGGTTTTTGTCGTTCAAAACCTGTATCTGTACCATGTAGTCCCCGTACCCGCTGGCCGTCAGCAGCTCTTGCAGGCTATCCGAGGCTTGCATGGTTGTGTATACGATTTTATCCCATGCCTCTTTCGCGTCCTTGTCACCGGTCTGTGCGAGCATAGCCGTCTGTGCCAAGCCCTCCTGCCACACATTCACGGTGTAAACATACCCATCTTTGCTGATGGTGCAGTCGTCGCCAAAGCCGGAAAGCGCAGTCTTTAGTTTCTCCCGCAGCTCCTCCTCGCTGATCTTCTCAACGGTCTCCGCAACATGGGATGTGTATTCCATCGACGCGGCGATATAGCTGTAGTCTCCGTCCTTTTCCACCAGCGCACCACGCATGGCCTCGCCGGACGCACCCACGATCTCCTGCACCTGTTGGCTCTGCTCCGCCGGGAACATGACCACGCCAAAGCGGTATTGCCCCGTCAGCATCTCTCCGTCCTTTGTGAATGGCGCGGTCTGCGCTTTGCCGTCCTGTACCGTGATGGTCTGCGTCTCCACATAGTCCTCGCGCCCGCCCGCCAGTTCGCCATTGTAGGAAAGTTCTGCGCTCAATTTCGTTCCGTCCGGTAAGCTGGTCTGCACGGTAAATACTGGTTTCCCATCCTCACCGCCCACGGCAATATCCATAGTCACATCAATATGCCGGATACCCGTATAGGCGTAATACTCAATGGCGATCTTTGTATCCGGCTTCCATGTGTTGGCGCTGTTCCAGCTTGTGTTCGAGCCGATCTTCACCGAGATAACGCTGTCTGCAAGAAATTCCGTTGCCGTTTCCTGCGGCTTTTCCTGAATGTTGGTGAAGCCCGCTTCTGCCAGTTGGCTTTTGACGACCTCCAACTCCATCCCCTTGCACTTTCCGCTTTCAAATGGTGCGCTGATCTTGTCGCCTGTGTCCCCGCCGCCGCATCCGGCCAGCAACAAGCACAGCGCAACGACCGCCGCCGTCACCGCCAGTCGCCGCAGGCTCCACCTCCGCCCGTCTTTTTCCCTTGCCATTTTCTTTCATCCTTTCTCCGTTTTTTATGGTTTGAGCTTGTTCAAGCTGGTTTGAGCCGGTCGCTCGTCCCGGCCAGCTTACGCCTATTCAAAAAAACAACTCTGCTGCGATACAGTCTGCCGCCTCACATTTATGTGTCGCGCCCGTATCCGCGTTTCGGCATATTGTAAATCTTTTCTACTTTTTTCACTGCTTTCTCATATTTTGTAAATCTTTATTACAAGATTATCCGTAAAAAATGGTATTGTCAAGCAGAACAGGAGGTGCGGCTTATGAAAATATATGATTACTCCGGGCGGGCCAATATCTCCGGCGACCGAATACATCAGGCACGAACTGCCCAACGCCTATCCCAAGATGTCCTTGCCGCCAAGATGCAGGTCTATGGTGTTGGTCTGGGGCGAGAGGCAATCAGCCGCATTGAGACCGGCGACCGTTTCGTTACCGATTATGAGCTTGCCATCTTCGCCCGCGTTCTCGGTGTTTCCCTCGTATGGCTCACCGGCGATCTGGAACAGAAAGAATAATAGCGGAACTGCCAACAGACTGTAGGCAGTTTCGCTTTTCTATTTCCCGTCGCGGCAGCGCCGTCCCGCTCTCCCTCTGACCATTTTCGTGATGCCACGAAAATGATACCCGCCGCCAGACACTTCACCGCCGCCGACCTCGCCGCAGCCCGTAGCCTCTCGCGCATACGCGAGCGCCCGCCCGTTCCATATTACAGCCGCCAGCCGTTCTCGCCATCAGCCGCCGCATAGGCGGCTTCTTTTTTTGCCCAAAACCGCCCCGTTTTCTTCCTCTGTCGCATTTTTGACCCCGCCAACTTTTCCCGCCCCGGCTCCCCGGAAGCGATTTTTTGACCCCTTACCTAAAAAAATTTTGGGCTTCCGAACCCGCAAAGGACGACCGCCGCGCCGCCAGTACCTCGCGCGGGCGCGTTTAGAATTTCGCGTGGGTCTGCGCGTCGTGGTATCTTCGCGGGCGCGGGCGTTTGGTATCTCCTGCGGCCTGCTGGTCTGTTGGTCTGGTGGATGGCTGGCCGCCCTGTCGGCGGATGGCTCGCGCTATGCTGCGCCTGCGGGCCTGCGCGGCATGGTATCTCTGCGCGGGCCTGCGCGTTTGGTATCTCCTGCGCCTGCCCGGCTGTCGGCGCTGGCGG
>ENA-OPWH01000443-OPWH01000443.1-human-gut-metagenome-genome-assembly--contig:-NODE-443-length-32150-cov-3.355850_pt1 | contig 32150 bp, 27 predicted proteins | sample MGYA00241506_ERZ502004 | MGnify/ENA primary metagenome ERZ502004 (study PRJEB25962, sample SAMEA2043049) | human gut metagenome | biome: human gut; feature: human-associated habitat; material: faeces... | reverse complement strand
AAATTTTACTTACCCCCAGTTGAACTGGGGGTTTAATCATGCCTATTCGGCGCCAAAAAAATAACCACGCGGCTCATAAACCGCGTGGTTATCATATTCTTTATGGTGGAGATAAGGAGGATCGAACTCCTGACCTCTTGCATGCCATGCAAGCGCTCTCCCAGCTGAGCTATACCCCCATGTGTCTGGTACGAAAAATATTATAGCATGGGTTATGGATTGTTGTCAAGGTTTCTTTAAGGAAAAGGGACCGCGCATGGCAGCAAAAGTGCTATGCGACGGTCCCTTTGCATCTGACTATGTTACCGGAGTGGGATTCTGGTAAACGAATCAGGCAACCTTATCTGTTTGGGTACGGTAATAGGTATTTTCGGCAAAGTCTTTGACCGATTCTACGTCGATCAATTCGTTTTCTCCCAAAGGTGTCTTAGCCATGGCTTCGGCCACGTAATTGACGTGGGTCCCGGCGACCCATACGCCGCTGGGCAGGAGTTCGACGGCGCTGCGCAGGTTCTTCGAGATGTCGTCGGAGAAGAGGTCGCGGTGCATGATGGCAAAGAGGGCGACTTTTCCGGCTTTGAGCCGCGGCAGGACGGCTTGGGAGACGTTATCTAATTTCAGGTTCAGGAACCAGACGCCGGCAAAGACGATATCGTAATCGTCAAAGTTTTCCGGGGCTTGTTCCATGGGCAGGAAGTCCGTATCTTTCGGCAGGACCGAACGGATGGCTTCGGCTAATTTTTTGACTCTACCTGTCTGTGAGGAATACAATACCAGTGCTTTCATAGTTTCCACGCTCCTTTCACATGGATGAGCATCCCTTTTCTCTCTGGCTTTACTATATCATAGAAAAGAGCGGAAAACTGTTGTATTTACAACACCTCACAGTTCTTCAAAGACGTGTTCGGCAATATGAAGGGCCCGCAGCTGGGATGTTTTTTTGTATTGGTGCTGTTCCATGCGCTGGAGGATGTTGGTCAGGACGGTGACGGCTTCGACGATGTACGGGCCTTTATTGAGCATGACACATTCAGCCCGTTCGCCCATGGCGGCGTCAGTGATTTCCGCCCGTGACGGCAGGCCCGTCTTGACCAGGTTTTCCAGGACCTGCGTGGCCCAGATGACGGGGATGTGCGCTGATTCGCAGACCCACATGATTTCTTCCTGGAGCTCAGCCAGGCGCCGATAACCGACTTCGACGGCCAGGTCGCCGCGGGCGATCATGATGCCCAGGGGCTGACGGGATGCGGCCTGGATGATGATGTCCGGCAAGTGGTCTACGGCTTCTTTATTTTCGATTTTGGCGACCAGGGCCAGGTGATGGAACGATTTGCCGCAGCGTTTCTTCAATTCTTTCTGCAAGAGGGCCACGTCGGCTGCGGACTTCACGAAGGAATAGCCGATGGCATCGGCATGTTGGACGACGAAGTCCAGGTCTTCTTTGTCCTTTTCCGTCAAAGGCGACAGGTTCATCGGCGTCTGCGGGAAGTTCAGGCTCTTCTGGTTCTTGATTTTCCCGCCTTTCGGCTTGGTGTAGGTAATCTTCAGGTAGGCCCCCTTTTCGGTCAGGCTTTCGACGACGGCCCGGATTTTCCCATCGTCGATGAGGACGGGCTGGCCGCTCTGAAGGTTTTCAAAGACTTCCGGGATACTGCACGACAAGACGATATTTCCTGTATAATCTGAGGGATACGACGAGATGGCGCCGGATACGAGGAAGACTTGTTCCCCCGGCAGGACCTTGGCTTCGCCATAGCGCAGCAAGACCGAGGCAATGCGGACTTTCGGACCGGCCAGGTCCATGTAGACTTTGCAGTGATGCCCCGTTTCGGCTTCAGCCTGGCGGATATAGGAAATCATGGCATCCCAGACTTCGCGGGAATCGTGGGCGCAGTTGATGCGGGCGCAGTCCATGCCGGCAGCGACGAGGTTGCGGATCAGGGCCCCGCCATCTTCGGCGGCTTCTGTCGGCAGGGTCACCATGATACGCGTCCCCGTCTTGGCCGTGCCAAAAATCCGCCCTGTGTTATAGGCCAGGAGCGTATCGCCGTAGAAGAAGCGCTTCGTCTGGGGATAAGGGATGAGTTTGTCCGCCGGTTCATGGCAAATCCGGCCTAGGGAGGCCATGACGGCATCCAGATTGGTAATCGCCCGGGCTTCGCCGCGTCCCAGGGAGGACAGTCCCAATGGCAGAAGGGAGCGCTGGATTTTCCGCAGGTCATGACAGCGCAGGGCTAAGTAAAAGGCCATATTCCAGGCGCTATAGACGAAGTGCGTCCGCTGTATCTGCGGCAGCCAGTGCTGGAATAAGGCGTTGCCCCGGGAAAGGACGTCGCGCCGGAGCTGGCAGAGGACGTCGTAGAGTTCGTTCGTCGATGTATATATTTCCTGTTCCAATGTAATCACCTCAATATCATGAATTTTCTTCATATCTATTATTATATTCCCGACACGTGGCTTTCTCAATGCTTTCTGTTTTGTTTTACAGCGATTTTACAGATATATTTTTTACATATGGATAATCTATGATATATATATTTTTCTAATCATAAAATTCATGATATACTGGCTTTTGTTTCTACGAAAGGAGTCTTACTATGGAATGGATTACGACGACGGATATTCACATCCTCTTTGGGCTGCATCGCCTGGCCGGGCCGCACATGGATGCTTTCATCACTTATTTCACGACGGTGATTAATACGCTTGGGCTCTGGGCCATCCTGGCGGCCGCCGGTCTTTGGAAACGGCGGAGCCGCTGGGTCACGCTTACCATCATCGTCGCCGTCATCCTGGCCATCCTCGTCGGCGATGTGGCCATCAAGCACTTCGTCATGCGTATCCGGCCGTATCTGGTCATTCCCGGTGCGCCGACGCTGGATACGTTGAAGTACCCGATCAGCTACTCTTTTCCGTCAGGCCATTCGTTCTTCTTCTTTGCCGGGGCCACGGTCTTATTCCGGTCCTGCCGGCGCCTGGGCATAGCGGCCTACGGCCTGGCCTGTGTCGTCGCCTTTTCCCGTATGTACCTGTTCATGCATTTCCCCAGCGACGTCCTGACCGGTGCCGTCCTGGGTATTATCATCGGAAATATTGCCTGGCAGATATGCAGGTATACCAAAAAGCGGCTGTCTTATTAAGACAGCCGCTTTTTACGTTGGTCGTACAGGATTAAAAGTATACCCCATCACGATGAACGATGAACTACGAACGATTAAGCTTTTGCTTTTTTCGGCACTAAATCACCGATCCGGTCCAGGATATAATGGGGCTGGTAAGAGAACTGCTGGATATTTTCCCGGTTAGAGACACCGCTCATGACCAAGACTGTTTCCATACCTGATTCTACCCCACCGATGATGTCCGTATCCATCCGGTCGCCAATCATGACGGCTTCTTCGGAATGGACGCCCAGTTTTTTCAAGCCCGTGCGCATCATTAATGGATTCGGCTTGCCGATGAAGTAAGCTTTCTTCCCCGTAGCCAGTTCAATCGGTGCAATCAAGGCCCGGCAGGCCGGGATAACGCCCCGGTCACTAGGACTGGTCATATCGCCATTGGTGCCAATAAGCTTGGCCCCTTTGTTGATCAGCTCGGTTGCCTTGATGATCATTTCATAATTATAGCCTGTCGTTTCGCCGACGACTACGTATTCCGGATTGACATCATTGAAAGGAATACCAACTTCATACAGAGCATTGATCAGGCCATGGGCCCCGATGATGTAAGCCGAACAGCCTGGAGCCTGGGTTTTCAGGAAATGAGCCGTCGCCAGGGCGCTCGTATAAAAATGACTTTCCTCGACATCCAGTCCCATAGACTGAAGCTTTTTGCGAAGTTCCAGCGGGGTCCGTTCACTAGAATTGGTAAGGAACAGAAACTGCTTCTTTTCTTTCTGGAGCCAGTTCACAAAATCCTTTACCCCCGGAATCAAGGTGCTGCCTTGGTAGATAACACCGTCCATATCACTGATAAAACCTTTTTTAGAACGTATAATGTTCAAATCCCTCATGAATTGGTTCCCCCTTCATTGATGAGTGTTATTTATTCGCCACGAAGCCGGCAATGACCATGCGCTGGACTTCGTTGGTGCCTTCGTAAATCTGCATGATTTTGGCATCGCGGACGAGTTTTTCTACCGGATATTCCCGGCTGTAACCGAAGCCGCCAAGGATCTGAACAGCTTCCAATGCGACCTGGACGGCCATGTCACCGGCAAAGCATTTGGCAATGGCAGCTTCGCGGGTGTAGTTCCGTTTCGGTACGGCATAGTAGGTGTTGAGGAAGTTGATGATCGCCGCACGGGCGACTTCGGTCTTCATGTCCATGTCAGCCAGTTTAAAGGCGATGACTTCGTGCTTGATGATCGGTTTGCCGAAGGTGACGCGCTGTTTGGCGTATTTGACCGATTCGTCAATAGCCCGCTGGGCAATGCCGACGGCCAGGGATGCGACCATAGGCCGGGCCAGGTCCAGGGTCTGCATGGCATAGATGAAGCCCTTCCCTTCCTGACCGATGAGGTGGTCTGCCGGAATGTGGACGTCCTGGAAAATGACTTCCGTCGTGTTGGACAGGCGGATGCCCATTTTATCTTCTTCTTTGCCGACAGAAACGCCTGGGCGGTCCCGTTCGACGATGAAGGCCGAAATGCCTTTGACGCCCTTCGTCTTGTCAGTAATGGCAAAGACCGTGTAGACCGAAGCGACGCCGCCGTTGGTGATGAAGCATTTCGTGCCGTTCAATACGTATTCATCGCCCTGTTTGACAGCGACTGTCGTCCCGGCTGCCGCATCGGAGCCGGCATTGGCTTCGGTCAGGCAGAAAGCGCAGAAACCGCTGCCCTTTTCACCGGTCAGGTATTCGGCATAGAGCTTCTTCTGGGCATCCGTGCCGTGCTGGAGCACCGGTTTCAGGCCCAGGCCGGAAGCGGCAATAGCCGTAGCGACACCGGCATCGACTTTTGCCAGTTCTTCATAGACAGCGGCAACGGTATAATAATCCTGGCCCAGGCCGCCGTATTCTTCCGGGATTTCCAGGCCGCAGAAGCCCATGTCGACGGCTTCCTGATAGATGTCCAGTAACTTCTGGCCCGGTTCCTTAGCCTGATCCAATTCATGAACAAAAGGAGCGACTTTCTTTTCAGCAAAATCTTTAGCCAAATTGACCAGGTCCTGCTGGTCTTTCTTCAAAATGTAACCCATGATGAAAACCTCCTCTGACAGAAAATAAGCGGATGACAAACGGATATATACTATACTATTTATCATCATTCTATCAGAAATGGCCGAAAAAGCAACCGTGAGAAGTGGTTAGTGGCTCGTGGCTAGCAGCTGGCTGCCCTCCGATGAACGATGAACTGTAAACGAACAACGGCTTTTATTCTACGGTAACGCTCTTAGCCAGGTTACGCGGTTTATCTACGTCGTTGCCGCGGCTGACAGCGATGTAATAGGCCAGGAGCTGCAAGGGGATGATGGCCAGGATAGGAACGACGAAATCGTCCGATGCCGGTACTTTGATCAAATCATCGACGGTCTTGCCGACTTCCGTATCGCCATCCTGGACGACGCCGACGACATAGGCATCGCGGGCTTTGACTTCCTTGATGTTGCTGATCATCTTTTCTTCGACTTCCAGCTGGGTAGCCAGGGCGATGACGGGGACACCGGCTTCGATGAGGGACAACGTGCCGTGTTTCAGTTCGCCGCCGGCATAGGATTCAGCATGGATATAGGAGATTTCCTTCAATTTCAGGGCACCTTCCATAGCCAGGCCGTAGTCCATGGAACGGCCGATGAAAAAGACGTCTTCTTTATCTTTGAAAGCACTGCAGAGACCTTTGATGAAATCGACCTGGTCGAAGATGGCCTGGCACTGATCCGGCAGTTTGGTCAAATCAGCCAGGATTTTTTCTTCCCGGTCTACGGGCAGGTTCCCGTTCAAGCGGCCCATGTACAGGGACAGGAGCAGGAGCGTGACCAGCTGCGTCGTATAGGCCTTGGTCGAAGCGACGGCGATTTCCGGGCCAGCCCAGGTATAAGCGACCTGGTCGGCTTCACGGGAAATAGACGAACCGACGACGTTGGTGACGGCCAGGGAACGAGCGCCACGGCGTTTGGCTTCTTTCAGGGCTGCCAGTGTGTCGATGGTTTCCCCGGACTGACTAATGACGATGCACAGGGTCTTGCTGTCCGTCAAGGGATCGCGGTAACGGTATTCCGAAGCGATGTCGACTTCGACGGGGATGCGGGCCAGTTTTTCAATGAAATACTTGGCCAAAAGGCCGGCATGGTAGGCCGTACCGCAGGCAGTAATCAAAATCTTACCGATTGATTTGACGTCTTCCGGCGTCCAGTTCAATTCTTCAAAATGGACGTGCTTGCCATCTTTGGTGATGCGGCAGCTCATGGTATCTTTGATAGCCTTCGGCTGTTCGTAGATTTCCTTGAGCATGAAGTGTTCAAAGCCGCCCTTTTCAGCTGCTTCAGCATCCCAGTTGACTTCAAAGACCTTCTTGGAAATGGGCTTGCCTTCGAGGTCCGTGACCCAGACATTATCCTTCATGACGATGGCAATTTCCCCATCGTTCATGATGTACGTCTTGCGGGTGTAGCTGAGGATGGCCGGAATATCCGAAGCGATGTAATTTTCCCCCTGGCCGAGGCCAACGATGAGGGGATTGTCTTTCTTGCTGCAAATGATCTTATCCGGTTCAAACTTGCACATGAAGACCAACGAATAGGAACCGCGCAGACGGACCAGAACTTTGCGGACGGTGCTGGTGAAATCTCCATCGTACATGTCGGCGCAGAGGTGCGCGACGACTTCCGTATCCGTTTCCGACTTGAAGTGATACCCTTTTTTGAGGAGTTCTTCCTTCAATTCCATGTAGTTTTCGATGATACCGTTGTGGACGATGGCGAAGTTCCCCTTTTCATCCGTATGGGGATGGGCATTGACGTCCGACGGGCCGCCGTGTGTCGCCCAGCGGGTATGACCGATGCCCAGTGTCCCTACGACGGGGTGAGCCTTGACTTCTTCAGCCAGATTGACCAGACGGCCTGCTTTTTTGCGGACAGCGATGGCGCCGTCGTTGTAGACGGCGATACCGGCCGAGTCATAACCACGATATTCCAGCTTGGCCAGTCCATCCATCAAAAAATCTGCTGCTTCTCTGTCTCCGATGTAACCTACAATACCACACATAGTTATATCCTCCTGATATGAAAATGTTCCTTCTTATGACGAACTTGTCGACGACGTTACCATCGTGTTTTTCCGCCATATAACGGCTGAAGCTGCCGAGAGACATCCGCTGACTATTTCGATACTTCTCTACCTCGTCTGCCTGAATCCATCAGGCACTAGCGCTATCCATTATATCGTCAAGGATTTCCAGACGTCTGCATAAAAAAAGTGCAGGAAAGAGTTCCAAGAACTCCATTCCCACACTTTAATATATTTGCAAGGTTTTGTCAATACCTACTTAGACGGACCCATTTCGTGTTCGACGACGACGGCGATGTCATCGACGATGCGTTCGAGCTGTTCCAGGTCCGGTCCTTCTGCCATGACACGGATCAAGGGTTCTGTGCCCGACGGGCGGACGAGGATGCGGCCTTCATCGCCCAACTCTTCTTCGCCAGCCGAGATGGCGGCCATGATGAGGTTATTGTCTTCCCATCCCGATTTCGTCTGAACGCGAACATTTTTCAAAATCTGCGGATAGCGCGTCATCAGCCCGGCCAGTTCCGACAAGGGCTTCTGCTGCTGTTTCATGATGCTCAGCAGCTGGACCGCCGTGAGCAGGCCGTCACCAGTCGTATTGTAGTCGAGGAAGATGATATGGCCCGACTGTTCGCCGCCGAGGGAATAGCCATCTTTGCGCATCTTTTCCAGGACATAGCGGTCGCCGACAGCCGTAATTTCCGTCTGGCAGCCCATTTCCTTCAGGGCTTTGTGGAAACCGATATTGCTCATGACCGTACCGACGACGGTATTCTGTTTGAGCCGGCCTTCGGCCTTCAATTTCATGGCGCAGAGGAGCATGATCTGGTCGCCATCCATTTCCTGACCCTTTTCATCGACAGCCAGGCAGCGGTCGGCATCGCCGTCGTTGGCAATCCCTACGTCGGCCCCATACTTGAGAACCGTTTCCTTTAAGCTTTCCAAATGGGTAGAGCCGCAGTTGTCATTGATGTTTATGCCGTTCGGTTCATGATGGATGGCAATGACTTCGGCGCCCAGGCGTTTGAGGATTTCCGGCCCCAAGACCGAAGCGGAACCATTGGCTCCGTCATGGACGACTTTCAGGCCCGACAAGTCGACATCCGTCGATTTGCAGATGAAATCGGCATATTCCTGCTGTAAATCGGTCCACGTCGAAATCGTGCCGATAGCGGCTCCGGTCGGACGGCTCTGAAGGGCAGCCCGTTCATCTTTGAGCATACATTCTTCGATTTTGTCTTCCGTTTCGTCAGGCAGCTTATAGCCAAAGCCGTCGAAGAACTTGATGCCGTTGTATTCAAAGGGATTATGCGACGCCGAAATCATGACGCCGGCATCCATATGATGGGTCCGCGTCAGGTAGGCAATGGCCGGAGTCGGAATGACGCCTACCATGTAGCAGTCACCACCAGCCGAAGCGATACCGGCGGCCAGGATATCTGCCAGCATAGTGCCGGAACGGCGGGTATCCCGGCCGATGAGAAAGGTCGGGTGTTCTTTGTTCTGCCCAAAAATATAGGCAGCTGCTCTGCCCAAATGATATGCCAATTCCGGTGTCAGCGAATCATTGGCAATACCTCGTACTCCATCAGTTCCAAACAATCTAGCCATTTACTTTACCTCCAAAGGTTGATATTTACGGATGATTTCAATCGCCGTTTCCAGGCCATCCAAAAAAGCGCTCATAATGCCGCCGGCATAGCCAGCCCCTTCCCCGATGGGATAAAGGCCTGCCGCCCCCAGGGCCATGCGGTCTTCGCCGCGGACAATGCGTACCGGGGCGCTGGTCCGGGTTTCGACGCCGGTCATGACGACATCGTCATCGTCAAAACCGTGGATCCGCCGCCCAAAATAAGGCAGGGCCTGTTCCAGTGTCGTCGTAACGAAACCTGGCAGGACCTCATGCAGATCCGTCCAGGTCACGCCGGGACGATAGGAATGGATGGGCCCTTCCTGCGGTGCTCCAGGACGGCTGAGGAAAGCCCCGACGGTCTGAGCCGGCGCATGATAATTGCTGCCGCCGGCCTGATAGGCCAGGTCTTCATAGCGGCGCTGGAATTCGATACCCGCCAGGGGGCTGTCGCTGCCCATGTCGTCGGCTGTGACGTTGACGACGACAGCACTGTTGGCGATGCCGCTGTCACGCCGGTACAGGCTCATGCCATTGGTGACGACCCGCCCTTCTTCCGAAGCCGCGCCGACGACGACACCGCCGGGACACATGCAGAAAGAATAGCACGACCGCCCTTCCGGGCTGTGATAGACCAGGGCGTAATCGGCAGGTTCCAGGCCGAGGTGGGCAGCCATATTGGGCCCGGTCGATGACATCCTGGGAATGTTCGATACGCACACCGACGGCAAAAGGCTTCTTTTCCAGGGTAATGCCCTGGTCATGGAGCATGTAATACGTATCGCGGGCACTGTGGCCGATACCCATAACGACCAGCTCTGCCGGGTACTCATCGCAGCCGTTGACGGTCACCGACGTGATGCGTCCGCTATCGTCGCGATGGATTGCCGTGACACAGCTGGAAAAACGGACTTCGCCGCCCTGCGCCTCGATGGTGTGGCGCATATTCTTGACGACGCGGCGCAGGACATCGGTCCCGACGTGGGGATTATAGGCATACAGGATGTCTTCCGGCGCTCCGGCATCGACGAAAGTCTGCAAAATGCGCCGCAGCAGCGGATGATTGACGCGGGTCGTCAATTTCCCATCGGAAAAGGTCCCCGCTCCGCCTTCGCCGAACTGGACGTTCGACGATGCCTTGAAGGGGCCGCCGCGCCAAAAATCTTCAACGTCTTTCGTGCGGGTATCGACGTCACACCCCCGTTCAAAGACGATAGGCGCATAGCCGTGTTCAGCCAGGGCCAGGGCTGCCGCCAGGCCGGACGGGCCGGTCCCGATGACGATGGGCCGGTGGGTAAGCGGCTGCGTACCGGGCCGGATATCCGGCGCCGACGACTCAGCCAGCTGGCGGACATCCTTATTGTCACGACAGCGCTTCCAAACGCGGCTTTCGTCGACGAATTCCACATCGACCGTAAAAACGAAATAAATCCGCGGTTTCCGCCGGGCGTCGATGGACCGGCGGACAATGATAAGGCGGGAAATATCGCTGCGGCTGCAGCGGAGCTTCTTGGCGACTAACGCTTCCAAAGGCTTCTTCATGGGCACAGCCGTGCGGATATTCAATACTCTAAGCACAATCTTCTCCCTTTCTACTCATCTTTCTTAATATGCAGTGTGGCGTCGACTTCATCAGGGTCTATGACGACACCATCAATGGGCGGAATCAGCACTTTCCAGGTCTTTTCTTCCGTCATGTTTTCCACATCGATATCTGGCAAATCGATGGAGCTGATATTCTTCAGCGTATCGGCTTCACCGCGGACCTGGACCGACATCGGCTGAACTGTGACGGTCTTCCAGGCCGTCTGGCCCGTAGCGTTCAGGTTGAGAGGCACCGTCTTGGCCACGGCATCATGGGCAATGGCCACTTTGACATTGCTCTGCCAGGGCGTCATTTCCAGTCCTTCGACAGGCGTGCCATCAGCCTGATACAAATGAATCGGCGCCATAATAGCAAAGTCACCATTGCGCTGATTGACCGGAATGTCTACGACTGCCTGGCTGACGTGCTGGATGAGGCGGCGCGCCCCGCTGACGACGACTTTCTCCGGTACGATTTTCAAATCGCTGATGAAATCCTTGTCATCCAGTTTGCCGACGACATGGGGCGTCAATTTAAATTCTTTGACCGTATAGACATCGACTGTGATTTTCGTCGACGTCATGCTCTGCTTCTTCAGCTCCGTCCCGCTGGGGATCTCGATGTGGACCGGGACCTCTACTTCCCCTTCCTGGACACTGGACAAGTCGATATAGGCCTTGATATCCGACGGCCCGACGTTGATGATCGTATTGCGCGGTCCCGACAGGCGGACATAGACCGTCTTGGGCACGTTGGACGTAATATACTGGGAGTCGAGGTTCTCTACAGTGATCGGTACGGTATAACTGCCTTCACTGAGGGGATTCTGTTCGTTGATGATGACGAACCACAAGACGATAGCCAGGAGAAGGCAGATTATTTTGAGCTGCCATTTTTTATCAATCTTGTTCATAAGCTAAGGCCTCCATTTAAAAATATTGGCCAGGCCCTGAGGCGTCCTGTTCAAGAACGTCTTCAGGACATTGCGCAGGGCATTGCCGTCGAGGTGACGATAAATATGACCGCCATAGGTATAAGAAATGGAGCCCGTTTCTTCGCTGACGACGACGACGACGGCATCGGCCAGTTCACTGATGCCGATAGCCGCCCGATGACGCGTCCCTAATTCCGTCGACAGCGACCGGTCCGACGTCAACGGCAGCAGACAGCCGGCAGCCATGATCCGGTTTTCCCGGATGATGACGGCGCCATCGTGAAGGGGCGTATTGGGAATGAAGATATTCCCCAACAGTTCCCGCGACACCAGGCCGTCGATGGCGATGCCCGTGTCGATGTAGTCGTTAAGGCCTACTTCGCGTTCAAAGACGATGAGCGCTCCTGTATGGGTCTTTGACAGGGATTCACTGATAGCCACGATTTCATCGATGAGCCGTTCCAGTTCTTCCATGCTGATGACCTGGCCGGAACGAAAGAAACGGCCCCGGCCGATTTGTTCCAGGGCCCGCCGCAATTCCGGCTGGAAGACGACAGGCAGGGCGACGAGGATGACCGTCATCCCCTGCTGCAGCATCCAGTTGATGACGTGCAGGTCGAGGACCTTGCTGACGACAGTGACCACGCCCAGGACCAGCAGGCCCTTAATCAGGGCCACGGCCCGGGTATTGCGGATGAGGATGAATAATTTATAGAGGACAAAAGCGACGAGCAGGATATCCAATATATCGAGCAGCCGGAAGCTGCTGATGAAACCTTGAAGGGGTAGGTACATAGGGCTTCACTCCACACAACGAGAATAAAAATAAAATGGGTATCCTTATTTTACAATATTTTGGGCATAAAAAAAAGAGGCCGTCGTATGTAGACGTCCTCTTTTTACGTTCATCGTTGGTCGTATGGGTTAAAAATAACAACCCATTTCGATGAACGATGAACGACGAACGTAAAACTTTTAAACCTAAAGGGCAGCGCATAATGGCAGAAACCTTCGTGCGACAATCTCCTTTTAGTGGTTAGCGGAGGGTTTTAAATTTAAAGCCCTCTTCTACAAACTACAAACTCCGTACTACAAGCTCACTTTTCTGCCGCTTCTTTTTTGGCCGTCAGCTGCGCTTCTGCTTCATGGACCATGCGCAGATTGGCTTCCTGTTTGGCCAGTGTCTCGAAGTTGATGGACTTCAGGCGGGCCGCCAGGTCGCGCTGGATGTCGGCAAAAGCGGCATAAATAGAGCACATGCCGCTGCAGCCGCGGCTGCACGAGCCGATATCATGGAGACAGCGCTGCAGTTCCGTCTGCCCTTCGACGGCATCGATGATGTCAAAGAGGGTGATATCCTTGGGAGCCCGCTGCAGGGCGAAGCCGCCTTCGACACCGCGGTAAGACTTCATGATGCCAGCCTTGGTGAGACTGCGCATGATTTTCAATAAAAAGCGTTCCGGTATATTCTGTTTTTCAGCCAGCGCCGCGCCGGTAATCTTCGTGCCTTCCGGGAGAGACGCCAAATAGAGGACCATGCGGAAGGCATAGTCCGTAGCTTGATTCAATCTCATATTTCTACCCCCTTGTTGTCTATATTTAGTATTATACAATAAAAGACAAAAAAAGTATAGTTTTAATTCTGTAACTCCAGTGCCCAGAAGTATATTAACAATATACTTTTTTAGCATATCACCCATTTTTATCCTACTGACTGATGCAAAAAGGTCCTGCCGCACAACGACAGGACCTTTTAAGTGGTTAGTGGTTAGTAGTTAGCGAACATTTAAAAATTTAAAGTTATCTCCTACAAACTCTGTACTGCAAACTATTTCACTTAAAGAAAATCGATAATTTTGAAAATGATTGCCGACATGACGGCACTGATGGGGATGGTGACGACCCAGGCGACGAGCATACTGCGGGCGACGCCCCAATGGACGGCGCGGACGCGTTCGGCTGAACCGATGCCCATGATGGAGCCCGATACGACGTGGGTCGTACTGACGGGCAGGTGGAGGAAAGTCGCCGTAAAGATGACGATAGACGAGTTCAAATCCGCTGCAAAACCGTTGATCGATTCCATCTTGAAGATTTTCGTCCCCATCGTGGAGATGATGCGCCAGCCGCCGGCCGACGTCCCCAGGGCCATCGACGTGGCGCAGGCCATCTTGACCCAAATCGGGATTTCCATGGTTTCAATATAACCGCCAGATAAGAGAGCCAGGGCAATGATCCCCATGGCTTTCTGGGCATCATTGGAGCCGTGGGAAAAAGCCATCAAACTGGCCGACAAGAGCTGCATCTTGCGGAACTGCCGGTTCAGGGCCAGCGGGGAATATTTACGGACGACCCAGAGGATGCCGATCATGACGAAATAGCCCGTAATCAAGGCGACGACAGGCGACAAGATCAAAGACAGGATAATCTTGCCGATACCGCCCATATCGAGAGCTGCCGGCCCGACGCTGATGCAAACGGCACCGATGACGCCACCAATCAACGAATGGGATGAACTGCTCGGTATGCGATAGTACCAAGTGATGACATTCCAGATAATCGAGCCGATAAGAGCAGCTACGATGACTTCTAAGCTGATTTCAGCCGGATTGAGGACTAAATCGCCGCCAATGGTCTTAGCGACGCCGGTACTGATCATAGCACCGGCAAAATTCAGGCACGCCGCCATCATGATAGCGTGCCGCGGTGAAATGGCCCGCGTCGAAACACTGGTCGCGATGGCATTCGCCGTATCGTGGAAGCCATTAATATAATCAAAGAGAACGGCCAGCAGTACGATGGCCCATATTAACCAATGCTCAGGCATACTTCAATACAACCCTTCTGAACGTAACGACTAAATCTTCACAATCATCAGTGACGTCTTCAACGGACTGGAGGATTTCCTTCCACTTGATGATTTCGATGGGGTCCTTGCAGTTCTTGAACAAGTTCGCCATTTCTTCATGATATAAGTCGTCGCAGTCCTGTTCCAATTTCAACACTTTCTTGCTCCGCGCTTCGACTTTGAGGTAATTCTTCTTGAGGTCCTTCATGTAGCCAATGGACTTGCGTATTTCCTTCATGGCCTTAGCCGTAATGGTCGCCATCTTTTTAGCCCCATCCGTCGCTTCACCGACTTGGTACATGCACATTTTATCCATGATTTCACTAATGTTATCGATTGCCGCATCGAGCTGGTCGATCAGCTGCTGGATATCTTCCCGGTCCATAGGCGTAATGAATGTCTTTTGCAGGCGCTTCATCGTTTCCATGACCAATACATCGGCCTGGTCGGCCAGGGCGTCGATTTTTTCCAGCGCCGTTTCTTTTGCGACTTCGCCGTTAATAGCCTGGCTCAGTAATTCAGCCGCTTCATAGCTCAACGTCGCATGCTGGTCCAATAGGGAAAAGAATTTTTCTTCCTTGGGCTTTAAGTGGAATGCCATAATCATCGATCTCCTTAACGAAAAGATAAGAATAAGCCTTTATCAAAATTCACACGATTCTTTCATATTCTTTACAAGGCTTTACTTTGAATTATATCATATGGCTTGCCATTATTCTATAACAACCAGGCATTTTTTCACCCTCATCCTGCAATCTATGCATTATCAAAATGCTGTCATCTGCAACGATGACAAAATTAAAATACTTTGAATTGCACCCTTTCATTGCCTAAGCTATACTAAAAAGCAAAGACATACAGGAAGACCATGGACGATGGAGGTGATAGCATGGATTTTACCCCTCGTATGCAACAGATTTTACAACGCTTGCTGGCCGAAGATGACTTTGTATCTGAACAGGCCCTGGCCGATGACCTGGGCATCAGTAAACGGACAGTCCAGCGAGAACTCGATGGGACGGCCGGTGCCCTGGCTTCCTATGGCCTGCAATTACAGCGCAAGAAAAAAGCCGGCCTTAAACTCATCGGACCGGCAGACGGAAAAGAAAAGCTGACCGCCTCCCTGCAGACGGCATCAGCCATGGATTTCACAGATAAACACAATCGCCGTCGTTACCTGCTTTTTGAAATACTGCGCGACCGGACGCCGAAGAAGCTCTTCTATTACAGCCAGCTCCTCGGCGTCAGCGAGGCCACAGCCGCTTCCGATTTGGAAGCGCTGACACCGTGGCTGCAAAAAAATAACTTAGCAGTCCTAAAGAAACAGGGCTATGGTGTCGTCCTTACAGGAAGCGAAAAAGACTATCGTGAAGCCATGCGCCGCTTTATCAGCGAAACGACATCAGCCGAAGACTTCAAAGACCTCCATGCAGGTCACGAAGCGCTGTCCCAAGCCGTCATGAACGTCACTGACAAGGGCATTTATAAACTGCTTAACAGCCATACGATCCAACGGGTCTATACAGTCCTTGAGGATCTGCACGAAGAAAGAATCGCCCACTTCACCGATGCTGCCAAAATCGGTCTGGTCATCCATATTGCCATCGCCATCGAACGCGTAGCCAGCGGCCAGCCCCAGGAGGAACCATCGGTCCCGCCATCCGTCCCGGACGATGAAGACAGCGCCCTGGCGCGCCGCATCCTGAAAGGCATGGAAGATGAATTCCACCTGTCCATGCCGTCCATCGAAGTATCATACCTGCTGCTCCACATCAAGGGCGCCAAAATCCGCTACAGCGGCAGCCCCTGGCAGGGGCCGGACGGGCTGGATGAATCGGCCCTCTTCGGCATCATCGATCAGATGATTGAAGCTTTCGACCCTCAGTATACCTATGACCTGCGCTGTGACGACGAATTCATCCGTGGTCTTTTCGTCCATTTGCAGCCGACCATCGTGCGCTTGAAACATCATCTGAATATCATCAACCCCCTACTAGACGATATCAAGCAGGAATACGCCTCTACCTTCCAGAAAGCCCACCGCGCTGCCGACGTCCTGGCCCGTACCTTAGGTACGACCGTCTCTGAAGAAGAAATCGGCTACCTGACCATCCACTTCGGTGCGGCCCTGGAACGGCTCAAGGGCAAAAAGGTATTCACACGCAAAGTCATCATAGGCGTCGTCTGTGCCAGCGGCTTCGGCCTGGCTCGACTGATGATGACGCGCTTACAGAATAAACTGCCTGCCCACGTTGAACTCCAGGCCTATGGTAAAGACGACCTGACAGAAAACGTATTGAACCAAACCGACTTTTTCGTCAGCACCCTGCCCCTACAGCTTCCGGGAGCCGACGTCCTGCGCACATCACCCCTCATTACAGGCTCCGAATTTCAACACATCTTGGGCAAAATCGATGCCTATTCCCATATCCGGAAAGAACCTAGCCTGGTCACGCCTTCGGGAGACACCTTTTTATCAGCCCTGGACCGGACGCACCTTCTAGCCAGGGAAATGGCCGGTCTCCTTCGCCATTATCAGCAGTTCACTGTCCCGGCGCAATCTACATTTGCCCAAGTCGTCCATACCTTAGCCAGTGCCGTCACAGAAAATGAAGACGATACAGCCCTCTTATTCGACGCCATCATCCGCCGCGAACGGCTGAACAGCCAAATTTTTCCTGATCAAGGTTTTGCCCTGCTCCACTGCCGCACCCAGACCGTCTGCCAATCCCGGTTCTATACCTGTGTACCCGACGGCCCGTCTTTTAAGGACGACTACTTCAAAGGCATCACTACCGTACTGCTGCTCATCATGCCCCAAGACGAATACCGCCAGGTCCATACAGACGTACTAGGCTTCATCAGCAGTTCCCTGGTCAGCGATGACGCATTTTACCAGGCTATCCTTGGCCACAACCCAGAAAAAATCCGCTGCCACCTGCAGCGGATCTTAAAAGCTTATTTCGAGTCTGTCCTGAGCCTATAAGTCGACGTACTGCCGAAGTTTCTTAACATACGACCGGCCGATAGGTACGGGCTGGTCTTCCATCCCCTTCAGGATAAGGACGTATTGATGATTGAACCACGGTTCGATTTGCTGGACTTCATCGATATTGACGATATAATTGCGGTGACAACGGAAAAAGATGTCTTCAGGCAGGCGCTTTTCAAACTGGACCAGACTGAGGTGGCTGGGATAGATCCGGCCTGACAGAGTAACTAAATAGACCTTGCGCTTTTCCGCATAGACTAGGCGGATATCCTCCGTCGCGATGAGTTTTATCTTATCACCTTCATCGACGGAAAAGCGCCGGGCATAACTAGGCCGTTCGCCGCCGTCGGCGGTCGTCAGAGAAGCTCCTTCCTGTGAAGGGGCTTCTTTTTTTGTATAGACGGCACAGAACTTTTCGACAACCCGCCGGACTTCGCCTTCCGTAACCGGCTTGACCAGATAATCGAGGACATTGAGCCGTAGCGTCTGGGAAATGAAATCCCGTTTCCCCGTGACAAAGACGATAGCCGGATGAGGTCCCTTTTCCGCTTCAATCTGCTTGGCAAGGGTCATGCCGCTGACTCGTGGCATTTCCAGCGTCAGAAAGACGATATCCGGCTGACAGGCTGCCAGGCAGGCCATGGCCTGCTCCCCCTCATAACATATCGCTTTTACTTCGATAGATGGCTCTCCATGCTGCAACAACTTTTTTAACTGTGCCGCCATCAGCGGTTCGTGATCGATAATCACGGCTTTCGCCCCCATGTCAACACCTCCTTTTCATGATTTTTTATCTTCATTATACCACAAACCGTGTTACTGCTAGTAGGGATGAAGCCTGTAAAATCCTCATTTCCCAAGTTCTGTCACCTTCCAACGGGACAAACTTAAATTACTTTTAATTGCTTTTGATATGTACACAAGTTATACTGTAGCCATCAAGAGAGCAGCGCAGTGCAATCCGGAGTGTCAGGTACTGCTCATACCAAACGTATTCATTCCAAGTATTTTAGGAGGAATCACCATGAAAGCAAAAGTCCAATCCTTCGGCCGTTTCCTCAGCGGTATGGTCATGCCGAATATCGGCGCCTTCATCGCCTGGGGCCTGATTACGGCCTTATTCATCCCAAGCGGCTGGCTGCCCAATGAACAGCTGGCCAAAATGGTCGGCCCCTTCCTGACCTATGTCCTGCCCCTGCTCATCGCCTTCCAGGGCGGCAAAATCGTCGGCGGCCTGCGCGGCGCCATCATGGGTGCCATCGCCACAGTCGGCGTCATCTGCGGTACGACATACACCATGTTCATGGGTGCCATGGTCATGGGTCCCCTGGCTGGCCTGGTCATCAAGAAATTCGATGCTGCTGTCGATGGCCGCATCAAGCCGGGCTTTGAAATGCTCGTCAACAACTTCTCCGTCGGTATCCTGGGCATGGTCATGGCCATCATCGGCTTCTACCTCATCGGTCCGGTCATGAGCATCATCCTGTCCTTCCTGACCACCGGCGTCCAAATCCTGCTCCAGGCCGGCGTCTTTCCACTCATCGGCGTATTCGTCGAACCGGCTAAAGTCCTGTTCCTGAACAACGCCATCAACCATGGCATCTTCACCCCTCTCGGGGCCGAACAGGTCGCCGAAACGGGCAAGTCCATCTTCTATATGATTGAAACCAATCCCGGCCCCGGCACAGGCGTTCTCCTGGCTTATTGGCTCTTCTCCAAAGATGACACGACACGCCAGTCCGCTCCCGGTGCCCTGATTATCCACCTCCTCGGCGGTATCCACGAAATTTCCTTCCCGTACATCCTCATGAACCCGGCCCTCCTGCTGGCTACCATCAGCGGCAGTGTCGCAGCGCTGTTCTACAACATAATTTTCGATCTCGGCCTTTCCGGCCCGCCGGCTCCGGGCAGTATCATTTCCTACCTGGCCATGGCACCAAAAGGATCGACGCTCTCAGTCATCCTGAGCATCGTCATCGCCGCTGGCGTATCCTTCGTCATCGCCTCACCAATCATCAAGATGTCCGGTGCTAAATCCGGTGAATCCCTGGAAGAAGCCCAACAGAAAATGCAAAACATGAAAGCCGAATCGAAAGGCACGGCTCCAGCTGCTGCCTCTCCGGCCCAGACCGATTTGAAACACATCACCAACGTCGTCTTCGCCTGCGATGCCGGCATGGGCTCCAGCGCCATGGGAGCTGCCGTCTTGCAGAAAAAATTCAAGAAAGCCGGCCTGACCGATATCACCGTCAGTCACGCTTCCGTTTCTGAAATCCCGGCAGATGCCCAACTCGTCGTCTGTCACCAAGATTTGGCCGAACGGGCCCGCATCAGTGCCCCTCAAGCCCGTCTGATTACGATCACTAATTTTATGGCAGCCCCGGAATACGGCATGCTCGTCGATGAATTGGTCGCTGCCCGTCAAAGTGAATAAAGGAGATTGCCCTATGAACACGATTTTGCAGAAGAAAAATATCATCCTCAACTGTCAGCCCAAAGCCAAAGAAGACATCATCAAGGAAATCGGTAAGATTTTCTATGACGACGGCTACACGACAGAAAAGTATACCCAAGCCATGCTGGACAAAGAAAAAGTCTTCAATACAGCCATCGGCAACGCCGTTGCTATCCCTCATGGCATCGAAGAAGGCAAATGTGAAGTCAAGAAATCAGGCTTGGTTATCATGACCTTCCCTCAAGGTACGGACTGGGGCGGCGAAACAGTCAAATTAGTCATCGGCATCGCCGGCGTCGGCGATGAACACATCGACATCCTGAGCAACATTGCCATCACCTGTTCCGATGAAGACGAAGTCGACGAAATCCTCAAGAGTTCCGTCGATGACATTTACAATACCTTCGCCAATATGGAAGCAGAATAATCATCCATCTTTTAATACATATATTATTACAGAACAATCATTTAGGAGGACTCTATCATGAAAACAAAAGCAGTCAGAATGTACGGTACCCGCGATTTACGCCTGGAAGAATTTGAACTTCCGGAAATCAAAGACGACGAAATCTTAGCCAAAATCATTACCGACAGCATCTGCATGTCGACGTATAAACTGGTCGAACAGGGCAAGAAACATAAACGCGCTCCCCAGAATATGGACACACATCCAATCATCACAGGCCACGAATTCGCCGGCGTCATCGTCAAAGTCGGCAAGAAATGGCAGGATCAGTTCAAACCGGGCATGCGCTTCGCCCAGCAGCCGGCCCTGAACTACAAAGGCAGCCTGGCTTCCCCGGGGTACTCTTATGAATTCTTCGGCGGCGACTGCACATACTGCATCTTCCCGCACGAAGTCATGGAACTGGGCGCTCTCATGCCTTACGACGGCGAAAGCTTCTTTGAAGCGTCCCTAGGTGAACCCATGAGCTGCATCATCGGCGGCTACCATGCCAACTATCATACGAATAAACACAATTACAACCACGCCATGGGCACCAAAGAAGGCGGCAATATCATCATCCTCGGCGGCTGCGGCCCCATGGGTCTCGGTGCCATCAGCTACGGCATTCATTTTGAAAACAAGCCGAAGCGCATCGTCGTCACCGATATCAACGATGCCCGCATCGCCCGGGCCAAAGAAGTCGTATCGCCGGAATACGCAGCTCAGCACGGCGTCGAACTCATCTACGTTAATACGTCCAACATGGATACGGCCTATGATGACTTGATGAAGCTCACCGACGGCCACGGCTACGACGACGTCTTCGTCTACACGCCGATCCGCGCCGTCGCCGAACTGGGCAACAAACTCCTGGCCTTCGACGGCTGCATGAATTTTTTCTCCGGCCCGACGGACAAAAACTTCAGCGCCGACATCAACCTCTATGACTGCCATTACACCAGCACCCATATCATGGGTACGACAGGCGGCAACAACGACGACCTCATCGAAGCCAATACACTGGCAGCCAAAGGCATCATTGACCCGGCCGTCATGATCACCCACGTCGGCGGTATCGACAGCATCGCGGAAACAACGCTCAACCTGCCGAAAATCCCGGGCGGCAAAAAACTGGCCTACACCCAGTTCGATATGCCTATGACGGCCATCGAAGACTTCGCCAAACTCGGTGAAAAAGACCCGTTCTTCCTGGAACTGGACAAATGCTGCAAAGCCCACAAAGGACTGTGGAACGCCGAAGCCGAAAAAATGATTCTCAAACACTTCAACGTAGAAATCTAAATCCGCTTTCTCTCTCAAATCTCTATACAGAAATTCAAAAGAGGCTGTCGTACAAGGACAGCCTCTTTTGAATTGTTTTATGTGAAAATTATTGGTTTTTATGATTCTTATAAAATAAAACAATTTCAATACGTCTATTTTTCGCCATTAATGTTTCGTTGGCATTAGCAGCTTGCAGTTGTGCATAGCTATAGTCATTGCCGGCATCACGGCCTACAGGTTTATATTTACCAAAAGATGTTGCTGACATCAAGTATTGGGCCGGGTCTATACCTACATTGACCTGCAGGAATTTATATACTGCAATAGCCCGGTTTGCAGCAAGCTGTAAATTGAAATCGTCTTCAAAGCTAATATCTGCATGGCCTTGAATTTGTATTTCGCCAATGTTGTCCAGGTTCTTGGCAATAATGGGTCCAACAACATTTAATATTTCATAGCCTGCTGCTTTGATGTCACTTTGTCCAGAATCAAATAGTACTTTATCACTGAAGGTAATCGTCTGCCGGTCTAATTTATCGATAATATATACATCAGCCTGACGATTTGCCATTTCTTTATTGATATTTGCACCATCTCTATCAGAAAGTGTAACCACTTTATATTGTTTTCCAATGCCTTGCTCAATCTGCGTCTCAATGCTCTGCTGGCTCCGCCGGGCACGATCCAAGTTTTCCGTACCCGCCGCAATCATCTTTGATACAACAAAAAGAATGATGAGGACAATGAGGACAAAGGACAGCATTAAATCGGTAAAAGATGGCCAAAAGTTAAATCCAAATCGATTCTTTAACATACTATCCCGCCTTTTCTATTGTCCCGAATCAGAGGATGTGTCATTCATTTCGCCCTTCATCAGGACCTGATTAACAGCTGCCTGATTACGTTCTAACGTAGAAATCTTGTTAACCATGACAACCTGTGTAATGACACTAACTAAAAGCAGGACAGCAATGATAAATGCAGGAATATTCTTTACAGAGAGAAAACCATTTTTGGCATTTTTACCGCGTTCTCTAGATAATAATAGTTCTAATTCGCGTTCTTTAGCCATTTCACGTTCCCGACGTTGATTGACAGTATCAGCCATAGAGTCTGCCTGTGCTTTCAAATATTGGTTAATGATTTCAGAAGAGGCTCCTCCCTGTTTACTGGCCATCATAACCATCATTGCTTTAGACTCATCATGAAAACTCTGTGCTGTTTTTTGCAAAGAAAGCAATAGTTGTTTTAATTGGTCGTCCTGCTCGTTCAGCTGGCCTTTCTGATCTTTCAACGCTTCTACAGTAACCGTTAAAGGGTCAATAGTTTCTTTAAGAATACGGCAATTATTATCTGCCATATCCGAAATTTTCTTAGTTGCTTCATTGAGAGGGTTCTGAATATGTTGTAAGGCTTCAGCTATATTAGATAATTTTTGAGTCATAGGTTGGGAAATTTGAGCCATCAGTTCATCCTGACGATGTAGCAACTTATCTTCGAATTCTCGTAGTTTTTCAGCCAATGCCTGATTGTCCATCGCTGCCTTTCGGTTTACTTCGATGGATTTATTCAAAGAGTCTTTCGATTCATTGACAGTCTGGAAGAAATTTTCATCATAGACCTGCAATTGAGAAATGACTTGTTTCAATTGGCTATTTTGCTGTTCCAATGTCATCTTCCAAGTGTCAATTTGCTGCTGAAGTCCCGTTGAAAATGAATTATTTTGTTGCTTTAACACCTCCGTCAGGGCATCAAAATACTGAATCATTTGCTCTTTCATATCTTGATTGGCATTCTGCACATCGGCACAGTTCTTTTCTACCACTTTCATATAGTCCTGATAGGATGTTTTCTGTTCTTGCAAAGCAGAATCTACCAACTTCGTCACAGATGAATTAAAGTTTTCATTCGCTTGCTTCAATTCATCGTACAGAACTTTAAGTTTGGTAATTTTGTCCGTACTCTGATCAAATTTATGACTGGCCTGTTGAATACTGTCTGATACCTTCGACAACTGCTGCAAAGTAGCGTTAGAGGAAGTCAGATTCTTTTCCAAAGCACGTACACCACTATTAATACCATCAGCATTGGCAATCGTTGCCTTCAATTTGACTAAACTCTGTTCACCCTTTTGGAAATCAGTAGGATACAAGTTAGGCAGCCAGTAACGAATTGTATTAATGGTAAGCTTTTCTGCCACTTTATTGATACAGCCCTCTTGAATTTTCCAAGAATAGCTAAAGACGAAGACAATAGTAAAAAATACACCCCACATACTCGGAGCAAAGGCCCCACGCAAATTATTAAAAAGCAAAGACAGTTCATCAGCGGTAGCACCGTTCTGCCCGGACATAACAAAGTTACCGCCACTAAATCCACCAATACTGATAGCTAGCCCAACTAAAGTCCCTAAGATACCAATAACCAGAAACAGTGAAATACTGGTTTTGAGCGAATCGACACCAGTAAAGATTTTATCGACCGTATTCTTGACCAATAAGTCAGCATCCAATCGACTACTCTGTGCTCCAGCATCATATATTGCTTTTAAATGTTCGAACAAGACAAAATTTCTATCGTTTTTCCCCAAGCTTTCTTCATACTTGGAAAACTCTTGATCCAGATCGATATCGTTTTGCAACAGTGCTTTTTTAAGAAAATCAACATTTTCCATCTGCTCCAACATCGCCAGATTTTCTTTTCCCAACGTATAAAGAGTCCAGCACTTATAAATGACAAAGCAAGCTAAACCTATCATCGCCAAAATGATGATGCGAAGCACCCATTCTTGCGGAATAATATATGAGAATATACTCACGTCCCTCTGCCTCCCCTAATTTTCGACTTTGATTTGCCCTCGGTCTACAACATAATAGAAATCATCTCTTTTTTCAAAAACAGCTGGTTTCTTCAAGGTGAAGCTATTATAGCTTCCGCTCAAGTTATCTGGAGACTCAAATTCAAAGAACTCATCTAATCCATTTTTTAAAATAGCTGAATAACTTAACTTCATGTGCTTTACGGGCACGACAAGATATCGATTCCCATCATCCTGAATGGCCCATAACTTAGCATTTCCCAGGGTTTGTTGCAAGGGAATCTTTTTAGCTTCTTCCATACTTTGAAATGGCTGTGGATGTCCGGCACGATTTTCAGCATCGCATAAAACCAATTTTATACATTCATTACGACAAGCGTTTTCATCCTCATAATATGTCTGAATAAATTTTTCCATACGCTGTTGTGTCGGTAACCCGATAATGGCATTTTCCTCTGTGCTTTCATCCGTAATTAAATCTACCTTCGTACTACCATCTAAAGTGGCTTTATCATCTGCCGGATTCACAGGGATGTTCTTCGATATATTTGGGTGCATTAGATAATCATAGATTATTGGAGCAATTTTGTTGATGACTTCATCATTGTGCAACGCACTGATAATCTGATCAATGGAAATGCATTTCTGACAATCCGATTGATATTCCTCTTGCAAAGAATTGTAACATTCATTCCCCTTGATTTCAGGACTATGTTCCTCTTGCAATGAAACAAGTGATTGACGTGTCTCCTCATTGGCTACTAAGTCAATCATATCTTGTATAGAATATTGCTTTAAATAATTAAAAAATCTGCTTATGTAAGGCACTCCTGCTATTTTATCTTTCTTTAATTGTTTCAATAAGGCCACCAACTCGTCCAAAATTTCTTTATTCTTCTGTTCCATCTAATTTTTCCACCTCCATTTTCTATTTTTGGCTCGATAAATACCGGTATGCTTCTTTCAAGACCAAAATAAAGATAGGCTCTGCCTTGATATTCATGACATCCCCATTGGCTTCTTGTTTTATATCGCTCAATTCCTGATTGACATTAGTACAAATGTTGATAAAATCATTATCTGTAAAATCAATCGGCTCTAAGCGCATTTTTCGCATAATTTTATTAAATAAGGAAATGAATTTTTTAAATAATTCAGGACTTTCATTATCAATATGGACGCCTTCCAAAAAATCAGCGGCTGTAATAATACGGCTATCTCGATTTTCTGATTCAACCGTAAATTTTTCTCCCGCTAAGAGAATAGTACCATCTGCCTCGTCATCATCCAGGCCAAAATCAAAAGCATCGTCATCGCTTCCTGAGCTGGTAACTAAGCCGTAGGCTACTTCTTGTTTAGGATGTTCCGTCATTTCGATGGTGAAATTATTTTTTAGCTTTTCCTCTGTATCTTCAGCTGTAATACCAGAATACATGCATTGTCTAAGCACAGCTGACATAATATTCTTAGAGGAAAATTCTCCACCAGCAGCCCAATTCAGCAATTTTGATGCGTTGCCACCGACATAGCAATTCGGCAAAAGCTGATTGATATCACATTTACCTTGCTGTCGTAAATACCCAATCAACATGCCACTGTAGAAAAAGATACCTGCCAAAGCAAAAGAAATATCGCGAATAAGAAGAGCAATTTCCGGATCGGCACTCTTTGTAGGTAAAGATTTAAAAATATCTTCTTCGTAATCCCGCAACAGTGCTTCAAGTTTTAAATCAAAACCATTCTGTGAATCTTCGCTTTCCAAACTCTTTAACATCATCGTAAAATCAGAATCACCATTGGTTAATTTGGACAATATAGCATGACCATTTTGCTGGCGGTTCCACAAATAATCATTCAAAACATTACGGCCTGCAAAACGTATAGACGTCTGATTCAACAGCGCATCATCGCTTCCCTGCCATACAGCAATATCTGTAGTTCCTCCGCCGATATCCAGGCAAACAATCCCCCTGGTAGTCGAAGCCTTCATGTCTTTTTTAAAGTATTCGGCTACGGATTCACTTTCTGATAACGAAGAAGGCTCTACACTATTCAAAGTGCACGCCGTCTGAATCGTTTCATCATAAATAGCCTTCCATGTACTCTGATACTGATTACGCTGCATAAGCGAAAATGCCTTAGGATAAGAATAAAGCCATTCAAAGGTATTAGCACCCGTTTCTACTGCTTCGACCATACATTGCAGACATAACTGCATCAAGAAGCCCTGCATATAAACACGGCCTTTTACTTGGTCCCATTTCATATCGGTCGTCTTGATATTTCCCATAATGCCTCTATCGGCATCAATATTTTGAGATTGGTCAATGTAATAGATATTTCCTGAAAAGAATGGACTAGCCATTACCCGTTCAGGATTAGCATGATACATAGTTTTAATTGAACTTTGATTGTCGCTGGGCTGATCTTGTTCGGAAATAAAATTTCTGCGCAATGAATCCTTATCTCCCCCTTCGAGGTTTTCCGCGCCTCCCGTGAAGGTTACATAGTATTTATGATTTTTAAAACGCATTAGCTTAGGCATTTCATTATCAACGAGCATATAGGCAGTCGTATTCGTCGTCCCAAAATCGATACCAATTTTACATTTAGCAGTCTGCGTGCTAACTTCCTTTACTTGGCTCTGATCCAATAAAAGCAAACCCACTTCTTCCCGATTTAATTTGCCATACAAATCTTTGCTCTCATGTTCACATACAAAAGCTTCAGGAAATGATTCACCTTTACAAATTTCAGCACTGGTATCGGGCAAATTTTCTTCATCAGCCACACCGTTTTTAAATATAGGCGTAGCATGAAAAGGAATGGATATATCTCCTAAATCAAAATAAGTGTAGTAGGCTTTCCATTCGTTTGGTTCTCGCAAACGAATATTCGGCCATACTTGAATCAATGGGACTGAATCATAAGAAAGGATTTCTTCTTTTTTATCAAGATGAATTTCATCTCTTTGGGCTGCCTTATATACTTTTTTCGTAGTCATGAGTTTGCCCTTGCCATCTGGCCCTGAAACTGGCAGTGACATCGTTACCTCAATATCTTGATTAATAACAGAAATCCGGGTATTCCGGGCAATAAACTCGGGTTCCAAATAATCTAACAGCCATTTTCGCACAGGTAAAATAACATTGACTTTAGCTTGTCGATAATCATAAACTTTATTTCCCATAACCGCTGGAAAAGCATTATAAGGCAAATAAAAAACAGTAATTTTATTAGTGAAAAATTCATCTGCCATATGGATTTCCGCATTATATTCGGACAAATCGATATCTCCCAATCTTTGATGCTCGACAATAATACCCGTTCCTTTATGTAGACAAATACTAGCATTAATAAATCCGCCTACAATAATCTCACTGGCACTGACATTCCATTGTTCATCTAAATCAGGCGTTACGACCAATAGGTTGGCAATATTCTCATTTCCTCGCTGATTCATCAATAATACTTGTGACTTTTTTAAAAAATCGTCGTCCACGATTCCGATAATAGGCCTGTCAACGAGAGAGCATACGCCAGTAACGCCCAGCATAGTTCCTTCTTGGGGCTGAAATACACTTTCTTTAAAAAACTCCCCCAAATTTTCTTTAATATCATCGCGAAAAGAAGATAACAACTTCGGTAAAATAGTGCTATTTTGGGGAACTTGATCAATAATTTGCTGTAACCAGGCATAAAGCGCATTTTTTTCATCATTGCTTAAAGAACTAATGGGGTCTATGATTCCTTCATGACTCCACCAAGGTATATCGGTGGGATGATAAGTTGCTAATTCCAAGGCTGGGCAAATTAAAATGGATGGCCAAAAAATCCCTACTGGGTGTTCATCGTAAGTCAATAATTGTATTTTAGCTTGAATTCCTGTCTTATCCTTAATCGTATCATCATTTTGCATCTGTAAATATTCCATAGGAAGAGAACGGGCCAAGACCTTCAAAAATACTGGATCATCGTCATGTAATCTATCAGTTGCCGGAATTTCAACATTAGCAATGTGTAAATGAGATAATCCTCTCATTTTTCTTAAAGCCATGATGGCCATCAATCCTCTCCATTCGGCTACACATTGTTCATATTTAGGATGGGTACTATCGCCTAATATACTTTGCATCAGGATAGGGCGCGCCCATATATCAGGAATAGAACTAATATTGGACTTTTTATTAGCAGCCACCTTTAAGCCCTCTACTAATCCTGATAAGGTATTTTGTGCACTTATTGTCCATTCGCCATTTTTAGGAATCGCAACTTTACTATCTGTTTTTAGACTAGGTAATAAGGGAAATGCCATAACAATCTTTCCTCCTATTTACAAATATTTTGGATGGCCTGCATCAGAATTTCTGAGCCCGTCGCCTCTGTTTTTTTCATTTGCTTTGTATAATTACACAATGATTGCCAAAAAGTTTTACCATCTAACTTATCTTTCCGTTCAGTAATGGGCAATACGACTTGATAAATATCTAACTTGAAAAACTTTTGTTTTTCCTTCTTCCAGAAACTGAATAAGCCTTTTTTATTATCGTCAGAATCATAAACGCAAGCACTGCATACATCCTGATTCACCAATTTAATACTACGCGGAGAGCTATTAATAATATCATACATCCATGCAAAGAATCGTTCAGCATATTCACCCAAATCTTTAAAGTGCTCCATCATTGCTTTGTCATGATATACATCGATGCCTCCAGCTTTCTTTACCAAGTCCTTATACCAGGCAACATATTTATCATAACTTTCATCTTGAGCAATCTTTTCTAATGATTCAAGGACATTCCAACGATAAGCATACAAAAAGCGGATATACGTAGCCATTTTATCTTTCAATCTGCCATCGACACATACATCAGGCAAATCATCCCAGGTAATACAATCTTCTTCTTTTCGTCCAATCATCGGCACGCTTCCCCGATCATATTCATTTTTGTTAAAGAAATCAAAGGCCGCTAATGCCGCATACATTTCGACGATATTGGCTTCATTTTCTTGAGCTTTCGATCCTAAACTGAATTTCTTTACCTCTGCCAAATCATTATCGCCAACCATGTAAACGGACGTAAATACCGGTCCCAACAGATTATTTTCATTATAATAATCCAGGGCCGATTTCGTATTCAACATGAATTCATCGACTTTAGCTTGCATGGCATCGCGATTTTCATCATCAGCAGGCGGGAACTGAAAATATGGCAGGACTAAAGCACCGCCAATATTGGCAACACAATTTCCACCCGCATCCTTATGCAAAGCATCTTTCAACAATCGGGCAATAGTCGGAAATCCGGCAGCCCCAGTTCCCCCGAAAACAGAAGCAAAGAGAAAAATTTTTGCATCTTTATCCGCATTAATCTGTGGTAAGAGCGTCTTCCATGGTTCATCATCCATATTCATTTTTTCGGTCATAACGGCGGCCCCAATAGCTGGATGTCCCCGAAAGCCCTTATCTAAATTTGTCGTCCGTTCCTGCTTGGTAAAGAGCGACTCGTATAGCATCCCTAACGGCTTTGTATCCTTCTTGTTGATAAGGGCTGTGCTTTGGAATACCTCATCTAAGGTATTACAATTCTTTTCGACAGGGCACCAAAACCCAGAGGAGATAATTTCATTTTTAAATATTCCCTCATCGCCAAATCGAAGTTTGCGTACTTTTTCATATAAGTCCACTGTCTGCTGAGCCCGTAATAGATTTCCACAGGACACATCAGCATCGACATAAACCAGTTTAATCGGCTGATTATCTTTTAACAGTCCAGCTCCCGTCAAATGAACAAAGGCTTCCATACATCTAGCCCCGGTTCCTCCGATTCCGATTAGATAATAACTCATGATTTCTCTCTCCCTTCCTATTAATCATCCATGAAGACGTTCGCCCAGTGGGGGGATAAACTTAACTGCTTCCGCTGAATTAATCAGTGAATTAAGATAATAACCTACAGGGGCTAAGAAACCAACGAAAAAGAAAGACAGCCCTGTCCCTTCCTGCGCTGAATCGATGACTAAGAATGCGATGAGGAAGCTAGCAATCGCCGAAACAATCCACAAAATGGTATGAGTTACACCAATACCTGACCCACCTGAATAATTGATACCAAAATAAAACCAAATAGTACTGCAAATCAGTCCAGCAAAAGCTGCGATTCCTCCAGCCAAATAATAAGAATGAAGCCATTCATCAATTTCTACATCCGCTTCGGGGACAATGTTATCTGCCAGATAGAAATCACCGTACAAATAAATTGCTAATAACCATAAAACAAAGAAAGTCACAACGGCTTTCACAAAAAAAGTTATCCATTTCATCTCAATTACTTCCTTTCTACTTAACCTCAAAATAAACATAAATATTATGGAACCCTGGTATATTCAATTCATAATTCAAATTGGCCAACATCGTAACAAATTTACTAATATTTAACGTCTTATTGCCAATTTGTTTTAATGATTCTTGACTTTCACTAATTTGATTATCATCAAAATTCCAGTCATTGAAGGTATCGATGGCCTTTATATATTTATCCTTATCGGGAATTAAAGACAAGTTAACTCTGTAAACTCCTTCTTTTTTATGTATGGCCGCTGGTTTAGCCTGTATCATAAAAGAAATATTGGCAGTACCATCATTTAATCCGGTGTCAAAAACATCTGCACTGAGAAAATCATCCGCCGTTATAGAATCAAATGTTTTATTTTGTTTATTCCATGTTTCAATGCTATCAATTTTCATTGTATATGTATCAGGAATTTTTCCAAGAACCTCTTTACTATACATGCGTACGGGAGCTTCAGAGAGTTTTTCATCCTTTTTCAAGCGATATTGCATAATATCACTTTTAGGAAGTAAGTTAGAAATAGTTGCCATCTTGGCTGCTTTATCCTTATTATCTTTTTTCTTACTATTTACCTTATCTGCTTCCAATATTGTATCAATACCTATATCTGAAGAGAAAATTGCTACATTAGTTTGTGCACTTTCCGGTAATTTTTTCTGATAACTTTTCACAAAAGTACGTGTGTCATTCTTATTCCCAAATACTAGCAAATAAACAGGTCTATACGACAACGGATCATCAGAGCTAGCATAATCAAGGGAGGACATGTTTTTCCAAAAATTTTGCCATTGAATTGACTTTTCAGACCAATGACAGCAACTGCCTTGTCTTTCCCCATTCCTTTATTTTTAATAGAGCGGACTAAGCTATCTAAATCTTGGTTAGTCTGGAAGAGGTCTGTTACAATGATTGTCAAATCATTTTCTTTAGATTGATCAATAACTTTTTGCAAACTAGTATCTTTTTGATTATAAAAATCCGGATTATCCATATGCAAAAAAGCGTCTCGATCCATTTCCTGGAAATTATCCCCAAATTTGATGTATTTAATGGAATCATTCTTCCAGTTTTCAGTAATTGTCCTGTCAATATCCTTTACAGCATCCGCATATATAGTACCTCCTGGATAATTAACGTATCCATACATAGATGTAGTTCCATCTAAATAAATATCCGCCGAAATAGCATCACTTTTCGCATAACTAATTTTGGGTGGAGCTTCAACAGTATCTTTCGATGACAAACTATGATTTCCCAGTGAACAACCGCTAAGTAGTATTGTTATTCCCAACAAAATCATAGCCAATATTTTTTTCTTCAATTAAACAAGCCTCCTTTAAAAGAATATGAGATATAACTAGAACACTTCTTTTGTGGACATATTTTATTATTTTGAATAATTCCATTATTAATATATACACAACAGACGTCCTTACATAATATTTCATTCTTATTTTACTACGTTCGTCCCCCCCCACAAGACGTCCGTAATATTCATATGATATATTGACGAATTGCAAATAAAGTGAAACACGAGTATAATACTTATAAGTATTATACTCGTGTTTCACTT
>ENA-OPWH01000414-OPWH01000414.1-human-gut-metagenome-genome-assembly--contig:-NODE-414-length-33400-cov-10.710601_pt1 | contig 33400 bp, 28 predicted proteins | sample MGYA00241506_ERZ502004 | MGnify/ENA primary metagenome ERZ502004 (study PRJEB25962, sample SAMEA2043049) | human gut metagenome | biome: human gut; feature: human-associated habitat; material: faeces... | reverse complement strand
GCAGATTATTTTCGCTTCTGTATCATATTAGGCGCGTAGTTGCGGATTTGAGGAAATATACAATTTTAAATTTTTAATTTGCCAAAATCCATAACACAAAAGGACGAAACCTTGTAAATAGATCTCTTTGCAGCATGAAGATGACTAAATATATTATTGCAAGATGACATTGGCGACAGCCACGGCGAGCAGGGCTGCGTAGAGTGGGGCTGCGATCGGGCGGCGGACACGCACGAAGAGGAACGGGAGCAGCAGGGTGACCGGGACGGCCAGCAGGGTGGCCGTTTCGGCGCTCGCGGCCGGGCTGCAGAGCGATCCGCACGCAAGGATCAGGGTGATGCATGCGAAGAGCAGGATGAAGCGCGGTTTGGTTCCTACGGCGTAGCGGTCGGCGAAGACGAAGAGGGCGGAGAGCAGTCCCAGTACGACGGCTGCGCCGGCAAAGAGCAGCTTCGGAAGCGGGAGAAGTGTTTCGGGTGTCGGGAACGGACCGCAGGTGAACAGCCGGCCGAGCAACAGCAGCGGTGCGGCGAAATCGCCTCCGACGCCCCAATTGATGTAACAGAGGACGAAGAGCGGAAGCAGTACGCCGGCAAGGGCCACCGTGAGCTCGCGGAGCGTCCTGCGGAAGAGCTGTACGGCCAACGGCAGCAGCAACAGCAGCGGCAGTGCGGCGGGTGCGACGAGCGGCAGCAGCCCGAGGTAGAGCGAGGCGCGGAAGATGGCGTCGAAGCCGAATCCGTTGCGGAACGAGCGGGCGTAGTTCTTGGTGGCGAGGGCCAGCAGAGCCGGAGCCGCGCACGAAGAGAGGAAAGCGCCGTCACCGATGCCGCAGAGCAGGATGCCGTAGAGCGGGATGGCGAGGCACGTGCCGACCGAGTAGAGGTTGTTCCGCGCCGTGAGCCGTCCGATGCAGAGTCCGGCGAAGAGGATCAGCAGCCCGCCGATCCAGCGGGCGCCGCCCGGGTGGTTCGCCTCGAAGTCGGCGAGCCACTCGCCGGGGAAGCGGATCGCCATGCGGTCGTGCGGCTCTTCGGCAAGGGTTTCCGCTGTTGCCGGATCTTCTCCGGGTGTTGTCTCCTCGGCTGTCGTTGTCTCCGTTTCGGCAGCAACCGTTGTGTGGTCTGCTGCAGCCGTGCTGTCTGCCGCGGTGGTGTTCTCCCCGGCGGTATGGGTGGCGGAATCCGTGACGGTTGCTGGCGAAGCCGGGTGTATAGCGGCGGCGGGAAGGGCCTCTCCGTCGTCCCCGATCGCTGCGGTGTCGGTTGCGGCGGTCGTTTGGTCGGGATACGTCGCCTCCCGGTTCTCGGAGTCGTGATCCGGAGCCGCTGCATGATCCGGAACTGCCGGAAGCGTCCGGGTTATTTGCGTATCGGCAGGGGTTGCGAGGCGGTTGCAGGCGATACCATCGGCCTTGCCGGTGGTTTGCGGTTGTGTCTTTGATGTCGGGTCCGTCGGGCCATACGCTGGACGGTCGGGGCGATCTGCAGTTTCCAGGGGCGTTGCCGCTGCCCGGGTGTATGCGGCTATGCGTTCCGAGTAGGATTGCGGCATCGCTGCCGGGCGTTTCGCGGCCCCCCACATCGCTACGGCAGCGAGTACGAAGAGCGTGAGGAAGGCCGGTATGAGCGGCTGTCGGGCGATGTCGAATTTCATGATCGTGGCGCGGTTGTGTGGCAAAAGTAGCGAAAATGCGGGAATATTGTGTAATTTTGTCGTGCGATGTTGGAAAACCAGTTTCAATACGAACTGCTCGAGGCCGGGTGCGACGAGGCCGGGCGCGGCTGTCTGGCCGGGCCGGTCTTTGCTGCGGCGGTGATCCTTCCGCCCGATTTTCACGACGAGCGGCTCAACGATTCGAAGCAGATGACCGAGCGCAACCGCGATCGGCTGCGGGAGGTCATCGAGCGCGAGGCGGTCGCCTGGGCCGTCGAGGCGGTTCCGGCGGCTCGTATCGACGAGATCAACATCCTGAATGCCTCGTTCGAGGGGATGTCGCTGGCGGTCGCGAGGCTCGATCCCGCTCCGGGATTCCTGCTCATCGATGGCAACCGATTCCGCACGCAGCTCACGATCCCCTACCGTTGCGTTGTCAAAGGTGACGGGAAATATGCCGATATTGCAGCTGCCTCGGTGCTTGCCAAGACCCACCGCGACGAGTACATGCGCCGTTTGGCCGATGAGTATCCGCACTACGGCTGGCTTCAGAACAAGGGCTATCCCACGCGGCAGCACCGGCTGGCCATTCGCGAATACGGGCTGACGCCTCACCACCGGCTTTCATTCAACCACGAGATCGACCAGCTCGAGCTCCCCTTCTGACCGAAACGGCCCGTTTCGTCCCTTTTCAGGCTGTTGCGGCGGTGCGTCTGCCCTCTCCCTGTCGTGAGCGCTTTTCAGGCTTTGACAGGCTCGCAACGGGGCTGCTCCACTCCTCGTCTTTGGCTTGTCGAGCCCCTGTTCCCCGCCCCACTGCGGTTGTTCCGTTTCTGTGAACCCGTCTTTGCACGTTCCCGCAGCACCTCCTCCTGTTTCCTCGCGCCGTCGGGGCGTGTCAGCGGCTTCGGTACGCATCCTTTGCGTCCTTCGGGTCTTTTGCGTCCTTGTCTATTCATCCCGATCATCCCGACCTCTCCTTGCCCTCCCCCTCCTCGCCTTTTCGGCTGTTTCGGTTCCCGCGAACAAAAAAAGAGCAGACCCGAAGGTCTGCTCTTTCATTTGGGGCCGTCCCCGGATCAATATCCCAGCGACTTGGAAGCCGCATAGGAGATCTTCAGGGCGTTGGCCCGACGGAGCTCCTGCTTTACGTCGGTGACGATACCCATCTTCGTGGCCTGGTCTGCCTTGAGGCAGATGGTCATCGCAGCGCGGTCGGCCTCATTGAGCTTGTCGCGCTCGGCGGCTACGAAATCCAGGATGTCCCGGGTCGTTCTGTAGGAGTCGTTCAGCTGGATACGCGGGGCAGTACCGAACTGCGCCTGCATGGCCAGCGTGGGCTGTCCGATGTGGATGAAGCTGACGAGCGATTTCTTCTCGAGCTTCTGTACCTCGGTTGCCTCCGGAAGTTTGTATCTTACGAGCAGTTCCTGATCACGCATGGTCGTCGATACCATAAAGAAGAAGAGGATCATGAAGATCACGTCCGGAAGCGAAGCGGTCGAGATGCCGGGCAAACTCTTGTTGCCCTTCTTTTTCATTACTGCCATGGCTTTACTTCTTTATATTTACCGGTTCGGCCTCCGAAATCTTCAGAGGTACTGCTTTGGATACTGCGTTGCGCTGCTCTTCGTTGAGTTCTGCGAACTTCGAACCGAACTTGCGCTGTGCAACCTCGTCGCGCACCTCGTTGAAGGCGCGGGCGAGCTCATTCTGTACCATGATGTAGGACTGGTAGCCCGTGTCGCGGGTGGTCTGCAGAGAAACCACACCCTGGCTGACGGGGTAGGTCCAGGTACTGCCGTCCGGAAGCTCGATATCCTCGTCCTTCTTCTCGGGCAGGTCCTCGCTGTCGAGCGGGTTGAGGATGAACTCCTTGACCTGATCCTTGAGCTGGCGAAGATCGATCACCTCCTGTTTGCCCTCGGTTCCTGCCATGATGTTACCGCTACCCGAGATAAGTACCAGATACAGGTTGCGCTGCTTGACCTTGATCTGCTCCTGTTGTTGGTTCTCAGGAGGCAGGGGCGGAAGCATGCGGACCAGACCCGTATCGGTGTTCATGGTAGTGGCCACCAGGAAGAAAATGAGCAGCAGGAAGGCGATGTCGGCTTGAGATCCAGCATTGATATCTGGTGTTTTTCTTTTATCTATTGCCATTGCCTATTCCTTTTTCTACTTGAAAGCACTCCAAATTTCAGTAACTACGGCCGTAACGAAGGCTGCCGCAAAAGCGACATAGGTCACCAGAATGCTCGTTTCGGTGATGACCGTTTCGGTGTGGCCGAAGAATCCGTTGTTCTGAAGGTCCACGATGTTGATCGTGTGTCCGGCCGAGTAGAAGTAGGACACGCCGATGATGATGATGACCAGAGCCAGTGACAGGATGGCTCCCTTGATGCCTGCCGGGTTCTTGATCATTCCGAAGATCGCGCAGAAGATGGCCGAAGCGACGGCGAACGCGAAGAGGAAGTAGCCCCACATCAGGTTTGCACTGATTGCGGCCTCGGATCCTCCGGTCGCGATCGCGTAGACCATAAGCGCAATCGTGATGACCAACAGAACGCCCAGCAATATGTTAAATATCTTTTTCATATTTGCTTTTGACTTTTGCGTTCGGTTCAATTATTTCTTGCTGTAGGCCGTCAGGATATCCATGAGCGTGATGGACGAATCCTCCATTGCGTTTACGAGCGAGTCGATCTTGGCGATGATGTAGTTGTAGAACAGCTGAAGAATAACGGCAGCGATAAGACCCATGAGGGTGGTCAGAAGGGCGACCTTGATACCACCTGCAACGAGCGTCGGGCTGATGTCACCGGCAGCCTGGATGGCGTCGAATGCGTCGATCATACCGACAACGGTACCCATAAATCCGAGCATCGGGCTGAGGGCGATGAACAGGCCGATCCACGAAAGACCCGACTCCATCTGGCCGGTCTGAACCGAACCGTAGGAAACAACGGCCTTCTCAACCGAGTCGAGACCCTGATCGTAGCGATCCAGACCCTGATAGTAGATCGAGGCGATCGGGCCGCGGGTGTTGCGGCAAACCTCCTTGGCAGCTTCGATACCGCCCTTCTTGAGAGCCTCCTCAACGTTGGCGATGAGCTTCTTCGAGTTGATCGTCGAGAGCGACAGGAAGAGAATGCGCTCGATGGCTACGGCCAGACCGATCACCAAGCAGAGCAGGATCGGGAGCATCCAGCCCCAACCGCCCTCGAGGAACTTCTGCATCAGAATGTGGTGCATGCTCTCGCCTGCGACCTGAGTTTCGGCTGCGGCAGCGGCTGCCTCCTGCGCGAACGCATTAACGGTACCCAGAACGGTCAGGGCAACCGACGGAATCAAAAACAGTTTTTTCATAGTTGTGTTAGATGATTGATTTGATTGATTGAATTTTATTAGTTGTGTTTTTGGTTTTTTGTCTTTTCCGGGGTTGCGGCCGGAAACCGGCGGCCGGATGTCCGGCAAACCGTTTTTTTCCGTTCCGTTCCGTTTTTTGTTCCGGATCGCTCAATTTTTTGTTAAAAAATCATTTTTTTCTTTCTCCCTCCCGTCTGCGCGGCCGTTTTTTGACTGATCTGCTGCAGTTACGTGAGGTCTCCCCACACGGATGTCCGAATCCCGGATTTCCCTCCCGGACTCGCACAACTCCCTGTTAATCAATTGTGTTGCTTTGCTTCTGTCGCATCTTTCCCCGGTGCTTCGACCGGTAGGGGTACGTTAGCAGTGCGAAATATAGGAAAAAAATCGTTTCGTGCAACGTCCTATGCTGTAAATTCTCCGCGCAACGGCCTGCGCAGGAGTTCCTCGGTCTGTGCCCGCGGGAGTTCGAGTCCGAGCGTGTACATCAGTTTGGTGACGGCCGCCTCGGTGGTCATGTCGTAACCGCACAGCACGCCGGACTTCTGCAGCCGCAACCCCGTCTCGTAGAGCTCCATCGATACCCGTCCGCCGCCGCACTGCGTGATGTTGAGCACGATCACGCCGCGGTCGATCGCCTCCTGCAGCGTGCGGATGAACCATTCGCTGGTCGGGGCGTTTCCTGCGCCGTATGTTTCGAGCACGACGGCCCGCAGCCCGGGGGCCGAGAGCATGGCCCGCAGGATCCGTTCGCCGAGCCCCGGGAAGAGCTTGATGACCTCGATGCCGTCGGCCAGCCGGGTGGCCACGCGCAGCGGTTCGCCGAAGGTTTCGGGGCGGAGGATCGCCGGGTAGTTGTAGGCGATATTGACGCCTACTTCGGCCAGCGGCGGGTAGTTGTACGAGCGGAAGGCGCTCAGCGCCTCGGCACTGCGCTTGGTGGTGCGGTTGGCGCGGAAGAGGCGGTTCTGGAAGTAGAGCGACACCTCGGGGACGACCGGGCTGCCGTCGCGCCGGGCGCCGGCGATCTCGATGGCTGTGATGAGGTTCTCTCGGCCGTCGGTACGCAGCACGCCGATGGGGATCTGGCTGCCGGTGAAGACCACGGGTTTCGAGAGGTTCTCGAGCATGAAACTCAGCGCCGAGGCGGTGTAGGACATCGTGTCGGTGCCGTGCAGGACGACGAATCCGTCGTAGCGGTCGTAGTTGTCGCGGATCAGCTCGGCGAGCGTGACCCAGTTCGACGGGGCGACGTTCGACGAGTCGATGACCGGCGACATCGTCAGCACTTCGATGTCCACGTTGAGCCGCTTGAGTGAGGGGAATTCGTCGTAGATGCCGCTGAAGTCGAAGGGTACCAGCGCACCGGTGGCGGCGTCGGTCTTCATGCCGATAGTGCCGCCCGTGTAGATGATCAGAATGGAGGATCGCATGTCGTATCTCTTTAGTTTTGTCGTATTCGTCACTCGTCGAGTGCCTCGACCAGAAAGCTCACCGGACGGAAGCCGTCGTTGCAGGAGAGCATCGCCGAGGCGGGGTTTTTCATCCACCCGTCGTAGAGGTCCGTGCCTCCGTGGGCCAGCGTCATGACGAACGGCGAGAGGGTCTGCCAGGCGCTTTCGCACAGCCCCTCGGGCCGCTGCCACCCCTCGGCGATGAAGACCTGACCCTCCTGCAGGTCGCATGCGTGTTCGATCGGGTTTTCGTAGCGTGCGATCAGGTCGCGGTGGCAGACCTTGCGGACGACGGTGATGCGTACTCGTTTCATGGCCGGCCGGGGATTGGGTTGTCGGATCCGGCCCCTGGTGCCGGGGCGGGACGGGGTGCCGGGGCATCCGTTCCGGAGCCTCCGCCGGTGAGCCCGAAGAGCCGCACGGCTGCGGCCGTCGTGGCATCGGCCACCTCGTCGGGCGTAAACCCCTTGAGGCGGGCCACCTCGTTGCACACGAAGCGCACGTAGGAGGACTCGTTGCGTTCGCCCCGGTGGGGTGCGGGCGTCAGGTAGGGGCAGTCGGTCTCGAGCACCAGGTCGTCGAGCTCCATCTCGGGAACAATCGCCGCCAGAAGGCTCTTCCTGAAGGTCACGACCCCGCCGATGCCGAAGCGGAAGTCGCCCAGCGAGCGCAGTTCGCGGTAGGTTTCCAGCGTGTCGGAGTAGGCGTGGAAGACGCCTCGAAGTCCCCGCCCGACATATTCCCGGATGAGGGTCAGGGTCTCCGGCCAGGCGTCGCGCGTGTGGACGGCGATCGGCAGGCCGTAGTGCAGGGCCAGTTCGATCTGGCGGCGGAAGGCCTCGGTCTGCTCCTCGCGGAAGTCGCGGCTCCAGTAGAAGTCCAGCCCGATCTCGCCGATGGCGCAGAAGGGCGGGATGCCCTCGGGCGGTGCGGCAAGGAGCTGCTCGACGAGCTCCAGCTCCTCCCGCCAGCGGGGATTGTCATTGACCGACGTGGGGTGCAGGCCGATCATCGGCACGCACAGCTGCGGCCGGCGGCGGCAGAGGTCGAAAAGCCGTTCGTGGCTCTCGGAGTCGATGGCCGGAAGCAACAGCCGCGTGACCCCGGCCTCAATGACCCGGGACAGGGCCTCTTCGCGGTCCGCGTCAAACTCGGGGCCGTAGAGATGGGAGTGTGTATCGATCAGATTCATAATTTCATGTATCGGTTTCCGGGAAGTTGGCGGATGGCTCCGGCCAGCTCGAGTCCGACGAGTAGCGAGGCGAGCTCTCCGGGGTCGAGTCCGGTCAGTCCGCCGAGGTCCTCGGCCGAGAGCGGGTCGTCGGTGCGGAAGCAGGCCAGCAGGCCCGCCTCGTCGCGGGTCAGTTCGGGGGTGGCGGGTTTCGGGCGGAGCGTGGCGGGGTCGGTGCCGAGGTCCCACATCAGTTCGCGGATCACGTCGTCGGCCGTCATGACCAACTGGGCCTTGCGGTTGCGGATCAGGTGGTTCGTGCCCGAGGACATGGGGTCGGTGGTGCGTCCCGGCACGGCCATCAGCGTGCGGTCGTAGGAGTCGGCGCAGTGGGCCGTCAGGAGCGAACCCCCGCTGTCGGGCGACTCCACGACGATACACCCGGCGCTCAACGCGGCGATGATGCGGTTGCGGGCTACATAGAAGGAGCCGTTCTGCCGGGTCTGCGAGTGGAGTTCGGTGACCAGCGCTCCGCCGTGCTCCACGATGTCGCGGGCGATGGCTGTATGCTGGGCGGGGGTGACCTCCGGGAGGGCGTTGGCGAGTACGGCGACGGTCGGAATCCCGGCGGCGAGGGCGGCGCGGTGGGCCGCTATGTCGATGCCGAAAGCCAGGCCGCTGACGATGCAGAGTCCCGGGACCCGCTCGGCGAGTTCGCCGACCAGACGGTCGCACATCGCCTGCCCATAGGGGGTTGCGCGGCGTGTGCCGACCAGCGTGAGACAGCGCGACGTGAGAACTCCGGTCTCCCCCTTGAGGTAGATGACGGCGGGATAGTCGGGTGTCTCGCGGAGCAGCGGCGGATAGTCGGCATCGGTCGATGCGACGGGTACGATGCCGTGGCGCCGGCAGTATGCGATCTCCCGTTCGGCGGCCGCAAAGGCCTTGCGCTGCAGGATCCCGCGGGCGATGTCGGGCCGCAGCCCGGCGCCTTCGGTGAGTTCGTCGGCCGGGGCGGCGAAGATCCGCGCGGCATTGCCGAAGTATTCCAGCAGGTGGACGGTGCCTTTCACCCCGATGCCGGGGGTCATCTGAAGGGCGATATCTTCGAGGGTCATGGCCGGACAAAACAAATTCAACAGAGTAAAGGTAGGGTTTTTTGTGCAATAACGGGAAAATATTTTCGAAATAACGCAAAGTTGTCCGGAAGTTTTGCAGAAATGAGAAATGTTTGTATATTTGCACTCCCGAAGTACCGGAGTAGCCCCGGATTCGGTTCCGGGTCGCACGACGACACCGGTGATACGGAAGAGGGCGGGGCTGATTTTAGGTTGGGTTTGTGTTGTGCCGGTACGGACGGATTTTCATGTTGGTCTGATGGCCGAGTGGCTAGGCAAAGGTCTGCAAAACCTTGTACAGCGGTTCGAGTCCGCTTCAGACCTCACAGAAACCGCGTTGTAGATGTCTACAACGCGGTTTTCGTTTTGTTTTGTCATACATTTGTCATACAACAATTAGATTAAGAAAGGAGGATGATCAAATCATCCTCCTTTCTTGACGTTTTTTATCCTTCGGGTGGATAAGGATCGTTCCCATAGCTATCGCGATCTCGTATTTGGCCATTGGGTCGGTGAATCAGTAATTCAGACCTTTGGTTGCGAGCGATTTCGCGGGCTATCTCAATTGCCTCTTGTTGAGTACGAGTAATTACAGTTACTCGTTGATTACCTTCTCCTCTGACGGCCCATTGGCCGTCATGAGGTACAACGTGTTGGTTCTTTCCCATTTTAGGCAACGTTCCAAAGTTCAACAATCTGTTCACTGGCAATTCGAAGATCTTCCATATCCGATTGAAGGTCTCTTGGTGCCGGAATAATGTTTCCATCCATGGCGTTGTAGCACAGACAAAAATTATTCACTACGACTTCATCGTCAGCGGCAATGCATCTTAAATAATGAGCCAGCAAAGATGCGATACGTCGGTACACTCCGAACTCGGCAGCCTTCTTTTTGATCCGCAGTTTCAGGCATCCGATATAACGGGTTCCATCCTCTTCCCAGCGGAAAATTAAATCCGGAGCTACCACAAGGGTTAGTCCTCCGAACCTAATCTGCTTTTCACGAGGCGTGAAAAACGAGCATTTGATTCGACCGAATCGTTCCGGAAAGTGACTTTGCATAAACCCTCGAATCGCTTGGATAGAACAACTCTTTTCGCTGGCCGCCCATTGCGATACTGGCGTCTTGTTCTGAAGTTTCTCCAATCCTTGAAGGAGGATAGCTTCATCAAAATCGTTCTTGCAATAGTTCTTAAAGGATGCGCGCGCTGTTGCATACCGAGCAACTCGAAATGTCGAAGGATGCTTTTGCTTACGAACAATTGCTCTCTTGCCGCGTTCTGAAGCGGCTACAAATTCCGCCATCTGATTGATGGACATTGTAGGAGTTCCTACGTGGAGTTCTACGTCTTTAATAACTTCCATAATTATTTTTATTTTAATAAATAAAAATGATATGGCCAACCACGAGAAACACAAAATAGAATACTATATTTGTGACGAAAATAACAACGACTCCGGCTATAGTTTTTGTTATTTCCTAAAAGGACAGGTGGTTGACCGCTTCGTCCTTTTTTATGTCTATTTTTATCTCTATTACATTATTACCTCCTTTCCTTTAGGGGTTCGAGACAAAGGTGCTAACGGGCATTTTAAATCCCAAATATTTAACACCCAAATTATCGACAATATATCTACAAATCACAAAAACGTCTTGAAATTCGCTCCTGCTGCCATTTATTACTGAAAGTCTCCAACTTTTGTATGTCCGTAGGAGCTTAAGTTGGAATATTATGACCTTCCATATTTCGAGATTCTCTTATACTCCGCCGATGGAAGCACGGTGTCAAACAAACCGATCTCCTCGTCCGGGCGTTTGTTGATGCCGATATATTCGAGCGAAGCGTCCTCGTAACGCTTGAACTTATAGATAGCATCATTCATCAGCGCTGAGTTGAAGACATCGAGCGACACAAGCAGCTCGAAATCCAAGACCGACAGTCCCGTTACCTTCTTGAACAATCCGGGTTCCAGTTGCGTGATGACATCATAGAGGCTCCGCTCGCGGAAATCCGTCAGATACATGAATATCGGTACGCGCGTAGCAAATTTGATCAGTTTCTCCTGAATCTGCTTCCGCAGGCTCTTGTACTCCTTCTCCTCCTCGGTCAGTTCCCGTTTCTTCTGCGGGGTCATTGCCTCGTCCGGGGTTTCCTTTCGCGCCTTCTTGACCGCCTCCGATTTGTTGATGATGGTCTCGATGTCCTGATTCAGGTTGCGGAATCCCTCGATGCGCGTCAGCGCAGCCATTGCCTCGGCATTCCCCATCAACCGCCGAAGCGTCGCATTGTCGACATTGACCAGCAGAGCGCTCTCCCAACGCCGGGCCAGCAGAGTCGCCGTCGTTCCGCTCATGGCGATGTCGAGAATCCCGGCAGCATCGATCTGCTTCATCGAACTGCCGTCGTAGGCCAGCACCGGAAGGAACGAGATAAACTCCTCGACCTTGCGTTCGGGATTGTTCTCCTCGACATTCAGCCGGCAGCTGTAATCGGCAATCTGCCGCAATGCCCGATTGGGAGCAAAGTCGAATACATAACATTCCTGCTTCAGAATATCTACCCGGTTGGGCGAAACACCGTCAGCATTGCATACCGTCCAGGGTGTCTGCACGCGAAAGGCCGCCTGGAAGTAGGTCTCCGGACTCGATGAGTTGCGCAGCATGAAGATGCCTGACCAAGGCTTCACCGATACACCCGTCGTTAGTTTGCCGCACGACAGCGTGATGGTCTTCGTCTCCAAAGGATTGCCCATGGCCTTCAACACGGGAGCCAGCGCATCGACACCGATCCCGGCACTGCTCCCTGCAGCGACCACCACCCGATAATCCTGATAGAAGCGGTTCTGACGCTCGGTAAGCAAATTCCGCATGGCGTAACACGACGCCACCGATGGCAGGAACCAGAACGTGTGTGTCAACACCGAGAGCAGCGGAGCGTGAGAGAAGGGCATCGGAGGCCGTGAATGCCCCAGCTTCAAATCGGAAACAATATTTTCGACATAGGCGCCGCGAATCAGATCCAGCCACTTCTGCACCTCGTTCTTGAAGACGAACCGGGCGTCGTCACCATTGCCTTCGGCCCGAAAGAAGAGATTGAGGTCGAATTCGTCGAACTCACCGTCGATGGCAACCTGCCGCAATTCGTCGGGCAGTTGATAGGTCATCATCACCATGCGCGGCAGGGCGGCGTAGGGGTTCGGCCCGTCGGCATCGTTCCACAACGCCTTGGCGCGTTGCTCGTCCGAGTAGGTCCAGTTGTAAACCTGCTCCTCGATGAACTCTCCCGAACTGATGGCCCGAAACGGTGTCCCCGACAGATAGAGATAGGCTCCCGTGGTGATGGGCATCGCCTCCTCGTCAAACCAGTCGCGGCCTTCCCCTTCGGCAAAGGCCTGTTCGCGACGGTCTTCATTCTCGAAGAGATCCTTGGCATGGTCGCGCCAGGCACCGTAGTGATATTCGTCGAGAATCACACAATCCCAGTTGATGGCATGTACCCACTCGTTCTTTAGCTTGATGCCGCCCGACTTGCTGCGTCCGAGAAAATCCTGAAACGACCCGAAGCAGACGATCGGACGGTTGTGGTCGGCCGTTTCGTAGTTCAGTTCCGAATTGCGCGACAGGAACTGCCACCCTTCGAAATCGACATGCGTACGCAGATCCTCTTCCCAGGCACTCTGCACGGCGGGTTTGAAAGTCAGAACCAGCAGCCGTTTCCACCCCATGCGGCGTGCCAGCTGGTAGGCTGCGAAGGTCTTGCCGAAGCGCATCTTGCAGTTCCAGAGGAAATGCGGCGTGCGGTTGTTGTCGGCACGGCAGGCACGGAAATATTCGCAGGTCTTCTCCACGGCTGCCTCCTGCTCGGGGCGCATGGCAAAATGCTCCGTGCGTTGAAACTCGGCTTCGCGCCGCTCCCGCACGGAGCGTACCGCCACCCGGACCTCGCGAACCGTACAACGGAACCACTCTCCCTCGGGATTCTCCACTCCCATTCGACGCAACACGCGGTGTACCTCGCGATCGGTAAACGAGGTGCCGTCGCCACGCATGGCCGACTCCTCGAAGACAATGCGGTAAGGGCGCGCTCCGGGCCGCAGCGTTGGATATTGCTGCGCCACGCGATGCTGCACATCGACGGAGGTGTATCCGACCTTCAGCAGCCCACGGTATTGCGGGTGGGTATCTTCGTAGGCATAGATGGTCGGATGCGCCGCTGGGCGGGAGGGGAAAAAGGGTGTAGGCATTATTGTAGATTTAATAATAGCGAAGCGTTTTCATCATGTTTGTTACGTTCGTAAAATTCTTTAGCTTGTTTGGACCAAGTAGCTGATAGATTATTAGGATTATTTGTCGCTCTATCAATTTGTTCTCTCATTATTTGAGTAGAAGTTAAAACAGGAAGCGCTTTATTTGCATATGTAGGAATATGATGGATGTACTCTACAGGAGCCGTTTCGCCAACTAATTTTTCGACTAACCTACATTCTAAACTGTTATACGATGTTAGGTATACAGCACTTACCGCTCCATCTATATCTAAAAAATCATCCCGGTCATTGACTATGCGGTATTCATTCTCTTCTGACCAACATTTTTGCTTGGTAAAGAAAATATCGTCTTTATGTTGTTTGATATAATGACGAATTTGTTTGATCGTAGTAATATCAGAATCGAGAATCGTAGACTTATTAAGAAGGGTTTTGTATTTTACAGGCTTTGCATAGCAGTATTTGGGAATATTCAACTTGTCAAAATCCAATTCAATGCACACACCTTTCCTCTTATCTGCATATTGCCCCCACATCATCGGCGACATACAGCCTTTCATATATGAGTCATAATCCATGGCGAAACTTATTTGTTTATATGAAGCTCGGATATCATTATACGCATATATTACGGCCATTTGGTCGGGACGTGGAACAGAAACAGAATGATCTGCCTCCAACATGTCATTTACATTGAATACATGGCCATATTTTAGTTGCTTGGTTAGCCATATTCTGACAAAGGTGTCAAAGGAAGTAAAGTGGTATAATTTTTTGTACCTGTCTTTCCCTTTTAATTTCTGTCCAGGATATACTCCATTTGATGTATACGTTATCTTCCCCATTGTATTTTAAATTTGAGTTTACTACAAATGTGCAGGAAGCTCCCGGATTTACCAAACAAGCAACATATTGATTTATCGACAAGTTATGAACTAAACATAAAAAGGCGGTGTATATGTACTTGTAGCGGGTTATTCCATCGGCCTCACCATCGACTCGATGAATTTTATCTCCTCGTCGGTGATCCCATATTTGGCATAGAGCTTTTCATCCGTCCATGACTGGGAAAAGTCCTGTATGGGTACCAGCCGGTAGGCCTCTTTGGTAATGTGGTGCGAGTACATGCACTGGGCAACCAGAAACCGGAAGAACAGCGTTTTCATATAGGCAACCAGTTTCTTGGCCTCCTGCTCTGTGTCGAAGCTGCCCACGACCAGATAGGTCTCCGTGCAAATGGTCCCGGGCGGAAGAATGTCTATCTTGGAAAAGACCCGACGTTTTCCATCCTTGCCCGGATTGCCGGCATGATCATAGCCGACATAGGAGGTGATTACCTTCCATTTGTCAATCAGTTCCCGGCCGACGGTAATCTCATCACGGCGATAGGGCCCCTCTCCGTTTTGCCACCTTAGAAGAATGTCTCCGGATTCCTGAGGCCGCACAAATGTACGCAATCCGAATGGCTTACTACTCGATACCATATTGGACATCATGGGCTCACCGAATGCGCAGACTTTTCTGACGATGGATGCAGCCTGGTCGTGACGGATGAAGGTGTCGAACTCGTTCAGCGCACGCACGGAGTGCATCGTTTCGTTATTCCGGACATTGACGACATCGCACAGTCCGGGATTATCCCGGTCCCACAGAAAATAACAGATTCCACCGGCTATATCGACACCGGGGAAACAGTCGGAGGCATTTTCATAGTCCACGAGAACCCGGATGTGGTTGTCGTTTAACATCTCCCTGCGGAAGTCGTCCAGCCCTTTTCCGCCTCCGAACCACCGGGAGGGGATAATCATGGTCAAATAACGGGGTTTGAGTTTCTGCGCCTGCCGAACGAACCTGTGATAAAGCGGACTTGCGCTGGCGCCGTTTCCGCCATCGCTCAACTGATACGGCGGGTTGCCTATAATGACATCGAATTTCATATCGGGGAATATGGTTTCGGGATTCTCGGTGTGGATAAATTCGTAGGCGTGGCTTTCAAGCGTGTCGTCGCGGTCGTATACCTCCCGGCTCGCCCCGCAATAGCGGCATCGGCCGTTCTGCCAGGTGTGTTCCGTGGACCGGAAGCGGATATTTCCATCTGTATCGTGAAAGGCCGTGCAAACCGAATAGGGCCCGTTCGCCTGTTTGCTGCAATAGACCGAACGGCGCGACAGAAGGGCCGTCAGTTCGGTAATGGCCAAGCCGAACAACTGCCGGGTGAAGATGTGGTCGGCTCGCTGCTGCCGATCGGGGATTCGCTCGCACAACCCCTCCATCAACCGTTTGGCAATCTCGCGCAGGAAGACTCCCGTTTTGCTTACGGGGTCAAGGAACCGCGCATCGGGATTGCACCACAACTCCGCAGGCAGCAGATCGAGCATGCGATTGACAACGACCGGAGAGGTGAACACCTCGTCGTTGCTCAAATTGGCCAGGCAGGTCAGCACATCGGGGTTATAGTTCTTCATCGGCTCCGAGTTTAAGGAAGTGAACAAGCGGATATTCGGCTACGGGGGTCGGAATAAAGGCGGCATCTCCGAGGTCGGAGAAGAGGTTGGGACCCTCCATTGGCTGGCTTTGCAGCAGGTTGGCCAGCGTGAAATCGCGGCGTTTGAACCGCCCGCCGCCAATGTCAGACCACTCGGCAAAGACAATCGGCCGCGCCGAATCGTCCGGGGTTTGGAGGGTCAGGGCATCACCCCACAGAATGTTGGTCGCAAGCAGATAGCGCACCGCACGGCAGCAGGCGGGCTTCATGCTCTTCGGGAAGAGAGCCCGGTATGCCGTCAGGAACGTATCGTAGAGATGATTGCGGCAGAGCGTCACGTTGTCCGCCAGAATGTCGATTCCGTAGAGACTCGATACGGCAATCGCGGCATGGCGTTCCCATTCGGATTGCGTCGCGGCATAACGGGACGACACGACGGCGAGTTTGCGACGCAGGATCTCGATCAGAAAAGCGCCCTGTCCGCAGGCGGGTTCGAGGAACCGGGATTCGCTGCGCTCGGTCTCGTTTTTCACAAGGTCGCACATCGCCTTGACCTCACGCTCGGAGGTGAAGACCTCGCCGTGGTCGGCCACGCGCTGACGCGAGATGATTTGCGGTGTATGGGATTTGGTGGAGGGCATAGGCTTCTTTTATGGAGAGCCTTTGCCGTATTCGGACAGGCAAAAAAGAAGAGCGTGATACCGTTCGTTATTGCCTATCCAAATCCAAGGTCACGGCCAAGTAACCCAATGCACAGATAAGCACGAACGGTTCACGCCCAGACGGACGCGAACCTTCGCCGCTCATTCCCGTGCATTCAAAAAATTGGCCGTATTTTGGATTTGGGAATAAGAGCTAAAAGCTCAATTAGTTATATGTTGATATAGTCTTTTTCTCTTGTCGTTATTCTGTTTCTTGGTTTTACGGATTCAAAGATAGAAAAAATCCCGGGATTTATTTCATCCGGGGGTTAGATTCGGTCCTCGATTTACCGCTTGATGGTATGTCGCCGGACTACCGGACGTTCGGGGCGGACGGGATATCCCAGGCGGGTCATGAGCTCTACGTACCGTTGGCGGAACCAAGCGTGTGCGGGTTGGCGGTCGATGAGCAGCTGGAAGCCTCCGGGACCGTTCGGGTCGCGTTGCAGGCGGATCTCGGTATTCGAGACGTCGAAGCGGTGCGAATACTCCGGTGCGCGGAGCGCGCCCGAGACGTAGAGGGGCTTCATGGCGATAATCTCGCGGGCGCCCGACTCCGAGAGGCCCATGTCGCGGCAGTATTCGCCCCAGCTGATGAGCGTCTGCGTGTCGGGCAGCCAGTGTTCGATGCGATCGAGCTTCGCCTGCAGCTGCTGTTCGGCCTGCTCATGTCGGGCCTTCTCCTCGCGGTTGGCGCGGTTCAGTTTTCCGATCTGTTCGTGCAGGGCGGCGTTCTCCGCGTTGAGGCGGTCGATCTCCTGCTGCTGCCGCTTGACGCGGGAGGCGCCGATCATCGCCCCGATCCCCTCGACGATATTCGACCCGACCTCCGCCGCGGCGTTTTTCAACCGGGCACCCTTCAGCTCGCCCTTCACGCTCTTCAGCTCGGCCTCGGTGCGGTTCAGTTCGGCGCTCTTCTGCACCTGGAGCGAGGCGGTTTGTTCATACTCGGTGCGTACTTGCCGTTCTTGTTGTTTGAGCTGCTCGACGGCCTTCCGCTTCTGCTCTTCGAGACGGAGCAGCGCGTCGATGTTCTCCTGCAGATCCTGCTGCTGGGCGATGGCCTGGCGGTAGAACTCCTGCGTGGTGACGTGGCGCGCCTCCGAACCGTCGATGCCGCGCTCCAGCCCGTATTTGGACATCGCCGCGGCATAGCTGTCCTGATACTGCTTGAGGCGGACGCGCGACATGACGTCGTCGGCGCAGAGACGCGGTCGGGCGGCGGATTTCGGGCGGTAGTGCCGTTTGCCGGGTGTTTCGGATACGACAGCGCGGGCTTTACGGCGCTCGCCCGTGACGATGGGCACCACGGCGGCGTGGATATGCGGGGTCGATTCGTCGCGATGCACGACGGCCGAGACGACATTCTCCGCCCCGAAGGTTTCGCGCAGCCAGGCGAGGTTGTCGGCACACCACTCCGGAAGCCGCCCCTCCTCCTCGATGCGCTTCATCGCGTCGTGCGAACCGGTCAGCATGACGCGGATCACCCGCACCTGGTTGGTGCCGATCTTGCGCGTGAGGCCGGCGTGTTCGAGTCGGTAGTTGATCGCCTCCGTGCGGTCGGCCACCTCCTCGGGAAACTCAACGAGCTCCTCGTTGAGGCAGGTGCGCTCGGGCGAAGCGTTGGTGGGTATCTTCGTGCGGGCGATGTGGGCGGTCATGGCCGCCTCGTTGTCCGGGGCTTTGTCGAGATGCAGGACGGCATATCCCATGGTACGGTCGTTTTTCGAGGGTTGTGTGGTTGAAGAGGGGACCGCCTCGGCGGTCGGCGTGCGCAGCACGACAGGGGGTGTCCAGAGGGGCCTGACCCTTTGGCCTATTGGGGCTTTTTCAGCGTCGGCGGGCCGATGCGTCGGAAAAAGCCCTAATAGGCTATGGCTTTTTCCTCGGGGGAAAAGCCGCGGTCGCGAAGCGGCCGATGGGTGGGCGACGGTTCCGGCGTCATTCCGGGCGACGTTACAACTTGCGGCCGCGACGACGCGGCGTGCGGGAAACCTTCGCGGACGGTTGGAGCGATTCGTTCAGATCCTTGTGGGCACGGTAGTTCTCCGCACGGTCGATGACGGTCGCACCGGGCAGGGCGCTGCGCAGTCGTTCGAGGGTGAGGCGTCCCGCCTCGTCGTTGTCGAGGAAGGCGTGGATCGAGGCGTGGCGTGCGAGAAACGGAAGGGCGCGGGAAAGGTTCACCACGGAGTTGAGCACGGCGGTGTCGGCGGTTGGCCTCGCCTCGTGCTGCAATGTCAGGTAGGAGAGCAGGTCGAAGAAGCCCTCGAAGAGCAGCGCCGTGTCGCCGTGCCGGTCGAAGGTCGTGATGGATTTCGGGGCGCTGCTCCCCTTGAACTGCGGGCTGCGCAGCTCCCACCCTCCGGCATCGTTGCGGAAGCCGATGGCGAAGAAGCGCCGCTCGCCGACGGCGTAGTGGACCTCGCGGCACAGCGCTCCGGCCACGTCGGGGGCGATGCCGCGTTCGTGCAAATAGCCGATCAGTGCCGGGTGGCGAATCTCCCCGACGCCGAGAATCCGCAGCAGAGAGTCTTCGCGCGGCGAGGCGGTTGGCAAGGGCTGGAAGGGAACTTCGTCTGCGGCCCCTTTGCGGAGGCGTCGGATGGCTTCTGCCATGCTGCACCCTTCGAGGCGCATGACCAGCTGGAGGAGCGTGCCCCCTTCGCCCAGTCCGAAGTCGTACCAGAGCCCCTTGTCGTAGCGGACGCTGAAACTGGGGGTGCGCTCCTTGCGCAGCGGCGAGAGGAACATGCCGTGGGTGGCGGTTTCGCGGTGGGGCTGCAGCCCCCGGCGGAGGAGATACTCCCGGATGCCGATGCAATCTGAGGTTGTCTTCATGGCTATCGGCTTTTGATGGGGACAATCCGGTGCAGTGCCGCCTCGACGTCGCTGTCGCGGAAGAGCCCGCGCCCACCGATCTTGTGGGCGCGGATTCGCCCGCGGTTCACCCAGTCGTTGAGCGTCACGAGCGAGATGCGCAGGCGGCGGGCCGTCTCGCGGCGGGTCAGATAGTTCGGTGTCTCGGTGGAGGGTTCGGGGTGGAGCTGCTGCAACTCGTCGCGCAGCGATTTGCGAATCATCTCCGAGAGCTGGTCGGCGGTCATGCCGCTCAGAAAGATTTCCTTGGTCATAACGATTCGAATTTGGTTGATGACACAAAGAAAGACTTTCCGAACCCCTCCCGAAAACGGCGAATGGCGTTACAAATCAGCGCCAACCGATGCCAATCGGTGCCACACCGAAGACACACCGTCGGCCGTTTCCGGACTTTGGCATTCGTTTGCCTCAGTTGGCACTGCCGTGTAATCGGATTCTGTGCGGGACAAAAAAAGAGAGCGGCGGGTGCCGTCCTCGTTGGTGATGTGGATTTTCGAGCCTATCGGAACCGTTCCAATACCTCCCGAACGGTATTGGCCGCAAAGAGAGTGTCGCCGCCGGCCGAGATCTGAACGCGGCACGGCTCCAGCCATCCGTTTGTGATCCACCGGTCGAGTGTCGGGCGTGCGATGCCCAGCGCCTCGGCAAGCTCTTTTTTGTTGAAGAGCCGGCTGCCGTTTGCCATCAGATAGCGCTCGCTCTTGTGTACGCCCAGCCAGTAGTCGAAGCGGCGGAGGATCGCGTCGGCATCTTTCAGCTTCGGCTCATACCGTTCGTAAGCCCAGACGTGCAGGCTCGACGGATCGAATCCGGCAAACTCCGGCCGCTGGTGCAGCTCCCGGACGAGTGTCTCGAAGCACTCCAGCTCGGAGGCCCGGATTGTTATTTTTCGACGGCGCGGCATATTTTGTATTATTTATATTGATGTTTATCAATGTTTTACGTGTTTCCTTGTAAAAAAAATGTGAAAAACTTATAAAAAAAACTATTTATTCCCCGCTACTTTTTACAAGAATAGCGAGTCCCTGCCCGATGTCCTTCCGATATTATTCTGTTTTGTTTGATTAGAGCTTTTAGTTGTTCTCTAATTTTATAGCGAGAGATTTCAGTTCCAATTCTTGAGTTAATATCTGATATTGAACTTCTTGGATATGTATATAGGTCTTCGTATATCAGTTCTTTTAGTCTGTGCGGCTCTATGCCTTTTAAATCAGGTTTTTTTGTAAAATTGGCATTCCGAATTATCCGTGGGTTTACATAATATTCAGTTCCTCTGGTCTTTCCGTGTGAAAGGATAATGTTTAATTTTACTAGTCTTTCAATCCATGGACGGGTGGGGTTATTATTCCCTTTTAGGTCTAATATCTTACTTAATTCTATTGCTGTTAATGTTTGGTATTGGGCTATCAATCCGAATGCGATTTTTTCTTTTTGAGATAAAGAATAATTCGTGGATACGGTTTTTATTAGATTTACTATTTCTGGTTTGGTGATTAGCTTGCTGATTGAAACAATAACCCGATCATCGTTTTCCTCTATGACTGGAATCGATTTACCATTAGTTAAAAGTTCTTCATATATTGTATCATAACCTGAGCCTTCCTTTTCCATTAGAATTAGGTCATAGGCGACTTTGCACAAATGTTCATTTCGACGTTTTGATTCATGCAAAATATTTTGAGGAGTTACACCTATTGGAAAATTTCCTGGATTATGAATTTCTAATCTGTCTGGATATAAATTTATGAATATATCTCCAGCGGTTGTATATGGTCGATGAACAATAGCATTGGTGATTAATTCCCTAATGGTGCGTTCTCCATAATTAAGGATAAAATCTCGAAATAGTCCATCGGAAATTTCTAAACCCTCTTTCCAGTCTGGAATCTCATTCCATACGGCCTCAATAAGCTCTTTAGGGTTTAATGAATAATCATCCCAAACAATTTTATTGACCTTGTTCCCTCTTTCATCGTACTTGATGAATTGGATTGCAGGAGCATATTTTAATTTGGCACGATCTTCTCGTTTCCCTATCCATAGTATTCCCAAGTTTGTAAGGAATTCCCCTTCGGCAAGGAAGTAATAGTCGAGTAACTCTTCTTCTGTTTTATCCTTGACAAATTGACTGACTCTTTTCGAGGATCGTACATCTAAAACGAACTGGGCAAACTTATTTGGATCGTAATTATCTCTGGGTGTTCTAGTCGTTTTTAATTCCCAACTGTATGATGGTTTGTCGGTTAGCAATCTCAGTAATTGATCTGGGTGAAGTATTGTGGATTGATCTCCAATTCGAATGTAGAACCGACCATCTGTGGTTCCGGCAATTGTAGAATTGCTGGGTTGTACTTTTAAGTCTATGTATTCAGCTCCGTTTTCTGCAACGCATTTCTGGGCGAAAACAGACGTGTTTACGGTCAATTGAGATATTCTGACGGGAATTTGTTGCAAAAGTTTGTCTTCAATAATTTGTCCAGAGGGTGGCAAATTATCACCGTCTTCTATTCCGATATAGATGTCTCCTCCTTTAGCATTAGCGAAGGCTACGCAGTCCTTAGCTAACTCATAGAAATTTGAACTTTTGCCAGAGACTGACTTGATTGATTTTTTATCGAATGTTAACCCCTCAATCATGCTTACTTAAAGTTATTTAATGCAAAAATAGTATTATTTTTTACTTCCCGAAAAATAGGGGTGGTTCATCAGCTCCAGGGCGGTCTGCTCCTCGGTGATCTTGATGTATTTCATGAACTCCCGTTCGGTCTTGTGGCCCGTGATTTTCATGATGGCGATGGTCGGAATCCCCGCCAGATACATGTTCGTTGCGCCGCTGCGGCGTGCCGTGTGGGTCTTCACCAAGTCGCACTTCTCGACCAGCCGGCTCTTCTTTTCGCCATTCTCGATGTAGGAGACCTCGACCTTCTCCGTGATGCCCGCCTCGCGCGCAATCTCCTTGATGAGGTGGTTCACCTTCTGCTCGTAGGTTTTCGGCAGCCGGTTGTCGTACTTCTCCAGGATGGCCTGCAGCTCGGGCCGGACCGGAATGACGACGTGGTTGCCGGTCTTCTGCTGCTTGAGGTCGATGACCTGCTGCCCGTTCTCCAGCGTGCGGATGTTGCCTTCGTTGATGGTCGAGTAGTCGCTGAAGCGCTGCGCCGTGTAGCACCCCACCAGGAAGATGTCGCGGGCAACATCCTTGTGCCGGTTTTTCGAGAGGTCGAGCGCGGCGATGGCCCGGATCTCCGACTCCGTGAGGTAGATGTTCTCCACGTCGGCCGTCAGCACGCGGAACTTGCGGCTCTCGATCGCCCCGTTGTCGTGCAGACCCTCCTCGCGAGCCGCACGCATGATGATCTTCAGCTCCTTGACGTGGCGGCCGATCGTATTGACGGAGTAGTTCTTGGCGGTGAACCAGGCGACGAAGTCATCGTAGAACTTCAGGTCGATGTCGGCAAAGTCGAACTGCTTGCGTTTGGCTTTGCAGTACTCGTCGAACTGCACGACGAACCCCTTGTAGTTCTTGATGGTCGAGGAACCGTAGCGGAGTTTGTGGATGTTCAGCCGGGTGCCCTCCTCCATCTCGCGCGTGAAGCGGGCGATGTAGTCGCCGAGTGATTCGCGGCTGCGGACGCGGCGGCCTGTGGTGAGGCTGCGCGGGTGGTGGAAGCTGTAGATGATCTTCTCCAGCCGCGTCTTCGTCATTGCGTGTTCGGGATCCTTGGCAATCTCTCCGAGGATGTGGCTGCGCAGTTCGGAGAGATTCTTGGTCAGCTCGCGCCCTTGCTGCTCGGTGAAGTCGTCGGTAAAGGTAAAGCGGCTCTTGACCGTCTGCCGCTTGTTGTCCCAGGCGTCCGTCAACACCATATATTGGCTGTCGATGTAGAACTGGTTGCCACGGCCGACCGTGAAGAGAATTTGGATTTTGACCAGTTTGTTTTTCTGGGTCGAACGGATGCGGTAGCAGAATGAAGCCATAGGTCAGGAGGTTTTGTCTGCTGCAAATGTAATCATTTTTGTCATACATTTGTCATACGTCGGCCGAATTTTCGAAAACTTCCAGACCTCGCAGTTGATGAAAAATGGCTGTAAAATACTGATATATAGATAAAATAAAATTAAAATCGGTAAAATTTGATTCAAATTTATGGCGTCCGCTTCAGACCTCAAAGAAGGCTTCTAATCAGCTAATTTTTAGCGATTAAGAGGCCTTCTTTCATTTACGGGGGCGCAGATAGGGGCGCAAGTGGTCCGAATTTTCAACATACAGTCAATCACTGCACTATTGAATAATCGAGGCTTGAAAGGATTTTCGATCTCTTATTCACGGAACAGTTCATAGACCATCCTCCCGAATTCCCGCCGCCCACTAATAACTGACAAGGCCAGCGGCCAATCATCACTCCGCTATTATCCCCGATTCCCCGGCATTCCTTGAATAGCAGCCGGACTTATTCCCGATCCAATCGTATTGCCGGTTTCGACGACATCCCGTTTCAACGGAAAAAGCGCCGATATCCAAGCATTATTGACGGGGGATAGGCGCGTATTCGTCCGACGGGAGCGGAATCCGGAAATCGGTCCCGCCATAAGAATAATCGGGACAGGTCGAATTCGACCGAACAGCGGCACGCCGAACTCCCCGGTCAATCGGCCGAACAGGATTTCGGGTTTCGCCTATTAGAATATCTTCGTAATAACTAATTTACTTCTCGTTATTATAAGCTATCCATTATCTACTCTTTTAGGTATAGAGCTTACTTATTCCTCTTATTATTAGAGGCAGGGCGGCCGATAAAGAGCTCCCGGAGGGTTTCAGTCAGGTTCAGCGCAGGATCGTGCTTACTTATTCTTACGAGATTCCGCCCGAGGTCGATTCGGAACTGACGGCTTCCGTAATTCCCCGTATCGTAGCGGTCGATCACGCGGATTAAATCCTTCCGAACTTTATAGCGTGCGGATTTCAATCCCTTAACTGTTCGTGAGCGACACGTCTCTCGGCATCTTTCAAGATATTCCGTATATCCGTATTCGTTCAGTCCTTCGGCGATTAGGCGCTCTTTCGGGGTCATTCGCTCCGTAATTCCGATTCGTTCGAACAGCACGAAATTCCGGGCTTCGCGTGCCAGAAACCGGTAGAGCTCTCCGTACCGGGCTACGAGGTCGGAGACGGTACGGATATCGAGGCCGTTTTGAGAAAGGGCCTGACGGTCGGCGAGTTTGAATTCATACCGCGGGAAGAAGTAACCGTGCCGGGCCAGCACCTCAAAAATCTCCTCTTGACGGAACCGTTTCCGAAGAGGCGTCTTGGCAACAATCTCGGCGGTTTTATCGTAGAGCATCACCTTCTTATAACCTACGCCGCGGGTTCGATCTCCGAAGTAGAGGGTTTCATTCCTAATCGAGTTTCGCGGGCGAGTCTTATATCCGGCTATCAGACCGAATAACCGCTGACACGAGATTCGCGTGCGTAGATTCAACCCGGCCTCGACCTGGGTAACACGGCCGCGGCTCAATTCTTCGTAGGAGATCTTCAAGCGTCCGGCCAACAGCTTAAAGGCGCGAAGAAGCGTTCCGGAGGTAAAGTCGAGCAGGGACGCTCTTCCATAATACCACTTCCGGAGGCTATTTACGATATAGAGAGTTCCCGACCGTTTCGCCAAAATCAAGGCAAGCGGGTGCGGAGTGGTCAAGGAGAGGCCTTTCAGTCGATATATCGCGATATTTCCGTTCTCCTTGACACGCTCGCAGTTCTCAAAAGAGCCCGAAAATCCTTCCAAACGAATCGTTAAATTATCTATCATAACACAAATAGCTTTTCTACAAAGATAACGATTCTATACCTCTTATTTTCTATTTCTCAACCGTTTAAGAGGAAAATCGGACTCCTTCGCTTACAGAATCCCTATGAATAGCTGGTTTTCGAGGCTTATTATATTTTCTTATATAAAACCGGAAAATCATTAACTATTCGCGCGATTATATTTTGGGAAGAGAGGCGCAAACGGGCAGCGGGCATTATACCTCTTTCAAATCCTCTTCCGATACGTTCATATAATCGTTATTCTCATCCATCTCCTTTCGAGCTATTCGTTTCTGGGTCTCCATCCACTCCCACTCTTCAAACCTCTTTTCGAGCGTCTTACCCAGGGCCGCCAAACCGATAATGGCGACTATCGGCGAGAAGAAAATCGCGATCAGCAGCCATTCGGCTACCGAGCGGCCGTAGTTTTTAGCCATTCGGCAGACAATACTTATACAAACGAGTATCCCAATGATACACCAAGCGATAAAAAAGCCTCCGAAGAGATCAACCAAAGCGTAGTAGTTCATCGTTTTATAAAGATTAGTTTATAGAAATTAATCGGTTCTTTTATACGTCCCGAAGCCCTTTCCCGGAGGCTATTCGGGCAGTCGCAGCGAGATCGGAAATATCCTATTCTTTCAGCGCTTTTATGACAGCATCGAATCCGTCATCCGCGCAATTATTCGGTGAAAGATAAGGCCGTCGGTAATTATTCAGGAGCACCAGATTCGAATAGTTCTCCAACCCTTCAACGGCAGCAAACCATCTTTTTTTACTTCGACAAATCACGATCAGCACCCCCTTATTCATCAGATACCGAACCAGCCTTGCGGCAAACTCCTGGGTGGGGAGCAGCCCCGATTCCGAGTGAATCCGCCGTTTCCCGATATCCTTATATTTTTTAGAGTGATACCCGAGGTATTGAATAATCGTTAGATATTTTGTAGCATCGGGGCATCTATTCAGTACTTCGTTAAGCAGTTTATTCCAGTAGTCGGTATCAATGGCACGCAGCGTTTTATTTTTAGTCGGGAAGGGACGCCCTTTCAACAACATCGCTTCGGCCTTCTGTTGCAGGAAATACCGTCTCTTTTCAGCGGTCAACCCATCTTTCAGCGTGCCATCGTTCCCGAGTTGCTTATCAGTGCATTCCACCCACCCGGGATTCAGTGTCAGAAGGGCCACTTTCGCGTTAAAGAAACGACCATGCACCGGTTCGGGAACCCCTTCGAGCCGGATTTTATGCAGTTCGTCGGCCGTTTCGTTAAAGGCTTCGATCGCGGTCCGGTCGCCACTGCAAACGAGAACATCCGGAGATCCTCGATAATCGCTATTCTTCAATTTTTCAGCCAGTTCGAGCCAAGGGTTCTCCTTCAATAAGGTCTCTTTCGTTTCCATAGTAAAAGGTTTTATAGTCAGGTTCCCAAAGATTAGAAATTCACGGCCTCGCTCCACACCCAAAGCCATCGCCTTCTCCATCATCCTTTTTTCGCCTTCGTAGTCGATCCGCACCGTCCAAGCACGGTTCGCCGCACCGTCCCATCGGAAAAACTCCTCCAGCCGTTCGTGTAACTCGGCGGAGAGCAGAGCCGCCAACCTCCGCTCGGGAAGAGCAACGCCTCTCCATAGAAAATCATTCAACACGGAGATCGCACGGCCCGTCCGCAGGTAGCTGATATAATACGCCAACGAGAAGGGAACCCGGTCGGCGTAATCGGGGTGGCTCGCTTTATAGCGGGTCAAAACGGCCTCCAAATCCCCACCGTAGTGAATATACAAGGCCAGGTTCCGCAGTTTCTCCTCCCAGTCGATCCGTCCGAACTCACTGCACAGATCGTCCCAATAGACCCGTCGCGCGATCCGGTCGTCATCAATTTCCCGCTTCTCGACGTCCGGTATCGTCGGATCGCCAACGGGTTCCGGAGCCGAGGCCGCTTCTTCCCGGTATTTTTTAACGGTCAGGTCGTCCTCGCTGACGGAAGCGGCCTTCATCCAATCCCGCAACCACCTCGACTTCTCGGCCTCGTCCCACGTTTCGAAATCGTCCCCCGTTACTTCGTATCTCGACAGGTAGTGGCGGAAGTCTTCCTCCAGCCGTGCCATCCGACTCCCTTCGGCAGCGGCATACCGCAGTTTCGGCGGCAACTCCTCGATCCACATCGTCGAACGGATCGCCTCCCGGAATCGCTTCGTCTCGATCGTATCCAGCAGGGGGAATTCTCCCCGGAAAGGGATCAGCCGGGAGGGGACTTCCCGGTCTATAAACCATCGGGCCATTCCTCCGGCTACGGAACACATCCGGTCCCTCGTCGAAAGTTCACTCTTTTTCATCATTCGATCCCGGTTACAGTCTCTTTCCGGCAAAATTATCAGTCGCTTCCGCCAACTCCCGGCGCAAGGTCCGCCTATTTTTGCCATCGAACCATTCCTGCCCAACGCCCGAACCGGCAGGGGATTAAACAAAGAAAGTGTGGAACTGCAATATATGATATTAGGGGAGTCGGATACAGCCCAAAATGAAAAAAAGAGCTAAACATCTGCAAATATAATCATTGATATACTGTATTTTATGTGGTATCAGATTCGGGAATGACTTTTTAATTTGTCTTAATCCGTTGCAAGTTTCTTCGGGATATATGGGAACATTTACGGGAATTTGTTATACCTTTGCCGCATAACCGAAAAAGCAACGCAGATGAAAGTTACCGTCTATCTGAAAAAGTCTTCCCCCGGGGCCTCGAACATCTGTTTCAGGGTCAGGGATAAGAATGTGGACATAAAGGTTGTTTCCCCGCTTGAAGTGCAAGACAAGTACTGGGATTCCGACACCCTCAGCTACAGGCGCACGACGGCTGTTCCTGCCGCCGAGCAGAAACGGCTGCCGGAACAGATCGCCGCCATCATAGAGCGGGCGGAGAAGACCTTTTCGGACAAGGCGGACAGCAGGTGGATGAGGCAGGTCATTGAAGATGTGCTGTACCCTGCCCGTGCCTTCGAGCGCAACCACCCGAACCTGCTCGCCCGTGTCCACGAGTATCTGGAGAAGTTTGACGGTGCGGAGAGAACAAAGGAGCATATCGTCCGCTTCGAGCGCAAGATGACCCGCTACCACGACTACCGCCGGGAGATACTGGGCGAGGCGGACTTCACCCTCTTCGTGGAGACCGTCACGTTGGAGCAGATGAACGCTTTCCGGGATTATGTGGTGAACGAACACCTGCTGCGGCAGGAATATCCCGACTTCTATGCTCCCCGCCTACTCATCAACCACCGTCCGAGGCCGCTTTCCGGTACGACCGTCATCAACATCATGAACCTTTTCTGCACTTTCCTGCACTGGTGCAAGAAGATGAAGTATTCCGACAACGAGGTCTATGCCCTCTACGGTTGCAAGGAGCCTACCTACGGCGACCCGTTTTTCCTCACTTCCGAAGAAAGAAACATCCTGTATGACGCAGACCTGAGCGACAACCCGAAGCTGGCCGTCATCCGTGACATCTTCGTGTTCCACTGCTATGTCGGCTGTCGCGTGGGTGACCTTTACCGTCTCACAAGGGACAATATCAAGGACGGTTTTCTGGAATACATGCCGCAGAAGACGAAGAAATGTCAGGCGAAGACCGTCAGGGTGCCGCTGCACGAAAAGGCGTTGAAGATACTGGAACGATACGATGCCAATTCCGACAGACTGTTCCCGTTCAGGCAGATACACACCTACAACCTCGGCATACGGGAACTGCTGAAGCGTTGCGGCATAGACAGGATGGTCACCATCCTCGACACGCACGGCTACAATACCGTGCAAAGACCCTTGTACGAGGTGGCCACGAGCCACACGGCACGCAAGACCTTCGTGGGCAACCTATACAGGCAGGTGCCCGACCCAAACCTTATCGCCTCCATGTCGGGGCATGTGGAGGGCAGCAGGGCGTTCAGCCGCTACCGCACGATAGACGATGACATGAAGCGCAGGCTTGTGGACATGATAGACTAAGACAGAAAGGAGGACATACATATGAAAGTGACCGCATTCATCCGGAAGACCGCCGCCAAGAACAACATCACCGACCAGGCACGGATCTATTTCCGTGTCCGTGACATCGGCGGCGTGGACATCAAGGCCGCGAGCGAACTCTCCATCAACCCCAACCACTGGAGCCCGGAAAGGCAGGGCTACAAGCCCCGCGTGGCTCTGGTGTCGGAGGAGAAGAAGATGGGCTTCGACAAGGACGTGCAGCAGATTACCCACCTTATCACGAAAGAGTACCACCGGGGCGTGGACGGCAACTGGCTCAAAAGCCTGATAGAGGAATACCACCATCCCAACATCAACGCGAGGGGCGGCAACAGGGCCGACGAGTACCTGCTCTCGTACCAGATACGGAGATACATCGAGGAAACACCGCTCGCGGACGAAAGCCGCAAGCACCACCTCGACAATCTCAACAAGGTGCTGCGCTACGAGCGTTTCCGCCACGAGGTGCTGCATCAGCGGGGCTTTCACCTCTGCATCGATACCATAACGGCTGACGACATCAGGGACTTCAAGTTGTGGATGCAGGAGGAATACAAATATGTGGACATGTATCCCGTATTCTACCGGAACGAGAAGCACCGCGATGTCGGGCAGAAGCGTTCCGAGAACAGCATGTCGGGCTCGCTCTACCGCATCCGCACCGTCGTCAAGTGGTGCATCAAGCGCGGACTGACAAGGAACAATCCCTTCGACCAGTACCAGATTGCCCGGCCGATGTACGGCGACCCGTTCTACCTGACACTTGAAGAGCGTGACAAGGTGTACTATGCAGACCTGAGCGGCATGGGGCCTACCTATCCGGTTTACCGCGACATCTTCATGTTCCAGTGCCTGATAGGATGCCGCGTGAGCGACCTGAACAGGCTGACCAAGGCCAACATCGTGGACGGCTTCGTGGAGTACATCCCGCAGAAGACGAAGATGGAGCATGCCAATACGGTGCGTGTACCGCTCAACCAAAAGGCACGGGAGATACTTGAACGCTACAAGGATCTGGAGAACGCCCTGCTCCCCCGGTTCTCGCACTTCGGCTACAACAAGAAGATAAAGGAGATACTCAAGTATGTGGGCATCGACCGCAAGGTCATAGTCCTCGACCCCAAGACAAGGGAGGACGTGGCAAGACCCTTGTATGAGGTGGCATCTACCCATACGGCACGCAAGACCTTCATCGGCAATCTCTACAGGCAGGTCAAGGACCCGAACCTGATAGCCTCTATGTCGGGACATTCGGAAGGAAGCCGGGCCTTCGCACGGTACCGCAAAATTGACGACGAGATGAAGAAGGAGCTGGTAAACCTTTTAGACTGATAATTTCCCTGTTTCCCCTCCACAGACAATGCAATATGAATATGGACGAGCAGAAATTGACATACGAACAGTTCAAGGCTGACATCCTCCAGTGGAAGGACGCGCACAGGGAAGAATACCGCCGCTTCGCGAAAATGATGGCGGACGGGAACGAGGTGCAGTACCTTGCCGTATGCCGTGCCATATTCAGACAACTGCCCGGCATCAAAAAGGAATGGCAGATGTCATGGTGTGACGACAGCACGGACGGCTTTAGAAACATAGACCTCCATTTCAAGGAGAACGCGGTGCCGGGGAAGATCGTGGAACTTTACAGGAAACAGAGGGAAGAAGACACAGCCCCGCCTCCGACCACATTCTGGGGCAGAATGAAATACATTTTCAGACAGAGCCTGAGAAAACGCTGCGTGACCTTGTCCGCCCCTCTTGTATTGAGCTGGCTGTATTACGGCAAGAGCTTCGAGGCCATGGTGGACATGGTCAGCAGGCAGGCCGGGCATCCCAAGGCAGGGAACGCCGAGAGGATGGGCTGTTCCATTGTCGTCAGGCAGATTATCGAGGTGTCCATAAAGAACGGCTTCCGCACGCAGGAGGACTGGAACAGACACTTCGCCATGAAGGACGCGATTGAGAAAGGCGGCATCGGCGAATGGGCTTTGCAGTCCGTAAAGGACAAGATGGGCGGTAATGATACCGGAAGCATTCAGACAAGCACAACGGGATCCGGTATCGGCACGGCACCGCAAGCGTTGCGGACGGCAGGAAAGAAAAAGATACAGGAGCGACCACTTGCGGATTATCTCAAGTGCGGAAATAAAGAAGCGGTTATACAATGTATCCGCCGTTTCGTTTCCATAAACACGAGTGCCGTCCATCAGGCACTCCCGTTCTATGTGCTGAAAGACCTGCGGCTGGTGGCCGGAATGCACGCCGCGAAGGAGTACAGCGTGGGGATGGCATTGCAGTTTCCCGACCTGCCATCGCTGAAAAGCGAAAGCGCCATACGGCAGGCGGTCGGCTTCCTGAAGGCGGCAAAGCATGTCATCAAGGACGGGAAAGACCAGATGGCACCTCTTATCGAGAGTGACGAGAACCGGGAACTGTACCGGACACTGGCAGCGGAAATCAGAGAAATCGCTGCCGATGATGAAGCGGAAACTGCGGCCGGATAGGGTAAAACGAGCCGTTTTACATGGTCATGCAGACTTGAATGGTCATGACAATTTAAGACAAGGCATTATATATCAATCTGTTTCAATTCCAATATACTTTTGCACCGTCAATCCTTTTCCCGAGGGTCGGCGGTGCTTCTCTTTTATACGCCATCGAAAGGGAGGCATCAGGGAACTTTTGAAGATGGTCATCACAAAATTCAAAACTGATATTTATGATTACCATAGAAAGTCTGGTTGAGCAGGGCGCGAACGTGAAACTGGAAGTCACGCCAGCCGACCTTAAGATGTTTGCCGAGGCCATCGTGCAGCGCACGATGGCGGCCCGGCAGGAAGAACTGAATGCGGAGATGCGGCGTGTGGCGGAAGAGACATGGCTCAACACAAGACAGGTGCGTGAGCTGCTGAACGTGTGCGAGGGGACGCTCAACCTGTGGGCGAAGCGCGGCTACCTCGTCCCCGTCAAGGTGGGCAACAAGAACATGTATGCCAGATCGGATGTCCGCCGTGTGCAGACGGGAGGCAAGTCCGAGAGTGTGACATCCTATTGCAAGAAGAAAAATGGCTGACATGACAAACACCCGACTTGAACTGTGCAACATGATCCGCATGGAGGCGGAGCATATCAGTGATACAGGCTTCCCTCTGGATGTCTTTCCGCAGGCCGTGCAGTCCGTCATACTCGACATGGACCGGTACGAGAACTACAAGACCGAGTTCATCGCGACGGCCATGCTGTCGGCGGTATCGGCCGCATTGGGAGGCACCTACCGTATCCGCATCAAAGGCGAGTGGCAGAGCAACGCCGCCCTCTACATCATCCTCGTGGGCAGGCCGGGACTGGGCAAGACACCGCCGCTGGAGGCGGCATACCGCCCCATACGGAAGCACGACTACGCCCTGTTCAGGGCGTATGAGTCGGAACTGGAGGCATGGAAGGCCGCCGGGGAGAGCGGTAGGAAGCCCGTACTGCGACGCACCGTCGTTTCCGACTTCACTCCGGAATCGCTACTGCTGACACATAACAGCAATCCCCGCAGCGTGGTCATTCTGGTGGACGAGATAATGGGCATGTTCAACTCCGCCAACCGCTACACCAACGGGCAACTCATAGAGCAGCTGCTCACGGCATGGAGCGGCGGGGCACTGGATGTGACAAGGGTCAGCAACACTATACCTGTGCATATTGAACAGCCGTGCATCAACATCATCGGGACCACGCAGACCAAGCGTGTGCATGAACTGCTGACGAAAGGCTTCGAGGAAAACGGCCTGCTCGACCGCATCCTGTTCGTGCTTCCCAAGTCCCGTGAAGTGCCAAAATGGACCGATTGGGATGATGGCGGGGAGGACAGGGCTTCCATGGCGGCGGCACGATGGGAACAGATACTTGGCAAGGTACTCGCCTTGGACTATGACACGGGAGAGGAAGAAAGGATGCCCCATGTGCTGTCTATGGACAGGGAGGCAAGGGAATATTTCTTCTCTTGGTGGAACAGGAAAGTGGAACGCATCAACCGGATAGAGGACGACGCCCAAGTGGAGAGTCGCGAGATGAAGCATCCGGCGCAAGTGGCACGGCTGGCCCTGCTCATGCAGGTGTTGCGGTATGCCATCGACGAGAGCCATCTACAGTTTGTGGATCTGGCTTCCGTCAAAGCCGCCATCCGGCTGAACGGCTACTTCGAGGACTCGTACCGCCGCATCCGCTCATTCGTGGCGGAGGACATGTGCGAGGATCCGCCCAAGGTGCTGCTGTCGCTGTTGCCGGACACGTTCGACACGAAAACTGCCATCGCCATTGGGAAGGAATTGCAGAATGTCAGCGAGCGCACGGTGATGAACTACCTCAAGGAGCTTTGCAGGAGCAGGCTGCTGCGGAAGTCCAAGGCCGGGCATTACGAGAAAATCATATATGATAAATCTGGTAAATTTAGTTATATCTCAAAATTTCACATCATAATATCTTGTAAAT
>ENA-OPWH01000410-OPWH01000410.1-human-gut-metagenome-genome-assembly--contig:-NODE-410-length-33605-cov-2.122444_pt1 | contig 33605 bp, 33 predicted proteins | sample MGYA00241506_ERZ502004 | MGnify/ENA primary metagenome ERZ502004 (study PRJEB25962, sample SAMEA2043049) | human gut metagenome | biome: human gut; feature: human-associated habitat; material: faeces... | reverse complement strand
AGAGACACTATGCTCACGTTGACTGTCCAGGACATGCTGATTATGTTAAAAACATGATTACAGGTGCTGCTCAAATGGATGGAGCAATCTTAGTTATTGCTGCTACTGATGGACCTATGGCACAAACTCGTGAACATATCTTACTTGCTCGTCAAGTTGGAGTACCTAGAATGGTAGTTTTCATGAATAAATGTGATATGGTTGACGATCCTGAATTATTAGATTTAGTAGAAATGGAAATTCGTGACTTATTAACTGAATATGGTTACGATGGAGATAACACTCCAATTATTCGTGGTTCTGCTCTTAAGGCTCTTGAAGGAGATCCTGAATGGGTTGGAAAAATTGATGAATTAATGGATGCTGTTGATGAATGGATTCCAACTCCAGAAAGAGATAATGATAAACCATTCTTAATGAGTATTGAAGACGTATTCACAATCACTGGTCGTGGTACAGTTGTTACTGGACGTGTTGAACGTGGTATGTTAAAACTTAACGATGAAGTTGAAATCGTTGGTATTAAACCAACTAAGAAAACAGTTGTTACAGGAATTGAAATGTTCCGTAAACAATTAGACTATGCTGAAGCAGGAGACAATGCTGGTGTATTATTACGTGGTATTTCTCGTGAAGAAGTTGAACGTGGACAAGTTCTTGCTAAACCAGGAAGTGTTACACCTCATCATAAATTCAAAGCTACAGTTTATGTACTAAGCAAAGAAGAAGGTGGACGTCATACTCCATTCTTCACAAACTATCGTCCTCAATTCTATTTTAGAACTACAGACGTAACTGGTGTAATTACTTTACCAGAAGGTACAGAAATGGTTATGCCAGGTGATAACGTTAATATCGAGGTTGAATTAATTCACCCAATTGCACTTGAACAAGGTACTAAATTCTCTATCCGTGAAGGTGGACGTACTGTTGGTGCTGGTAACGTTACAGAAATTCTTGGCTAATATAGCAATCAAAAAGTAGTTGTCAAAGACAGCTACTTTTTTCTTTATAAAAAGGAAATACATATTTTGTATTTCATTTATTTTTTATTGAAACTTTTATATAAATTATAAGTGAAATTATTTAGAACTATATCAAACTCTCCAATGTATTCAGTTACTAAAGTATTGAAACCTAGTTTCATTTCATTTAGACCAGAGTATGGATTTTTCTTTTCAAATTCTCCAACTACGGCATTCATATTTAAATATTTATAGCCTAGGGCATTATAATCCATAATCATTTGCCATTTTATTAAGTAACTAGCATTAAGAGATGAAAATTTTTCATTAAAGCCATCAGTTAGTATATAAGCTGCATTATCAAAGTTGATAACCATGGCACCACCTATAATCATACCATCTGGATATTTCTTTAGTAATTCTGTTGCCATGAGCATGTTATTTTTATATGTACTAACTAGTTTGTCTGACTCCATTTTTCTATTTAGGATGTTTGCTCTTTCTTTGTTGTTTGGTGGATAACTTTGAATTTGTTCAGCTAATTGTTCATTATTTAATAATTCTGATTCATACATCTTACGACTGTTTACAATGAATGTTTCAGTATTTATTTTGGCATAGTAAATATCAATTGTATCATTAAAATTATTTACTAATTCTTGGAAGTAATTAATTGGTTTATTTTCTTTAGCTTTAATAAATGGGTATAAACTTTTTATATTTTTTTCAGGATCTTTATATACTTCGATACCTAAGTTTGCTGCTTTTCTGATTTTGTTTCTGGTACGTTTATCAAAACTATCGAATAAATCATCATTACTTTTATTTAGAAGAACTAGAGCTTCCCATCTAGGTTTTTCATTTTCAAAGTATAGATTTTTACCTTTGTATTCAAACTTTGCAGTTGCAAGATTTTCTAGGATTACACTTTCTTGATTATTCATGTTTATTAAATTACCATCATTACTATGAATACTAATTGGAATATATGGATCCATTCTTAAAAGCATAAATCCTTGTTTTCCAAGTAAACTTTTTAGACATTCAGCAAGTTCTTTTACTTTTTGAGAGTCAGAATAGTCAAATAATATTCCTCTTGGAGCATAAGCAATCTTATTATTCATAAAAACGGCTTTATACATAATCATTGTGGCACCAATTAAAGAATTGTTTTTATCGACAATACCAAAATAGTGTACATTATATCCAAATTTTAACATTGAATTTCCATAGGCAGTAGTTTGATAAAAACTTCTATACCTATGATTTTTGGCGTATCTATCAAATTGTTCTTGATTTAATGTAACTAGTTTCATACTTCTTCCTCTCCATCTTGTTTATATTATAGCATATATTTTTATTTTCATTCAATATTTATGGTAGTTAAAATGTCATTTTAGTAGTATAATTATATTGGTGAATGATATGTTTGAAAATAAAAAGATTTTAATATTAGGGTTTGCAAGATCTGGTTATCAAGCAGCAAAAGTATTAATAAAAAGAAATAATAAAGTAATTTTAAATGATAGTAAAGATGAAAGTAGGGTAGATGCTGAACAAGTACAAGAATTACGTGATTTAGGAGTAGAACTTGTATTTGGTAGTCATCCAGATGATCTATTAGATAGTTCATTTGATTATTTAATTAAGAATCCTGGAGTACCTATTGATCATAAATATGTATTAAAAGCTAGAGAGTTAGGAATAGAAGTTATTAATGAAGTAGAAATGACTTATAGAATGTTACCAGATGATATTACTATTATTGGTATTACTGGTACTAATGGTAAGACTACTACGACAACTTTGACTTATGAAATAATGAAGAAGGCTTTTGGAGATAAAGTTTTTTTAGCAGGAAATATAGGATATCCATTTAGTAGTATCTTAGATGAATTAAAGAGTGGAGATATAGTAGTAATGGAGGTTTCTTGTCAACAATTAGAAAACTTATCAACATTTAATCCACATGTTGCTTTAATGACTAATTTAAGTCCGGCTCATATAGATTTCTTAAAGTCTTATGATAATTATAAGAGAGTAAAGGCAAAACTATTTAAGAATCAAAGTTCTGATGATGTAGCAATACTTAATATAGATAATCAAGATGTACTTGATGTTACTAAAGATATAAAATCAACTGTTAAATATTTTTCTAGTAGTAGGGAGATTAATGGTGCTTATTTAAAAGATGGAGCAATTTATTACTATGGAGAAAAAGTTATGGATACTGATAAAGTATTTATTGCTGGTAAACATAATTTAGAGAACTGTATGGGTGCTATTATGATTACTAAGGAATTTGGTGTTAGTAATGAGATTATAGAAGAAGTTATTTCTAATTTTAGGGGTGTTGAACATAGATTAGAATATGTTGATACTGTAGATGGAAGAAAATTTTATAATGATACTGAGGCTACTAATATTAAATGTACTCAGATAGCATTATCTTCTTTTGAAAAGCCTATTATAATAATACTTGGTGGATTAGAAAGAGGACAAGATTTTAATGAGTTAAAACCTTATATGAAGAATGTTAAAGGTATTATAGGTATTGGACAATGTAGAGATAGGGTTTTAGATTTTGGTAATAGTTTAGGTATTCCTACTTATAGTTTTGAACATCTGAGTGATGGTTTTGATAAGTGTGTTGAAATATCTGATGAAGGTGATGTTATATTACTTAGTCCGGCTTCTGCTTCTTGGGATCAATATAAAGAGTGTGAAGTAAGAGGTAGGGAATTTAAAGATAAGGTAAAGGAGTTAAAAAATGAAAATTAAAAATGTTAAAGCAAGAGAAATACTTGATTCTAGAGGTAATCCTACAGTTGAGGTTGATGTTATACTTGAAAATGGTATTTTAGGTAGAGCTGCTGTTCCATCTGGAGCATCTACTGGTGAAAGAGAAGCATTAGAGATGAGAGATGGTGGTAGTAGATATAGTGGTAAAGGTGTTTTAAATGCTGTTAATAATGTTAATACTATTATCCGTGATAGAGTTATTGGAATGGATGCAGCTGATCAAGAGTTAATCGATAAGACTATGATTGAACTTGATGGTACTGAGACTAAATCTAGACTTGGAGCTAATGCTATACTTGGTGTATCTATGGCTTGTTTAAAAGCTAGTGCTATTAATGATGGTAAACCTTTATATGCATATGTTGGTGAGGGTAGACGTTTACCTTATCCAATGATGAATATTATTAATGGAGGAGCTCATGCTGATAACAATTTAGACTTTCAAGAGTTTATGATTATTCCACAGCGTGATACTATTCATGAGAGAGTTAGAGTGGGTGCTGAAGTGTTCCATTCTTTGAAGAAAGTTTTAAATGAGAAAGGTTATTTCACAGGAGTTGGTGATGAAGGTGGTTTTGCTCCTAATCTAGGCTCAAATAAGGAAGGATTTGAACTTATACTAGAGGCTATTAAAAAGGCTGGATATGAGCCTTTAAAAGACGTTAAATTAGCAATTGATGTTGCGGCTTCTGAATTTTATAGTGATGGATACTATCATGTAGATGGTAAAGACTTAACTACTGATCAGTTAATTGATTTTTATGAAGAACTTGTTAATACTTATCCAATTGTATCAATTGAAGATCCAGTTGATGAAAATGATTGGGAAGGATTTAGAAAGATTACTGAACGTTTAGGAGATAAGATTCAATTAGTAGGAGATGACTTATTTGTTACTAATATTAAGTGTCTTCAAAAGGGTATTGATAATCATGCTGGTAATGCTATTTTACTTAAAGTAAATCAAATAGGTACTATTACTGAGACTTTAGAGACAATTAGACTTGCTAAAGAAAATGGTTATAAGACTATTATTTCTCATCGTTCAGGAGAGACAGAAGATACTACTATTGCTGATTTAGCAGTAGGACTTGATTTAGGTCAAATAAAGACTGGTTCTATGTCTAGAACAGATAGAATTTGTAAATATAATCAATTAATGAGAATTGAAGAGAAATTAGGAGAGTAGTTATGGAAGATAGAAAGGAAGTACTAGATAAGTATTATAGTTCAGATAAAGAAGATATAAGATTAGATGCTAAGGTTAATAGATTAGAATTTTTAACTACTGATAGGTATGTTCAAAGATACTTGAAACCAGGGTGTAAGATACTGGAAGTTGGTGCTGGTACTGGCAGATATTCTCTTTATTATGCTGTACTAGGTTATGATGTTACGGCTATTGAGTATGTGCAAAATAATCTAGATATTTTAAAGAGTAAAATTACAGATGATATGAATATCAAAGCTGAACAAGGTGATGCGGTTGATTTATCTAGATTTTCTGATGGTACTTTTGATATAGTTTTAGTATTAGGACCACTTTATCATTTATATACAGAAGAAGAGATAAATAAGTGTATAAGTGAGGCAAAAAGAGTTTGCAAGAATGATGGAATTATGATGTTTGCTTATCTACCAAATGATTCTTTAATACTTGGCTGGGGTCTTTTAGGTGGAAACTTAAAATACGGACGTGATAATAAATTATTTGATGATAATTTTAAGATTGTTTCTACTCCTAGTGAGATTTTTAGAACATTTTATATTGATGATATAGAAGATATTATGAGTGCTAATGGTATAAAGAAAGTTACTGATGTTTCTACTTCTGGTTTAGCTCCACATTTTAAAGAGGTATTTAATGAGCTTTCTGATGAGGAGTTTGAAATTTGGAAAGATTACCACTATAGTTCTTGTGAAAAAAGAGAAGTTCAGGGATATAGTACTCATATGTTATATATTGGTAAAAAATAGATTTTAATTGTATTATTATTGACAAAAACATTAATTAATAATAGAATATTATCAGTTTTAAATTCATTGGAAAGACCATAATTATACTTGCTCTTGTATATAGTGAGTTAAGGATAGTGTGAACTTAATTGCAATCTAGTATAATTCCTACCTTTCTTGAAGAAGTTTTACTTCCGGTGGAGAAGCATCGTTAAAAAGTTTAGAGTTAAATTAAGGATGGTACCGTGCATTTCGCACTCCTTTGGTATCATTCTTTTTATTTTTAGGAGGAGTTTTTATGAAAAATGAGGCTATTACTAGTAGAGATGTTGATTTTGCTAGATGGTATACTGATATTTTAAGGGCTGCTAAGTTGATTGACTATTCTTCTGTTAAAGGGTGTCCTGTTTTAGAGCCTAATGGATATGCTATATGGGAGAAGATTCAAGAGGTTCTTGATAATAAATTTAAAGAGTATGGACATGTTAATGTTAAGTTGCCATTATTGATACCGGAAAATTTACTGAAAAAGGAATCTGAACTTGTAGAAGGTTTTGCTCCAGAAGTGGCATGGGTTACTTATGGTGGGGAAAAGCAGTTGGAAGAAAGACTATGTGTTAGACCAACTAGTGAGACTTTATTTTGTGATTATTATAGAACTCATATTAAATCATATAGAGATTTACCTAAACTTTATAATCAATGGTGTAATATTGTTCGATGGGAAAAGGAAACTAGACCATTCTTAAGAGATAGAGAAATATTATGGCAAGAAGGTCATACTATTCATAGTACAAGTGCTGAGGCCGAAGAAGAGACAAAGAGAATGATTGAAGTATATAAATGGTTTCATCATGAAATATTAGCAATTCCTTCAATTGTTGGCAAAAAGACTGAAAAAGAGAAATTTGCTGGAGCAGAGTATACTTTAACTAATGAGGCTTTGATGTATAATGGGGTAGTTTTACAAGATGGAACTTCACATTATTTTGGACAGAAGTTTGCTGAGGCTTATGATGTTAAATTTTTAAATAAAGAAAATAAACAAGAGTATGTATATCAAACTTCCTGGGGCAGTACTACTAGAATGATAGGTTGTTTAATAATGGTACATGGTGATGACTATGGATTAGTATTGCCACCTAGAATTGCACCTAGACAAGTTGTTATTATACCAGTTGGTAATGATGAAGAAGTACTTAAGAAGTGTGAAGAATACAATAGAGTATTAAATGATAATATGGTTACTTCATATGTGGATAAAACAGATAGAAGTCCAGGATTTAAGTTTGCCGAAGCAGAGGTTAATGGAATACCGGTTAGAATTGAAATTGGTAAGAGAGATCTTGCTAATAATAATATTACATTCGTTAGAAGAGATACTAGGGAAAAGATTGTAGAATCTAGTGATGTTAATCTTGTTTTATATGTTAAGGAGTTATTAGAGACAATTCAAAAAGATATGTATAATCGGGCAGTAGAAAGAAGAGATAAGTTAACATTTGAAGCACATAATTTAAGTGAAATGGGAAATATTCTTAATACTCAACCAGGTTTTATTCATGCAGATTGGTGTGGTAGAAAAGAATGTGAACTTAAGGTAAAAGAGATAAAAGGATGTAAGTCTCGTTGTATTGTTGATGATGATTTAGTAGATGGAAAATGTGTTGTTTGTGGTGATAAGGCTAAACATCCTGTTATTTGGGGAATTCAATATTAGGAGGAGTTTTTATGAAGTTAAGTAAAAGTTATTTTTTCACATTACGTGAAGATGTAAAGGATGAAGATAGTAGATCTGGTAATTTATTAGTACGTAGTGGGATGATTAAGAAGGTTGGTTCTGGTATTTATATGTTTTTACCTTTAGGACTTAGAGTTCTTGATAAGATCCGTTATATAGTAAAAGATGAAATGGATAAAGCAGGAGCTCAAGAGTTATTAATGCCTTCTATAATACCAAGAGAAGTATATGATACATGTGGTAGAACTGAGGCTTTTGGTAAAGATATGTTTAATTTAAACGATCGTTATGAGAAGCCTTATGTACTTGGTCCAACACATGAAGAGTTATTTACTATTGCGGCTAAGAGTATGGTACAAAGTTATAAGGATTTACATTTTACTATTTATCAACAGGCTGATAAGTTTAGAGATGAGGCTAGACCTAGATATGGACTTATTAGAGTTAGAGAGTTTATCATGAAAGATGCTTATTCATTTGATAAGGATGAGGAAGGATTAGATGTAAGTTATAATATCATGAAAGAGGCTTATAATAATATTTATGATAGAATTGGTGTTGATTATAGAATTGTTAAAGCTGATACAGGAGCAATGGGTGGTACTTTATCAGAGGAATATCAAGCAGTTACTGATATTGGAGAAGATGCTTTAGTTTTATGTGATAGTTGTGACTATGCAGTTAATATGGAAGTAGCTGAGCATAAATGTATTGAGGAAGAGGAAGAGTTAAGAGAATTAGAAATGGTTGAAACTCCTCATCAAAAGACAATAGAAGAAGTTTGTAATTACTTAAAACTTGATGTTAAAAAGTCTGTTAAGGCTTTACTTATGAATGTTAATGGAGAATTAGTTATATTCTTTGTTAGAGGAGATAGAGAGTTTAATGAGAGTAAGGCTTGTAAGTTATTTGGTGTAAAAGAGATTAATTTTGCTGATGATGAATTAATTAGTACTAGTAATGCAGTTCCTGGATTTACTGGTCCAGTTAATCTAAATTGTAAGGTTGTTATTGATAAAGAAGTTTTAGGTATGAAGAACTTCTGTTGTGGTGCTAATAAGGAAGGATACCATTATATAAATGCTAATGTAGGGGATATTAAATATGATATGGTTGCTGATATTAGTAATGTTTTAGAAGGAGATATTTGTCCTTGTTGTGGTGGCAAATTATACTTAAAAAAGGGTATTGAAGTTGGTAATTTATTTAAACTTGGTACTAAGTATGCAGAGAAGTTAGGTTTAACTTATTTGGATGAAAATAATAAGGAACAAGTTGTTACTATGGGTAGTTATGGTATAGGTGTTGGACGTATTATGGCGGCCGTAGTTGAACAAAACAATGATGAGCATGGTATTATTTTCCCAGAAGAAATTGCTCCATATAAAGTAGATATAGTTATTGTTAATATGAAGGATGAGATGCAAGTAGAAGTTGCAAATAAATTATATGATGAGTTAACTAAAGCTGGTGTTGAAGTTATGTTAGATGATAGAGATTTAAGAGCTGGAGTTAAGTTTAAAGATGCAGATTTAATAGGTATACCATATAGAATTGTTGTTGGTAAAGGAGCGGTTGATGGTATTGTTGAATTTAAAAAACGTAGAGATAGTGAAAGTAAAGATATGTCTTTTGAAGAAGTTTTAAGCGAATTTATTGACAAATAAAGGTAGTTTGGTTGCAACAATGAAATATTTATGATATTATAAGTATTGTTAAAACGGAGGTGCTTTATGGAAAAACTACTTTTAATTATTTCCATTTTATTAATTATTATAGTTCTTCTTCAATCAGGTAAAGCAGAGAGTGCTTCACAGATTTTATCTGGTGGTAATTCTGATTTATTTTCTAAGAGAAAAGAACGTGGCTCAGAGCTAGTTATTAGTCGTATTACATTGATTTTAGGACTAAGCTTCTTTGTTATATGTTTAGTTTCTATGTTTATTTAGAATGTTTATTTGACATATAGGTAACTATATGTCTTTTTTTTTTGATCTTTTTGAAGTATAATGATGTTATGATGAATAAGAGGGTGAAGCTTATGAGAGATGACATTTTAAACATATTAAAGAATAGTGATAAAGCGCTTGATATTTATGAGTTACATGATATGTTACATATTAATACTGTTGAAGGAGCTAAGGAACTTACTGATGAGTTAAGAAAATTAACTGATGAAGTGGTGGTATATCATTCTAATAAAGATAAATATATGATGCTTGAAAAAAGTCATTTAAGAAAAGGCGTAATGAGAACTAATAAGAAGGGTTTTGGCTTTGTTGAAGTTGAGAATATGGATGATGATATTTATGTTGCTCAAGATAATATGAATGGGGCTATTCATGATGATATAGTATTAGTTGAGATTACTAGTAAAATGAATTTAGATAGACTAGAGGGTCGTATTTTAAAAGTTATTAAAAGACAAGTACAAAGATATATTGGAGAAATTACTTTTGATGCTAAAGGAAAAGGGCATATTAAGTTAGATGATAATAAGATTAAACTTAATATTGAGATTCCTAAGGATAAATCTTTAAATGCGGTAGATGGTCATAAAGTTGTTGTTGAGCTTGTTAAGAAGTTAAATAACAACTTAAAATACGAAGGAAAAGTAGTGGAAATTATTGGTCATAAAAATGATCCAGGTGTTGATATTTTATCAATTATTTATAAGTATAATATTAATACTGTTTTTCCAGATGATGTAAAAGAAGAAGTTGCTAATATAAATATGGAAGTATTGCCTGAGGAGTATCATGGTAGAAGAGATTTGAGAGATCAAATGATATTTACTATTGATGGAGATGATACTAAGGATATAGATGATGCTATTTCGATTGAGAAGTTTGCTAATGGACATTATAAATTAGGAGTACATATTGCTGATGTTAGTTATTATGTAAAAGAGGGTAGTCCTTTAGATAATGAAGCAATGGAGAGAGGTACTAGTGTTTATTTAGTAGATAGAGTTATTCCAATGTTACCTCATGAGTTATCTAATGGTATTTGTTCTTTGAATCCTAATGTTGATCGTTTGGCTATTTCTTGTGTAATGGAATTTGATAGTACTGGTAAACAGTTAGATTATGAGATTTTCCCTAGTGTAATTAAGTCTAGAATTCAAATGACTTATAAGAAAGTTAATAGTATTTTAGAGAAGAATGTTGTACCTGAAGGGTATGAACCTTATGCTGATACTTTAAGAGAGATGTCAGAACTTGCTACAATACTTAGAAAGGCTAAGGTTAGACGTGGATATATTAACTTTGATATAGATGAGGCTAAGATTTTAGTTGATGAAAATTGTAAACCTACAGAGATTACTGTTAGAGAACGTGGCGTTGGAGAAAACTTAATTGAGGACTTTATGATTGCTGCTAATGAATGTGTAGCAACTCATATATATTTCATGAATTTACCATTTATTTATCGTGTTCATGAAGTACCAAAAGAAGAGAAAATTCGTAGTTTCTTAGGATTTGTTAGTAATTTAGGATATAGTATTCCTGGAGATATTAAAGATACTAAACCTACTACAATGCAAAGGATTCTTAAGGCACTTGAGGATAAGCCTGAGTATAAGATTTTATCTAGTTTATTATTAAGATGTATGCAAAAGGCTGTGTATAAGCCAGTTAATTTAGGGCATTATGGTCTAGCTAGTACATGTTATACACATTTTACTTCACCTATTAGACGTTATCCTGATACAACGGTACATCGTTTACTTAGAACTTATTTATTTGAAAATAAGATAGATAATGCTACTATTCGTAAATGGGAAGAAAAACTTGTATATGTTGCTGATCAAGCTTCTTCGCTTGAAAGAAAAGCAATTGATATTGAACGTGAAGTAGATGATATGAAGATGGCTGAATATATGGAAAATCATATTGGAGAAGAATTTGACGGTATGATTTCTTCAGTTACAAGTTTTGGTATGTTTGTTGAACTTGATAATTTAGTAGAGGGATTGGTTCCATTGCGTGATATGCCTGATTTCTTTGTATATGATGAAGAGAGAATGACTTTAACAGGGGAAAAGAGTCATGTTAAATATACAATTGGAGAGAGAGTTAGAGTCAAGGTTGTTAGGGCTTCTAAAGAAGATAAGACTATTGATTTTGAGATAGTAAAGAAGGTGTAGGTTGTGAAGAAAAGAAGAAAGAAAATTAAAGTGAAAAGTAGTAGTTTAATTTTTGGACTTCTTTTTTTGATTTTGATAGAATGTTTGATTTTATTTATTAAGTGGAATGATTTTGAAGAAAAGCCTAAGAATGATGTACCAAAAGTTAATGTTAAGGAAGAAGAGAAGACTCCTAAGGAATATGAGGCTAAGATGATTATTGTGGGCGATGCTTTAATTCATTCTGGTGTTTATATGGATGCAGAAAAAAGTGATGGTATATATGACTTTAAACCGATGTTACAGTATATTAAGCCAATAGTTTCTAAATATGATTTAAAGTATTATAATCAGGAAACTATTTTAGGTGGTAAGGAACTTGGTTATTCTACTTATCCACAGTTTAATTCTCCTGATGAAGTAGGTGATGCATTTTTAGATGCAGGATTTAATTTAGTTTCTTTGGCGACTAATCATACGATGGATAAAGGAGAAGTTGGTGTTTTAAATTCTGTTAATTATTGGAAAAGTAAGAAAAATGTGGTATACTCTGGTCAATGGTCTTCGTGGGATGAGAGAAATGAAGTACATGTTTATAAGGTTAATGGTATTTCTTATGCCTTTTTCTCATATACAACTTGGACTAATGGATTAGAAACTCCTTCTGGAAAAGAGTATTTGAATAATGTTTATTCGGATGAGAAGGCTGCTAATGATATCGCAAAAGTAAGAGATTTAGTTGATGTTGTTATTGTGGCGATGCACTGGGGTACAGAGTATTCGTTAGGTGTTTCATCATCGCAAGAGTATATTGCTAATTATTTGTCATCTTTAGGAGTTGATTTAATAATAGGGTCTCATCCACATGTTGTGGAACCAGTTGAGTACATTAATGATGGGCGGACTTTTGTTATATATTCACTAGGTAATTTTATTTCAGCACAAGTTGGAATGGATAGACTTACAGGATTAATGATGGAGGTTACTATTAAAAAGACAGTTAATGTCGATGATACTGTTACAATTAGTATAGAAAACCCTAAAGCGGAACTTACTTATACTCATACAGATAATTATACGAATTTTAGAGTTTATCCTTATGCTAAGTTGGATAATACTTTATTGCCTAACTATATGAGTTATTATGAATACTATAAAGGTATTGTTAGTTCTAGGTATCCAGAGCTTGTTTGGGGTTTATCGGGAGAGTGATAAGATGGAAATTTTAAATAGAAAAGTAAATCATGATTATTTTATAGAAGATTCATATGAAGCAGGTATTGTACTTACTGGTACGGAGATTAAATCTATTCGAGCAGGTAATTGTAATATTAAGGATTGTTACGGAATAATTAAGAATAATGAGGTTTATCTTCTTAATATGTATGTTGGGCAATATAAGGAAGGTAATATTTTTAATCATGAGGAGACTAGAAGTAGAAAGTTGTTGCTTCATAAAAAGGAAATAAAGAAGTTGCAGCAAGCAATAGAGTTAAAGGGTTTGACTCTTGTACCTATTAAGTTATATTTTAAGGAAAATAAGTTAAAGGTATTACTTGGAGTATGTCGTGGTAAGAAAGATTATGATAAGAGAGAATCTATAAAGGAAAGAGATATAAAAAGAGAAGCACTAAAGAACTTGAAAAAGTATTAGTGCTTTTGTTTTACTTTTTGTTGTAGTTTTACATAATTTGTAATTTTAGTTGCTTGAAAATATTTCCAATTTGTAATTTTTATGGTATTTTTGGGGTTTTTGTGTTATAATTTTCTCACATGGGGCTGATTTGGTTTCGACGGGAGTATTTGAGCACAGATGGCAAGTCGAATGTCCACGTTACGGGCACAAAAAAATAAATGCAAAAAATTTAAAAAATGCAGTTGCTAACATGTTTGGTACTCGCCAAGCTGTTGCTTTTGCCTAATAATAATATAGGTCTGCGCTTTCTTTAATCTTTACCTATGGGATTACTTGAAGGTTCATTTTAGTAGGTTATGTCTATCTTTTGTCTAGAGGATAGAAAGAATATTTAGACTGGTATGTTGTCTTGGTCGTCAATTACTTGGATGATATATGAGAATAATTAGTTGACTAAGCTTGTAGAGGTTTGTGTATCTTTGCTTTCGGACAGGAGTTCGATTCTCCTCAGCTCCACCAGATTGATAGTAAACTCGAACTTTTCGAGACAATATAAAAACTACCTCCACTTTAATTTGGAAGTAGTTCTATTTTGACAATCTAGTAACACACTACACTATTGACAAAGGCAACAATGGTGTGCAAAAGGGAAACTCCTTTTGAATCTCTTTTAAAGATAATTTTGGTGAGGCATAAAGCCTAACAAAAAAGGAGTTTTTATTATTATAATTTTTTCTCTGAAGTTTTTGATTGTTGATATGCGCCTTTTATAAACTCATCACCTAATTCGTTAACCCCAATACCATTAAAGTTATTATGAGTTCTATTTTCAAATATAACTTGTTCAATATCTAATCCCATTGTTTTCATTAATTGAATTTGTTTTGTAGACCTTTCAATAATGTTTGTTCCAAATAATTTTCTTTGCTGAGCTCCTATAATAGGAGGTATGCTTCTATCAAAATAACTCATATCATGCATAGGAGCAAAATTTCCATTTTCATCATATCTATTGGAAGATTTTCTCGTATCTTCTAATGAGCCAACATAATATCTAAATTTAATTTGGCTATATGCTTCATAATCAAAATGTTTTCCAGTTATATCGTAATAATCCGCAATTCCAAGTGGATATTGAAGTTCGGTAGTTGGTATTGGGATGCTACCACTAGCTCCGCCAACACATAATGTATCTACAATTTCAGGATGTAATAATGCGAAACGTTGAGCAAAAACTCCGGAAGCAGAATATCCGTTTAAAAATACTTTTTCACTAACGTTTGCATATTTGCTAATTCTTTCTTTTCCCGACTTTATTATATTTAAAACTTGTAAATCGATTCGATAAAGTGGACTATCAGTGGAAAGGTTAAAACATTCTTTTGATAATTGTTGGTAATATGGAATCCCGCCATTGACACTTGGTATTACTGGAACTAAAATAGGATTATCATTATCTTTTAATTTCTTAGTTAAATCACGTGCAGTAACTAATGCTTTATTAATTAAATTATTTTCTTCTTCGCTTTCATAATTATTTACTTCAACAGCTAACTTACAACCTTCCTTTATTTGTTTAGGTATAACTAGAATATATGGTATACTATAATTATCTGTATTTTGGGGATAGATAATTTGTATTACATATTTTTTATCATCAAGATTATGTTCAAATTGAAATCCAAATTCTGTTTTTAATATTTGATTATTACTTATAAATTCCATTATTATCACCAAGTATACTATACCAAATTTTTAACGAAAAGCCTATTAATGTGAGTAAAAAAATAAAAAGGGCGTAAATTTATAATATTAAACTAGTTAGCAGTTATTACTACTTATAAATTTATGTCTAATAGTTGTTATACTTCCACCAAAAGGACACCAATTTGATAAAATTCCATTTTTGGATTTAATTATATGCTAACGTGAGTTAGCTTTTTCTGACGATAGGGGGATTTGTTATTATGACATTAAATAGTATTAAAGGTTATTGGAATTCAGAATGTTTATTTGATTTTAGTGATGACGATATGTATGAAGGAAAATTTTTAGTTGAAGATGATGGTTGGCTTGAAGGAATTGTTACTTTTTCTGATGGTGTTGATAAGTTTATATTTGGTACATATTGTCCGGGAGAGTCTGTAAGATTATTTTATATCTCTTCTGATTATGTTAACCATCCTGTTATGTTTTATGGAACAAATGATGTTGAGGGTTATGATGGAAAATTAGAAATGATCGATGGAAGTGAATTTGTTCATTGTGGTGTTTCACATGTTTTAGTATCTAATCTAGAAAATATAGATAGAGTTGATATTGAAAAGAGTCGTTTATTATTTAGAGTTCAAAACTTTAAGAATAGTGTTATAAATATGAGTGATGGATTAGTTTATGCTGGTGTTAAACAAGGTGCTAGAAATAAAGATAATAGTCCTAAACAATATGTTAAAGTTTTTGAATAGTTTACTTTATATGATCTGTACTTTGGTGCAGATTTTTTTTATAAATGAGTGAGTAGGTTATGTTATAATATAATTGGTGGTAGTGTGAAAGATACGTTTAAGAATTTAAGAAGAGTATATAAAAAATATGGCAAAGAGTATAGGGGAGCTTTAATTAAGAATTCTATTTTTAGTTTATTTGGAATATTTACTAATATTTGTATTCCTTTATTTTCAGCTAAATTTATTATTAGTTTTACAGATTCGAAGTTTGAACAGGCTATTTATATGGCTTTAATAATACTTGTGATATGTGCTATAGAGACTGTTAAAATACTATTAATAAGAAAGAATAATCAAATAGTTAGAAGAGGAATTGTTAGAAATATTCAAATGTCTTTAGGAAGAGAAATTTTAAAATTGGATCAAACTACTTTGGATTCTAATTCTAGTGGCACATTTATTCAGAGATTAACTAATGATACTGAAAAGATGTCTAGAATATTTACTAATGGTATGGTAATAATAATTAGATTCTTATCTATAATAGGTTCATTTATCGCTATATTGGTAATAGATTGGCATATGTTTGTGTATTATTCAGTAGTTTCTTTACTATTATCAGTACTTAATTATGTAAAAAATGAAAAAGTTGGTGAGAAGGATAGAGAATATAGAAAAGAAAGTGATGTAGTTGCTGGTCTTACTGGTGAGTTGGTAAGAGGAGCAAGAGATATAAAGATGCTTTATGCTAAAGAAAGTTTTATGAAAAACTTAGATGAGAAGATAGCAATACAAAATGATAAACATTTTGAAATGAGAAATATCGATATGAATTATAATTTGGTAATTGGATATATAAAGATATTTTTAGAGTTTGTGGCAATTTTATTACTTATTTTACTTGTAAATAATAATGTATTAACTGTTGCTGTTGCTATTGTACTTTATAATTATAGAACTACAGTGTTAACTAATTTTATGGATATTGTTTCAGAGCTATTAGATGAGTGTAAAAACTTTAATATTTCATCAGAACGTGTTTTTGCTATTGTTAATAATAAGGCATTTAAAAAAGAAAAGTTTGGTGATAAATCATTAAATGGTATTGAGGGAAACTTTGAATTTAGAAATGTATCATTTGGTTATAATGAGAATATGGTATTAAAGAATTTAAGTTTTAAAATTAGTAGTGGTAGTACAGTAGGAATTGTTGGTAAAAGTGGTTCAGGTAAAACTACAATCTTTAATTTGTTGTGTAAATTATATGATGTAAATAGTGGAGAAATAAGAATTGACAATGTAAATATAGAAGAATTAGATGAAGAGGCTATTCGTGGAAATATAACAATAATTAGTCAAAATCCATATATTTTTAATATGTCTATTAAAGATAATTTAAAACTAGTTAAGTCTGATATTACTGATGAAGAAATAGTTGAAGCATGTAAGACTGCATGTTTAGATGATTATATAGAAAGTTTGCCAAAGAAATACGATACAATCGTTGGTGAAGGTGGAATTAATTTGAGTGGTGGCCAACGGCAGAGATTGGCTATTGCTAGGGCTTTAGTTCAAAATACTAAAATAATACTTTTTGATGAAGCTACTTCTGCTTTGGATAATGTTACACAGTTAAAAATTCAAACTGCTATTGATAATTTGAAAGGTAATTATACTCTTATAATAATAGCTCATAGATTATCAACCATAATTAATTGTGATAAGATATTTATTTTAGAAGATGGTAAGATATCTGCTATTGGAACACATAAAGAATTATTAAAAGAAAATAAATATTATAAGTCTTTGTGTGAGACAGAATTAGTTCAAAAATAAATTTAAAATGATAAAGTAAATCTTTGAATAAATAGTTATTGATAGTATAATAAAATATGAGGTGATGTGAATGGATAAAATATTAAAGGATGCTTTGAGAAAAGAGACTAAGAGACAAGAGGAGAATATTGAGTTAATTGCTTCTGAAAATTATGTTTCTAAAGATATATTAAAATTACAAGGTAGTATTCTTACTAATAAATATGCTGAAGGATATCCTAGTAAGAGATATTATGGTGGATGTCAATATATTGATATTTTTGAAAATAAAGCTATAGAGTATGTATGTCAATTATTTGGGTGTAAGTATGCTAATGTTCAACCACATTCTGGTAGTAGTGCAAATATGGCAGTATATAGAGCTTTAGTTAGTCATGGTGATAAAGTTATGGGTATGAATTTATCACATGGTGGTCATTTAACTCATGGACATCCTATTAATTTTAGTGGACTTGATTATGAAATAGTTTCTTATAATGTTAATGAGAAAACTGGAATGATTGATTATGATGAAGTTGAACAGTTAGCAATCAAAGAAAAACCTAAGATGATTATTGCTGGTTGTAGTGCTTATTCTAGAATGATTGATTTTAAAAGATTCAGAGAAATTGCTGATAAGTGTGGGGCTTATTTAATGGTTGATATGGCTCATATTGCTGGATTAGTTGCGGCTGGATTACATCCAAGTCCAATTCCATATGCGGATGTTGTTACTTCTACTACGCATAAGACTTTAAGAGGCCCTCGTGGTGGAATAATCCTTACTAATAATGAGGAGATAATTAAAAAAGTTAATAAAGTTATTTTCCCTGGTATTCAAGGTGGACCTTTAATGCATGTTATTGCTGCTAAAGCACAATGCTTTTATGAAGCTTTACAACCAGAATTTAAAGAATATCAAAAACAAGTTATTAAAAATATGAAAGCAATGTCTGATTACTTAAAGAGTAAAGGTGTAAAAGTAATTTCAGATGGTACTGATAATCATTTGATTTTAGTTGATGTTAAAAGTTCATTTGATTTAAGTGGTAAAAAAGCTGAAAAAATACTTGATGAAATACATATTACATGTAATAAAAATACTATACCTTTTGATACAGAGTCACCATTTATTACTAGTGGTATTAGAATAGGTAGTCCAGCTATGACTACAAGAGGTTTAAAAGAAGAAGAATTTAAGCTAATTGGAGAAATTATTTATAAGAGTTTAAGTAACGTAGATGATAAAGATATTCAAAAAGAATGTAAGAAGGAAGTTCTTGAATTAACTAAGAAATTCCCAATATATAAGAAAAAGTAATTTAAAATACTTATTTTTACTTTATAGTTGATGGTTGTTTACATTTAAAACAACCATTTTTAATTTTATGTTGGAAAATTTACTTTGTATATTTACTGTGTTTTTAGGAAAATATATAATTATATTAGGAGGTAGAGTAAAATGCTAAAAAAACTAAATAAATTTTTATATTCTTCTATTGCTGTATCAGTATTAATGTTTATAATAGGAATAATATTTATTATGTTTCCAGAAATATCTTTTGAAACTATTACTTATATTCTTTCTATTATATTGATTGTTAATGGAATCTATTTCATGATTGAAAAAGAAGAGAGCTTGTTCTTTTCTGGTTTCTTAATACTTGGTATAGTTGATTTATTATTAGGTGTAGTTATGTTATTAAATCCTGATATTATGAAGACATTATTCCCTATAGTTGCTGGTATAGTGATGGTTACAAAGTCAACTTTTGATTTAAGACTTTCATTATTATTAAAAGATTATAAATATGATAATTGGTTACCAATACTTATACTTGCTGTAATATCTATTATTTGTGGTTTGATAATTATAATTAATCCACATATTGGAACTGTAGCTTTAACGGCATCTTTAGGAATATTAATAACTGTTTATTCATTATCTAATATAGTTGATACTATTATATTTAAAAAGCATATTAAAGAAATAGTTAAGATATTAGAAAAATAAGAACCTGTTGGTTCTTTTTTTATGTTTAAAATATGTTTTTTTGTTCAAAATATTAGGGAAAGGAGATTTATTATGAATGATAAATATATGGAAGTTCCTAATGATATTTTAACAGGGAAAGATTTAGATTATTTATGTGATATGTTTCAATGGAATTATGGAGCTTTAAAAAGTAGTAATGATTCTGTTAGTAGTATTAATGATAAGGAGATTATTGATATTATGCAAAGAGCAGGAGAATTATTTGATGATAATTTGAATGTAGTATTAGATATTTTAGGGGGTGTTTCGTATGAATAATAAGATTTGTAATATGAAAGTTGAAGTTCCTAAAGGTATGGGTTTAAATGATAAGGATTATATTAATTCTTTATTATCTACTTTGAAAGAGATGGAGAAGAATTATGTTATTGCGATGAGTGAGGCTAGTAATGAGAAATTGTTTTCTATTCATAAGAGGGTTTTTCTTAATATTGTAGCTTTACAAAGGGAAGTATATCAATTAATGTTTAGAAAAGGTTGGTATTGTTTAGAGGCTGTTGATGAGAATAAAATTAGTGAGAAACAGCAAATGCTTGATACTGAGTATAGTGACATGATTAGTTAATTTTGACTTTTCATTAAGAAAATGGTATAATATGCAGTACTCAGGGGGAGTATTATGAAAAATAATGGAGAGTCGTGGAAGTATTTTGCCACTGTTATTGTGGCTTTAATTCTGTTATCTCTTTCTATATATACAATTTGTTATAGGGAGATATATGATAGTATCAGTATTAGTACTGTAAAAACACCTATTGTTGAATATGGTAGTGCTAATTATGATATTGATAAACTTATTAAGAATGTTGATGGTACAATTGTTTCTGTAAAACAAGATATTGTAACAGATTCAGTTGGAGTACAAGAATTAATATTAGTTGTTTCTAAAGGAAATATTTCTAAGGAAATACCTGTTAGTATTGAGGTTAAAGATAGTATTGGACCAGAGATAGTTATAGAAAATGATATTATTGAGATAGAGCAAGGTACTAATTATGATATTTTAAGTAATATTACTAATGTTTACGATAATATTGATGGTGATATAAGTTATATTGATTCTAATAGTGTTAGTGATGATAGTTGTAACTTTTATACACATTATAGTGATTTTAATTATAATGTTCCTGGTGAATATGTAGTTAATATTAATGCTGTTGATAAGAATCTTAATAGTACGTCTAAGTCTTTTAAAATTGTTGTTAATAAGAGAAGTGTTGGTGAAACTGTTTCTAGTATTGCTTATTCTTTAGTTGGTAGTCCTTATATTATGGGTGCTAATGGTCCTTATGGATTTGATTGTAGTGGATTTGTACAATATGTTTATAGTAGACTTGGTATTTATATTAGTAGAAGTAGTAGTACACAACTTTATGATGGTGTTGCTGTTAGTTATAGTGATATATTACCAGGTGATATTATAAATTGGGGATATAATAATGGTGTTTCTACGCATTCTGCACTTTATGTTGGTAATGGTAAAATGATACATGCTGCTAATCCGTCTATGGGTGTTATAATTAGTGATGTAGGATATTGGTTAAGTGCTTCTGGTACACAAATTATTGGTGTTAGAAGAATAAATTAAAAAAAGTTTGTATATATTTTTCCTTTTTGGAAATGCTATAAGTAGGAGGGAAAATATGGAAACTGTACAAAAGGCTTTATTAGTTCTTACTATTATTGGAGCAATAAATTGGGGATTAGTTGGAGTTTTGAATTTTAATTTAGTTACTACAATTTTTGGAAATGGTAGTTTATTAACTAATATTATTTATGCCTTAGTAGGTGTAGCTGGTTTATTTAATATATGGATATTATTTAGTCATATAGAAATGGTTAAATAAGAAAACAGACATAAAATGATGTGTCTGTTTTTTTTGGGTTTAAATTGATTTTTTTATTGGTCTTTGGTTGATAATTATTTGTTAAAATGTTATTATATATTATAAGGTGGGGTGGCAAATTGAGATACGTATTGGCTTTTTTCAGAGATACTTTAAATGGCACTACATATTTTGTTGTATCTTTTGTGTGCTTAATTTTAATTTGTTTCTGCATCTATATTTTAAAGAGAATAAGTTTAAGTGAGAAGGAATTATTAAAAAAGGAGATGGAGTCAAAGGTTGTACTTGTTGATTCTTCTGGTAGTAAGGGAAAAATAGAGGTTTCCTTTGCTAATGTTGATGTGGGTGATACTGGTACACAAGCTGTTACTAATGTTACCAGTGTTTTAGCAAATCAAGATATTTATTCTGATAATGTTACTACTGATACTTTAAGTACTACTTCTGAGAGTACTGTGGAAGAAAAAAAAGAAGAAGTATCAGAAAAGAAAGCTCCTATTATGATTAATCCTGATGAGGTTGCTTTAGTTTCTTCTGATATGAATCTTATTGGTAGTAGTGAGAAGATTGCTACAATTAATGGTAGTAATAGTGCTACTTTAAATGTTGTTTCAAGTGTTAATACAGAAAATGTTAATAATATTTCTAATGATAATAATAGTGGAACTATTACTGAACAACAATAACGAACTTTACTATTTTAAAAAAATTTTGTATACTAGAATAGTGTTTTAAAGGAGACGATGAAATGACAATAACTATAACAGATATTATCTCTATATTGAGGAAAGTTGCTGATATTTCCTTAGTATGGTTAGTTTTTTATTTAATTTTAAAAAATCTTAAGAATAACGTTAAGTTATCTCTACTTTTTAAAGGAGTAGCTTTTGTAATAATTTTAAAGTTTGTAAGTGATTGGTTAGGATTTATAACTATTGGGGTATTACTTGAATATATTATTCAGTGGGGACCTATTGCTTTAATAGTTATCTTTCAGCCAGAAATTAGAACTATTTTGGAACAGCTTGGTAGAAATCAATTGTTAGGTAGACATAAGGTTCTAACTGTTGATGAGCGTGAGAGAATGGTATATGAAGTTATTAATGCGGTTGACTATATGAGAAAAGAAAAGATAGGAGCATTAATAGTAATTGAGAGAGATATAAGTTTAGGTAATTATATTGATAAGGCAAAGAAGTTGTATGCTGATTTAACTAGTGACTTATTGATTGCTATATTCTATGAAGGTAATCCATTACATGATGGTGGTGTTATTATTCAGGGAGATAGAATTACTTGTGCGGGAGCAGTTTTCCCAACTAGTAGTAGTCAAAAGATTAATAAGAGATTAGGTACTAGACATAGAGCTGCTTTAGGTTTAGCTGAAGAAACTGATGCTATATGTATCGTAGTTTCTGAGGAAACTGGTAGAGTTTCTGTAGCACTTAAGGGTGAGCTTTTATATAACTTAACTATTGATGATACAAGAATGTTATTAATAGATGAGTTAAGACCTAAACAAGATATAGAATTTTCAGATGATGATGAAGAGATAGATGAGGAAGAGATTTATGAAGAAGATGTTTAGAAAAATAGGAAGAATCTTTCATCATATTGGAACGTTCTTCGATAAAATTTTAATTACACCAATTACAAAGTTTATATTGATGATAACTAATTTCTTTAAAAATAATTCAAAGAATATTGATAGATGGATGGGTAAGAAATCTACATTGTTAGTTATTAGTTTGCTTTTAGCATTTGGAGTATTTGTTATTATTGATAAAGAATCAAATGTAATTATTGATCAATATGCAGAAATTTTATATAATCAACCAGTTACTGCTGTGTATAATGAAGAGTTATATGTAGTTGAAGGTTTACCAAAGACTGTTGATATTACTTTAGTAGGACAAAAAAGACATATCTTTTTAGCAAAACAATCTCCTTCTAAAGGTGTATCTGTTGATTTAACTGGATTAAAACCAGGAAATCATAAAGTTACTTTGAAGTATTCACAAAGATTAAAATCATTAGATTATAAATTAGATCCTTCTCAAGTAACTGTTACTATTTATGATAAAGAGAGTGATACTCGTAGTTTAACTTATGATTTATTACATCAAGATAGTTTAGATAGTAAATTATATATTAGTAATATTGAACTTGATAGATCAGAAGTTATTGTTAAAGGTGCTAAATATAAGTTAGAGAAGGTTGCTACTGTTAAGGCTTTAGTTGATGCTACTAATATTCCTAATCCTAAAGCAGGGGATATTACTTTAAAAGATGTTCCTTTAGTTGCTTATGATACTAATGGTAAGATTGTTGATGTTGAGATAGTTCCTAAGACTGTTGATGCTAAGATTACAATTACATCTCCATCTAAGGAAATACCAATAAAGATAGTTCCAACTGGTAAACTTGCTTTTGGTAAGGCTATTAAGTCTATTGAATCTTCAGTTTCTAGTGTTGTAGTTTATGGTGATGAAAATGCAGTTAATAAACTTGAACAATTAGAAGTAGAAATAGATGTTAATGATTTAAAAGCTGATAAAGAATACAATGTTACATTAAAGAAACCTAGTGGTATTACGGATCTTAGTGTTAAGACTGTTAAAATCAATGTTTACGTTGATAATTCTATTACTAAGGAATTTGATAATATTTCTGTTAGTGCTGAGAACTTAGGTTCTGGTCTTAAAGCTCAAGCATTGAGTGAAGCTGATAGTAAGATTACTGTTATTGTTGAGGGTAGTGAGGATGTTATTAATAATCTTGATCCTAGTACAATAAAAGCTTATGTTGACTTGAAGAAATATGGTGTTGGTGAGCATGAAATTGAGGTTTTAGTTACTGGTAGTGATGTTAAACTTACTTATAAGGCTAAGACTAAGAAAGTAAAAATTAGAATCACACAAGATTAGTTGAGTTTTCGACTAATCTTTTTTTGTTTATTTGTAGTTTACTTTTTTGCAATGATGATTGTAATAAAAGTCGAAAAATGTTACAATTATATTGTCATATCATAGAGTAGTATAGGTAGTTTTTATGACTGGTGAATGAAAGCGATATTAATTTTATATCTTTTTGAATGGAGGAGTTGAATGAAAAGTATAAAGTTTATTGTCGTAGTTTTAATCGTAAGTTTTGTTTTAAATTTAACAGGTGTAGTTGCATATGTTTCCGATGTTTTACATGTTAGTGGATATAAAATTCCAGCTTGGCGAGGTGTTACTAGTATTTCTAATAAGAATAAAAGAGAATATGGTTCCGAAGTTATACAAATTGTTGGAACAAGTTATGATCGCGATATTCAATTTCAGATTTATGACAGGGATAGGGGAGCTACTGCTAATTATCAGACTCTATCTGTTGGTTCCAGTGAGGTATCTTATGCAATTGGAAGGAATACGGCAGCAGCAGCTGCATTGAGTATTTCTGCAATGGAAACTGGTGTAAAGACATTGAATTTAAAAACTGCTGGTAACTGGCTCTCTGAAACTAGTTTTACTGGTGCTTGGTGGCTTTCCTTAAGTGATTGGGAACAAGTTTATGGAAAGACAAACATTAGTGGTTCTGATTATACCGCAAGAATAAAATAACTGGATTTATTTTGTAATAATATCGCTTTTAACTTCACTATTATTTATTTAATTTATATGTTTTAAGGAGGGTTATAAAGTGCTAGAAAAAATAAATCAAAAGAAATTAGTTATTTTTATTATTTTGATTCTATGTTTATTCAGTATAATTCAATTATTACTATATATCAATAATTGGAATACTATGTATAATAATGCTTTAGAAATTCAAAAATTACATCCAGAACATAATCTTAATTTAGTTTATTTTAAGTTGGATGCTTATAATGTATTTATGGATTTAATGATTAATAGTAGATTAAATATTATTCAATTGATATTACCAATCATATTAATTATTCCAGCTATTTTTGATTTACATTACTTATTAAAATCAGGTGTATTTAAAGATTTAATGATTAGAAGCAGTTATAAAAAAGTAATGGTCAAAGAGATTATTAAATGTTATTTGCCTTGTATTATTATTCCTGTCTTTTTAATATTTACTTTTTTCATTTCTTATCTTTTTTCTGGTAGTTTTGATATTCAACATACTTATAATGATATTTTAGGAAAGTCAATGAATTTTCCTTGGGAATATAAGGATTTTTCTTTAGGATTTATACTTCTATTTATTTTTAATTTGGGCGTTATAGGTTTTTTCTTTATTAATGTTAGTTTATTATTTATAAATAAGAGTAAGAACTTATTGTTAACAGTTTTGTTTTCTTTTTTAACAATTATGGCTTATCAAATAGTATCTGAAGTTTTTGTTGGTAATTTACTATATGATATTACTGGTAATACACTTTTTAAAAATTTATTTTCTTTATACAATTTATGGATATATGATGGTACTAATTTATTATTTGCAACGTTATATGTATTGGTACTAGCGGTGGTATCAACAATTCTTGTGTATTTTAATTTTAGAAATAGAGAAAAGGTTGTGATACTTAATGAAAAATAGTTTTTTAAAGAATAGTTTTATTAGTTTTTTGAATTCTTTGATGTTTAAGTGTATATTATTTTTACTTATTATTATGTCTTATTTAGTAGTTTCTAATTGTAAAGGTACAGATATTTTTAGTTCTCTTTCACTTGTTTTTGGTAATCATATATTTATTGCTTTGTGTATATTGCCAATGTTTTTGTTTATTACAAATTATGTTTGTACAATATTTGATAAAAATATTTATAGTATTGTTAGGTTTGAGACGAAAGAAAAATACTATATGGAATTAATAAAGAATGTTATATTCTTTACATCTGTTATATTTTTGGTTACTTTGATGATGGTTATTATAGTAGAAAATATTATAAATGATTATGGATATCATGTTTTTTATGATGATATTGTACATTGTTACAATTATGTTTATATGATTTTTGTAATAGTGAAATTTTATTTGTTTTTAATACTTATTTCCGTTATTAATACATTATTAATTAAGTCTTTTAATAGTAAAATAATTATAGTTTTGAATTTTATCTTTTATGCCTTTGTATTTTATGTTGGAAGTTTTACTCCATTAATTGGAACTATTAATGGATTTCCTATATTTATTGGTAATTATTTGATTAGTGGAACATTTTTTGAAACATTTCTTAATGAAATGATCGCTAATGGTATGATGATTTTTATATTATTGTTAGTTTGTTTCATATTATTTCGTTATATTAAGAAAAGGAAAAGGGATATAGATTGATGAAGTTTGTAATTAAAAATGATGCATATTATATTATTGCGAAAAAGAAGATATTTCTTTTTGTTTATTTAAGTTGTTTATTGTTAGTTAGTTTATTTTTGAGGAGTCAGGTTGATGATGGTTCTTTTGCTAGAGCTATACTTGGTATTTGGTTAGAAAAAGATAGTAATGTTATTATGAGAATATTTTTAGTGTATAGCTTTTTTGTATATGTATATTTAGGTTATGATTTGTTTTTAAAGGATTTAAAGTTTTCTTATGGTAGCATTTTTAGTAGATTAAGTAAAAAAGATTGGGTGATAGGTAAATTTATTAGTATTTGTTTAATTACTTGTGTGGTTAAATTTATTACCTATTTGTTGACACTTATTATTTTTGGAATCAACTGTGGATTGTACTCATATATTTTGAATTTGTTATTTACTTTCTTTTGGCAACTAATATTTCTTATTTGTTATATTATATATTTTAAATCTAGTAAGGCAAGGTTTTTGATAATTTCTGTTGGTTTACTTTTGATATTAATATTTTCGTTTTTACCACAATTATTAATGTCTGATTTTTATAATATTTTGGTTTTAGTTAGTTTGAACATTTTGATGGTTGGTGCTTATTTTGTGATTTTTAATAAAAATATTAATTTTATTGTAGAAAGGAGTTTAGTATGAGTAATATAGTTATAAAAAATGTAAGTAAGAGTTTTGATGGCGTAGAAGTTTTGCATGATGTTAATCTTGATTTAGAAGAGGGACATATATATGGTTTTATAGGAAGAAATGGCAGTGGAAAAAGTGTTTTGTTTAAAATAATTTGTGGATTGTATTATCCAACTACTGGTAGTGTTATTGTTGATGGAATAGATATTCATAAGAATGATATTTTTCCTAACGATATGCGGGTTTTAATAGAAAAGCCTAACTTTTTACCCAATTTAACTGGTTTAGATAATTTGAAGTTACTGGCATCTATTCAAAATAGGATTGCTGAAGAAGATATTATTTTGATTTTAGATAAACTTAATTTAAAAAAAGATATGAATAAGTTATACCATAAATATTCGTTAGGAATGAAACAGAAACTGGCGGTTGCTCAGGTTTTGATGGAGAATCCCAAGATGATGATTTTTGATGAACCATTTAATGGAATTGAAGAAAAGACTGTTGAAGTTATTAAGAAAATTTTATTGGAAGAGAAGAAAGAAGGAAAAATAATTTTAATTGCTTCACATATAAAAGAAGATATTGAAGAGTTAGCTGATGCTGATACTATATATTTTGTTGATAATGGTAGTGTTAATAATTATAAGAAAAAGTAATATTTTGAATTTGAACATTTTAGATAATGTTCTTTTTTCTTGTAATAATAGTTTTTGGATGCCATATAATTTATTAGAATTTGATGATGAGGTGAACTATGAAAAAAATTCTATTTAGTATAATGATGGTATTATTATTAGTTTCTGGTTGTGGAAAAAATTCTGAGACTAGTGTTATTAATGATTTAGAAAAGAAAATCAACAAAGCTAGTGCTTATAAAGTTATAGGTGTGTTAGAAATTGTTAATAATGATGAGGTGTATACTTATGACGTTGAGGTTAGTTATAAGAAGAATAATAATTATAGGGTTTCTTTAACTAATCAAGCTAATAATCATACACAGGTTATTTTAAAGAATTCTGATGGGGTATATGTACTTACTCCAGCACTTAATAAGAGTTTTAAGTTTCAAAGTGATTGGCCATATAGTAATTCACAAGTTTATTTACTTAAATCTTTGATTAATGATATTAAAGATACTAAGGATAGAGGTTTTAAAGATGTTAAAAGTGGTTATTCATTAAGTACTAAGGTTAATTATCCTAATAATAGTAAACTTGTTAAACAGACTATTGAACTTGATAAGAATGGAGATCTTAAGAAAGTTAGTGTATATGATTCTAATAATATTATTTGTATGACTATGACTTTTGATAGTATTGATTATTCTCCAACATTTAAGAAAGACTATTTTAATTTAGATAGTGTTATGAGTACTTATTCAATTAGTGAGGAAGAAGTTAAGGAAACAACTATGATAGATGATACGATTTATCCGCTTGTTATACCTAATGGTACTAAATTGGTTAGTGAAGAGAAGATAAAAAAGGATGTAGGAGATAGAATTATTATGACATTTGATGGTGATAAGCCATTCTTGTTAGTAGAAGAGACTGCTGTTGTGGAAGATGAATTTACTGTTATACCGACATATGGTGAGCCATTCCAATTAATGGATACTTTAGGTGTTATGACTAACAATTCTCTAACTTGGACTAGTAATGGAATAGAGTATTATATAGTTAGTGATGTTTTAAATCAGAATGAATTAGTAGAGGTTGCTCAATCTATTAGTTATTTACCTACTATGAAATAAAGAGTTTACCTCTTTTTTTTCTTGTGATATAATGATTTTGGTGGTGAATTATATGGCAAAGAAAAATAATAAAAAAGTAAAAATTGAAAGTAGTAGTAGTTTTGATGGTGAATATAAAAAGATTGTAATAATTACTTTAAGTGTTTTAGCATTTTTAGCAGCATTTTATTTTATTACTGTTACGATATTAAATAAGGGAGATAGTTCAGCTAAAAATAATACTAAAAAAGATACTGGAGTAGAAATACAATACAAAGAAATATTAGTTGGTACTAGTTTTTCTATGAAGGATTCTTCATATTTAGTAGTTTATTATGATACTACAGATGATGATAATGCTAGTGATATATCTAGTGCTATTTCTACTTATAGAACTAATAATAAAGATAGTCATATTTATTATGTAGATATGAATAACGCACTAAATAAGAGTTTTGTTAGTGATGAGAGTAATTCTTCTGCTAGTAGTGCAGAGGAACTTAAGATTAATGGACCAACGTTGATTAACTTTGCTGATGGTAAAATTGTTGAGTACGTAGAGGGAAAAGATAGAATTATTGATTATTTAAGTTAATATGTAAAAAGACTGTTTAGTCTTTTTATTTTTGTGTACTTTGGTACTATTTTTAGATTTTATATGTTATTATATCAATAGGTGATATTATGAGAAAACGAAAAAATACAGATAAAAAACTTGGTAAGAGTATTAAGACGTTTTTTTCTGGTATTAAGAAGAATTTTAGACGTGAGAATTATAATGCTTTTACTATTCCAGAAGTTATACTATTACTTATTATTTCTTGTATTTTTGGTGTAGTTATGGGATGTATTTTAACTTATAGTAAGTCTTTTGATATGGTTAAAGTTACAAAAGATGAAGCTGAGTTATTAGCTGCATATGAAAAAATTAGAGATAATTATTATGAGGATTTATCTGAAGGTGATTTGGTTGGATCAGCAATTGATGGCATGGTTAATTCTTTAGAGGATCCATATTCTTATTATTTAAATGAGAATGATACTAGTAGTTTCAAACAAAGACTTAATGGTACTTATATAGGTATTGGTGTTACTATTTTACATGATGAAAATAATGAGAATCAAGTTGTGGAAATAATAGATGGTTCTCCTGCTAAGAAAGCTGGTATAGAAGTTGGAGATATATTTTTGAGTATTGATGGTAATGATGTTAGAAACTTATCGTTATCTGAAGTATCAGAATTTATGAAGGGTGAAGTTGGAGATAAACATTCATTTGTTTTACTTAGAGGTGGTAATGAAGTAAAGGTAAATCTTGTACTTGCTGAAGTTGTGTTATCTTCTGTTTCTAGTAAAATTATTGAGGGTAATAATAAGAATGTAGGGTATCTTCATATTAGTACTTTTGCTGCTAATACATATACACAATTTAATAAGAATTTAAAGTCTTTAGAAAAAGAAAAAATTGATTCATTAATTATTGACGTTAGAGGTAATCCGGGTGGTCATTTAAGCCAAGTTCAAGATATATTATCTTTATTCTTTGATAAGAAAACAGTTTTATATCAAATTGAAAATAAGGGTAAAGTAGAGAAGGTATATGCTACTACTAAGGATAAGAGAAAGTATGATGTTGTAGTTTTAATAGATTGTGAGTCTGCCTCTGCTTCTGAAATATTAGCTTCTTGTTTTAAAGAGAACTATAAGAATGCTACAATTATAGGTACAACTTCTTATGGTAAGGGTACGGTTCAAAAAACATATGAATTATCTAATGGCTCAAGTTTAAAATATACAGCTGAGAAGTGGTTAACTTCAAAAGGTAAGTGGATCAATGGAGTTGGTGTTGAGCCAGATATAGAAGTTGAATTACCAGAGGAGTATTATAATAATGTTTGTGATGAGAATGATTTACAATTACAAAAAGCATTAGAAGTATTAACTAAAAAATAGTTCATTATGAACTATTTTTTTTGACATTCGATAGTTAATTGATAATTCTTTTTCTTACTGCAAGTGGTAAGAAATAATTGATTTATATTTTTATTTTTTATACTTATATATCCATTTTGTTTTTCTTCATATATATTGGTTACTATATATTGGTAGTTTATGTTTTTGTACTTTAAGTAAATGATGTCATCTTTCTTTAGTTTATCTAGGTTATCAAAATAAGAATTATAGTTATTTCCTGAGTGAGCTGCTAGAACGATTGTGCCATTTTCATTATTTGAAATAGTTTCTTTCTTATAGTTGATAATGTTTTAGGTGACGAAAGAATAAAGCCATTTTCTTTTTTTATTATTGTTACATTTTTGTCGACTTTGTTTAAGTCGCTATTTATGTCATATAAATATCTTTTTAGATTTATTTTAGGTATTTCTAATATACCAATTTCTTTTACTTTATTTGGCTTATTATCTTTTTGTTTTAATACTGTTGTTATTGTATTTATTACTTTGCTTTCTTTGTTTAAGTTGTATGGTAGTAGTATGGTTAATGTTATTAATAGGAGTATTAATAGGTGTTTTTTGTTTTTAGACATTAATTATATATAGTAATAAAATACTTAGTATTTTCATTATTAGAGATTGTTTATATGAACTTGTATATGGTACTTTTATTTTGTGATTTAGTAGATTGAATGTCTGTTCTTCGTTATTTTCAATTACTATTTCAAATGTTTCTATTGTGTCATAACCTGTTGTTGTTGTTATTTGTTCTACTTTATATTTTCCATAGTTAAGAGTAACTTCTGCTATACCTAATTCGTTTGTAGTAATTGTTTTTATTAAATGATTGTTTTCATCATATATATTGAAGCTGATATTTTCTTCTGGCTTTTGTGTGTCATCTAATAGATATTTTTTATAAATAATGATGTTTGCTTTTATTACTTGATTATATAAATTTAATTCTATATTTGGATTTTCTTTTGTTAATTCAAATGGGTATATTGTATTATCTAGTTCATAACCCTCTCCGGCTTTTATTTCTTTTAGGAAGTATTTTCCATATTTTAGATTTTTTATTGTAGATTGGTGTGTTTCATCAATTATTAATTTTGCTATTTCAGTCATATTTGAATCATATAATTGATAGATTGCACCTTCTAATTTGGCTTTACCTAGGTTTTCGTTACTATTTGTATCTTTATCTAATTTATTTATTTTTATTTCTGTTTCTTTAACTATTATTTTTAGTTCAAATGTTTTTGGTTCCATGTCACCAGTCATTAGTAGATTTTGAGTACCAGCTGCTTGATAAAATATTAGTGGTTTATTGTAATAGGTATCTGTTTTTTCGAATGTTATAATATTTTCACCAAGATTTAAGTTTTTAAATTGTATTTTATTTCCTTCTATAATTACTTTGTCACTTGTAGTTTTATAGGTGTTTATAACATTATTATTATCTTCGATAGTTAGTGTTTCATCTTTTACAATGTTATATATATTATTACTGAAACTAGGTAGTGTGTTATATTCTTTTATCAGACTTTCTATTTGATTTTTTTCATCTTCTAAGAGAGTGATTCTGTTACCATTTAATTTGTTTGTGAAGTAGAAGTCAGCATTTGGTTTAACTGTTCTCCAGATCATTATTTGGGATATAGCGTACCATTTCATGTCATAGTGATCTTTATAGTTATAACCGAAGTGTGCTATTTGTGAAACTCTTTCTACTTGTTCTTTTGTTAGATTTTCTGGTGTTATAGTACTGTAATAGTCCTTTGAGTCATTTAATCCTGTGAATGGTTCTATACAATATACATGATTATTGGTTCCTTGTTCTCTATATACTCTTGCTTGTTGATAAAATTTAATGTTATCCTCTGTAACTCTATTCCAGGTGTATTTCATATATTCAGCTTCATAGAATCTTGACGTTGTAGCTTTTACTGCGAATGGAGTTAGTATTGTTAGAGCTCCAATTAGTGCAAATATTAATTTTTTCATATTATTCCTCCTCTTTGCACTAGGAGAATAACATGACTTATTTTTATTTGCAAATGGTGAAAAATAATAATTGGTTTAGATTTATTTTTGAAATTAAGTATTTTGGCTTAGCAATTTTAATAATTTGATTATTTTTACTATATTGTTTAACAAGTTTAAAAAAAACACACAAATTTGTGTGCTTTGATTAGTTTGCTGTTTCAGTTTTTGTATCTTCCTTGTTTTCTTCTTTATTATCTGGCTTTTCTTTGTCTTCTGTACCATTTGATGGTGTTAATACTTTTTGTTGAGGTTCATACACTTCTATTGTTCCAGTATATAAAATGCCATTGTATGTAACAGTATATTTATAGTTTCCTACTTTTTGAGTATCAACTGCTGTTAGATCTATTAAAATGTTATTTTTTATTTCATCAGTTAATGTTTCTTTTATATATACTTGTTTATCAGTTGATAATGGAGAACCAATTGTTAATCTTAGGTTATTTATAGTTAAGTCAACATTAGGTAATTCTTTTTCTTTAATTGTGAATGTTCCATTATACTTTTTCTTTTTATATGAAATTGT
>ENA-OPWH01000397-OPWH01000397.1-human-gut-metagenome-genome-assembly--contig:-NODE-397-length-34953-cov-3.613072_pt1 | contig 34953 bp, 38 predicted proteins | sample MGYA00241506_ERZ502004 | MGnify/ENA primary metagenome ERZ502004 (study PRJEB25962, sample SAMEA2043049) | human gut metagenome | biome: human gut; feature: human-associated habitat; material: faeces... | reverse complement strand
TTTAAAGTATACCATTAAATATGAAAACTATACAAAAAGACTGATCTCTCAGCCTCTCATAGTTATTCCTAGTATACTCCAACCCCAAAAACCCTGCAATTTTGGTGAACTCCAACAATTTCTTTCATCTGTATATCGGGATTTATCGAAAGAAGCGTATACTAAAAGTAAGAGGTGAGAATCATGAAAACATTTCTCAAAGAAAGCCAAAAAGAAATCATTCTTGGCGCCCTGTTTTATATCCTAATCGGACTTGCACTCATTATTTTTGATATATCTATTCTAACCACTTGTATTAAAGTGATTGGTGGCATATTAATTCTTTTCGGTGCTTATCAATTATATGTATTTTTTATTCGCCGTCTCAATTTATCAAGTATCCCTTTGATTTTTGGCGTCTTTCTATGTGCCATCGGATTCTTATTAATTAGAAACCCGCATTTTATTATTAAGACAGCTTCCATTTGTACAGGTATTATTCTTATTTTCAATGCCGTCATACATATTCAAGCCAGTTTGATTCAAAAAGACTATGGCTATGACAAATGGAAAGGTGGTCTCATTTATAGCGCCATCCTCTTAATCATCGGTTGTATCTTCTTCTTTAGTCCTATCAAGTCAGCCCAAACTGTATTAAAAATCAGTGGTGTGCTTTTGATCATCCAAGGTCTTGTCTTATGGATCACGCAACATCGTATCAATTCTTTTATCAAAAAAGCTGATCAATCAGACGACTATATTGAAGGCGAATACAAAGAACTTTAAAAGCTCATCATTTGGATGAGCTTTTTTCTTATTGTATTCAAAAAGGCGCTTTTTTAGCTTTCTTGCAAAGTCGTATGAAACACGTTAGAATGGCTTTATGCCAAGAATCTTAGAAGACTGTAGTTCAACCATAGAAATCAAAAAAAGTAAGTTTATTACTTACTTACATCGTACAAATGATGAACTCGAAGCAAAAGAGTATTTGCGTCTTATAAAAAAAGAACATCCGCAGGCAAACCATCATTGCAGTGCCATGATCATTGGCTCCATCGTTCGTTCCAATGACGACGGAGAACCCAGTCAAACAGCGGGACATCCCATGTTAGATGTTTTACTACATCATGAAATGCAAGATATATTAGCCGTTGTTGTTCGCTATTTTGGCGGAACCAAATTAGGAACCGGAGGTTTAGTACGCGCCTATAGTTCCAGTGTACAAGAAGCGCTAAACAAAGCCACCCTAACCGAATCCCAAATGGTATCTCGATATCGCATCTTTTTCCCTTATGACTTGATTGGAAAATTCGATCATTATTTTCGCAGTCATGAGATTGAAGTCACATGGAAAGATTACCAGGAAAAAGTCGAATATCAATTTATTTCGCAAAACGACATTACAACAGATATTCAAGAATTATCCAATGGTCAAGTCCAACCGGAATTCTTAGAAACCATTGAAATGGAACGTCCCATTTAGAAAGAGGTCCTCATGGAATTAATCGCATTCTATCTCGTATTATTTCTAATCTTATTATTATTTATTAAATTACTGCCTTTTCTAATTCCCGTATTCATCATCATCTATATTGTGAGTTTATTATTTGGATGGAGAATTCGTAAAAATATCCATACATATACCTTTACAAATGACGATACATCCAACTATACAAGCAATCCACCAAAACAAGATGCCATAGATGCCGAATATACGGAAACAGAAGAGGATTCCAATGATTGAGCATCATCCTAGAAATAAAGCAGAAGTACAAACCCTATTAGAAAAGGCCTTGTTGCATATGACATCCGAACAAATTCAACATTGGATGCTCTATCAATTTCAACCAGAAGATATGTATTGTTTCTATATTGAAGAGCAACTAGTCTCCGTTATTCAAATGGAAAGTCATGCCGTCTGCATCCAAGGAAAAAAAGTGGCCGTCAATCAAATTACCATGGCCGCAACCCATCCCGACTACCAACAAAAAGGGCACTTTTCGACGTTGTTGAAAGCTTGTTTAGAGCAAGCCAGCTATACAACATTCTTTACCTTTTGTACCACAAACTTTCCTTTGCTGTTTTTACATCATGGCTTCGAACGAATTTCTACTAGCAAGCGGGTTCAAATTCAAGCTAAGGATTTATCCCAAAAAGTATATGGCACCATTCTTCATTCAAATAAGGATACTTACGAACTATATCAAAAATTCTTATCGTATTTTGAAGCAAGTATTCTTTATACAAAAGAAGAATGGGAACAAAAACTTGCCTATGCCACTGCCAATCGGTATCAAGCACTCACAATCAAAGAAAACGATGAATTGCGTGCCTTCTTTTTATACCAGATAAAAGATCATCGCGCTTATGTAGAAACATGCATCTATTTAGACAGCTTAGCTTTACTAGATGGATTAAATTATCTTGCCCAACAAAGTGAAACCATTCTCTGTACGATTGGACAAGATGAACGCATTGAAAAAATCGTTCCCATTCATTATCCACGGCAAAAAGATTCCATCTTAGTTCACTGTAATGACAGCAAGAGTTTCAAACGTTATTTCGCAACGAAAAAAAACAATATGACAGAATTCTTTGATGCCTTAAATCCTATCTGGAACAATATATAAAAAGGAGCTTATGCTCCTTATTTTCGTATTTGTCCATTGCCAAAGATTTTATATTTAGTACTTGTCATTTCTTGTAAACCAATGGGTCCTCTGGCATGTAACTTTTGGGTACTAATGCCTACTTCTGCCCCAAAACCAAATTGTCCCCCATCAGTAAATCTTGTTGAGGCATTCTGATATACACAAGCTGAATCCAAGGCATCCATAAAATAGCTTGCGTTTTCCTTATTCTCCGTAACAATACATTCGGAATGCTTGGTCGAATACGTATAAATATGTTCAATAGCTTCATCGATATCCGCAACTACTTTCACATTACAAATCATGTCATCGTATTCGGTTCCATAATTTTCTTTTGTTGCCAATTGGCCATCTAAAACCTTTAAACTTCTTTCATCTCCATAAATCTTTACGGCTTTAAATCGTGGTTTTAACTGGGTTAAAAAAACTTCGGCAATATCCTTATGTACAAGAATTGTCTCAATCGCATTACAAACACTTGGTCGCTGCGTTTTCGCATTGACGGCAATCTCAACAGCCATATCCAAGTTGGCATCCTTATCGACATAAAGATGACATAAGCCAGCTCCTGTTTCAATAACAGGCACTTTCGCATTTTCTACGACATGGGAAATCAATCCTTTTCCCCCTCGCGGAATGACAACATCTACATGATTCCGATCACAAATCAACTCTGTCACCACGGCATGATCCATCTTTTCAATACTGTAGACGGGATTGACAGGAAGGATATCTTGAACCGCTTCTTGCATCACTTTACTTAAAACCTGATTAGAATAGAAAGCTTCTTTTCCACCCTTTAAAATACAAACATTATTGGTTTTTAAGCAGATAGCCGCAATATCTACCGTCACATTGGGTCTAGCTTCATAGACAACACCAACGGTTCCAATAGGGATACGAACTTGATGAATATCCAGTCCATTCGGACGATGAATCGTACGAATTTCCTGTCCAATAGGATCATCTAGCTGGGCAACCATAGCTACACCATCCGCCATTTGATCAATTCTTTCTTCGTTCAACATCAATCGATCCAACATAGCTGGTCGCATACCATTTTTTCTTGCGGCATCCAAATCCTTTTGATTTGCCAGAAGAATGCGCTGTTTCTCATTACGTAAAGCTTGTTCGATGGCGTCCAAAGCTTGGATTTTGGTTTGCGTATCCACCAATTGAAAGGAGCGACAAGCTTGTTTGGCTTCAGTTAAAATATCTTCAATCATGGTTTTCCTCCTTGACCAATACCATATTATTGGCATGAATCACTTCTTCATAATCACAATACGATAATACACTTTCGATTTCTTTTGACTTCAATCCTTTTATTTGGTTAATTTCTTCACTCGCATAATTCACAATGCCTTTGGCAATCAAAGTACCTTTTTGGTCGATGATATCCACCACCGAAGACATCGTAAAAGTTCCCGAGACAGAAACAATACCAGAAGGCAATAAACTCTTATGTTTCAGTAAGGCGCGTTTACACCCTTGATCAATCACAATATTTCCCTTCGCCCAACTTTGATACAGAATCCAATGTTGACGAGCATTTAAGTTTCGTCCACTATCCCCATAAAACAAGGTTCCAACATTTTTTCCATCCATCAAATCCACTAAAACATCTGGGGTATCGCCATTCACAATCGCCATATCACAACCATAGGCATTGCAGATTTTTGCGGCTTTTAATTTTGTGACCATGCCTCCCGTTCCCATGGATGTATTGGTATCGGTTGCCATCGCATTGATTTGGGGCGTAATTCCATGAACTTCCGAGATAAATTGGGCATTGGGATTGGTATGCGGATTGGCATCATACAAGCCATCAATATCACTGATTAAAACGACGAGATCCGCATTCACAATTGGTACAAGTAAACTTGCCATCGTATCGTTATCACCAACTTTGATTTCATCCACGGCTAAAGTATCATTCTCATTGACAATGGGTAAGACATCATAGCGAATCAAAGACTGCATCGTATTATAAAAATTCAAACAGCGTTTCCGATCATCGAAATCATCATGGTTCATAAGAATCTGTGCACTTTTAATATGGTATAAACCAAATAAATCATCATAGATACGCATCAAGCTGGCTTGACCAATTGCTGCAAGGGCCTGCTTATCCGGAAGATGAACGGGCTTTTTCTTTAAATGCATCATTTCTACACCTGTTTTAATCGCCCCACTGCTCACCAAAACAATCTGAATTCCCTGACGTCGAATCTTGGCAATCTGTTCAATAAAACCGAGAATTTTTCTGTATCGATATTCCCTTCGGCATTACATAATGAAGAAGAACCGATTTTAACAATCATATTCTTCACATGACTAAAATCTCGCATACTTCATCCTCCCCACAAAAATATATAGTTATTATCTTATAAAATCCCTCAGTTGACAATAAAAGCATTCTTGCCCTATAGTAAAAACACAGAAAGAAGGAACGATATGAATTACGAAAAACGAATCGAAGAATTAGGAATTACCCTTCCTGAAAGTTCAGCCCCTAAAGCTATGTACATTCCCGTTAAACAAGTAGGAAATTTACTTTTTGTATCCGGCCAATTACCTTGTAAACTGGATGGAAGTTTAGCCTATACCGGAAAACTTGGTGACCAACTCACATTAGAACAAGGTCAAGAATGTGCACGCTTATGTATTATCAATATGTTATCGGCGCTTAAATATCATTTAAAAGATTTAGACCGTGTAAAAAACGTCGTCAAACTACAAGCCTTTGTTTCCAGTAAGACAGGATTTGACCAACAACACCTTGTCACAAATGGAGCAAGTGAACTACTTTTTGATATTTTTGGCGAAGCCGGCAAACATGCTCGTACAGCTGTAGGTATCAACCAGCTACCTCTTGATGCACCGGTTGAAATTGAAGCTATTTTTGAAGTCGAATAAAAAAATACGATGCAGATTAGTTATCTGCATCTTTTTTTGACGTATCTTCTTTTTGTACGGAACCTTCATCAATCTGTTTTTGAAGTTTCGCATTTTTCTTTTCCAAATCCACAATTTCCTGAGCTTGTTTTTTATTTTCTTCATTTAAAGAAGAAATTTGTTTATCATAGCTGTTTTCATTGGTGTTTTGTTTCTTCTTCAAAGTTTTGATTTCTTTATTTAAAGCTTTTTTGTCTTTTTTAAGTTGTGTAATTTCGGCATCTTTGGCAACACGCATTTCATTCATGAAATAAATGCTGCTACCCCCAACAAGTATCAACGTGCAGATCATCCCCAACAAAACCATGTGGAAGACTTTTTTACGATCCGTTTTCACAACCGTCTCTACTTGATGAATTTGTTTCGTTTCTTCAGAAGCATCTTCCGGAAACAGATATTCTCCACACTTTTCGCAATAGCGACGTCGATCATCATTTCTATGACCACAATTAGGACAATTCATGGAATTCCTCCTTGTTTAAATAAGCTTTTAGCGCACTCATTTTATTTTTAGCATCATTATAACCCAAATAATAAATATCACCAAGCCGACTTGTGTCTCTTTCCAAGCGACCAATATCAATCGGTTTGCTGGGATAAATCACAAAAATCCTACCATCTTTTCGCAGTTGTTCTAACTCATTACATTGGCGATTATAACGTTCTTCACTTTCCGTAAGTCGATCGGCAAGTTCGGGATAGCGATGATACCAGCGATGAATCAATCCGCCATGGTTATCATCGGCTGGTTTACGAAATTCTTGATCTCGAGTACGAACGACAATAATCTTTTTGTAGCCTTGATCCAAAGCCCATTGATATGGAATGGCACAAGAACATCCTCCATCTAAGTAAGGTTGGCCTTCTACATCGACCATTTCAGAAACAAAAGGCATCGAAGCACTCGCTGAAATAGCGGCAAAAATATCCTTACAGATACCTTTTTCAAAATAGGTAATCTCTCCTGTATTGCAGTTGGTTGCTCCCACCACAAAGCGTCGATTGGGTGCATTAAAACGAGTCATATCCAATGGGCATTCGGAATTCAGATCCATCAAAATAAAATCAAACCCGATGATACCATGATTGTTAAGCAAGGCTTGGGAACCTACATAACGCGAATCGTTTCGATATTTTAAATTGATATGGGCACTTCGTCCAATCTGTCCACTTACATAGTTCACACCATTCATGCCACCAGCCGAGATACCAATCGTAGCTCGCATATTGATATTTTCTTCCATGAGCGCATCACAGACCCCACTGGTATAAAGGCCACGAAAAGCTCCCCCTTCTAAAACCAAACATCCATCGGTAATTTGGTTACTAGCCATACCACTCGGTAAACGATCTAAGCCATAATAGACCCGATTATTGCGATCGCTTTGGACTTTTTTTACCGTTTCTTTTAGGGTGTCTTTGGCCGTTTCTAAGACTTTCTTTTGTTTATCTATAATTTCCATAGATTCAACAGCTTCTGCTACTTTGTTTATTTTCATAAGCCCTATTTTAGCATAAAAAAAAGGAGAAGACCAAGAATTAGTCTTTCTCCTGCTTTTTTTGCGCCGTAAAGTTAAAAAAATATTCACCAATCTGCTCTTGTGGAATATCTAACATTTGACAAACTTTATAAATCTCATCAGAACGAAATTGTGTACGTCCTTGAAGGCGGTACGATAATACATTCTGCGACATGCCAAGTGCTTCGGCAAAACTACGTTGCGTATCGTAATACTCAAGAATCCGAATACGGAGCTTTTTTAAAACAATCTCCCTCATTACTTAAAATCCCTTTCCCATCAACAATAACTAAACTTTATATGAGTATTCTACTATAAAGTTGACAAATATACAAATGAGTAAGGTATGTTTAACTCAGGAGGGTACACCGCCTTTTAAAAATCGTTATAGGGCAAAATCTTTGCCAGAACTATCTTTCGTTCCAGGCTTTCACAATGGCTTCGGCCATTTGGCGAACACGTACTTTTGGATCTGGTGCTTTTAAAATACCTGAAGTAGCACCGGTACCATCGGCACCAAGTTTTACGACATTGTAACAATCTTGGGCAGTACTTACACCAGAGGCAATCATGACCAATACATCTGGATCAATCTCGGCAATTGCTTTACATGTATCTGTTGTATAAGAATCATCCGCAACCTGTCCAGTTCCAATCAAATCCGTTGGTTCCGCTAATACAATATCTGGTTTCATACATGCCACAGCTTTTGCTTCGGTAACTGAATCCGCACATACAACTGTAATAAGACCTAGTTCTTTGGCATGTTGAATGGTTTTATATAAGTCGGATAAGGTTTTCGGATTTTCCGCATGATTTAAGAATACGGCACCTGCACCGGCTTCTTTTAAAGATTCACCTAACACATGACCCATACCTCTACCTGGGCTTAAAGGATCCATAGATTGTGCCGTCACAATAATATGTTGCGTGTTTTCCTTAATCATCCGCAAATCTGCATAAGGGCAGGTAAAGAAAACAGTTAAGCCGGTATCTTTTGCGACTTTATCACTCGCAAGAGCCAACTCTAAGCTAGCTTTTCCATATAAGTACGATTTAGGATTTACAACTAAAAATGGTTTTCTTTCCATGATTATTCCCCCAATACAGTAATGACACAGCGTCTTGTACGACCACGTGTTCGATCAAAATCCGCAAAATAAATATATCCCGTAGTTCCGACACCAAGTTTTCCTTCGTTGACATCAAATGTTTCACTAGATCCTAATAAAGTTGAACGCAAGTGCGCATCTCCATTCCAAAGATCTTCTGGACCATTCGGCAAATAGTCTTTCGCATTGGGCCAAGATTCTACGGCTGCATAATGTTCTGGGCCTGGATACATGTAAGTATCGGCATTTTCATGATCAGGGAAAATTTTCGCTAGTCCAACATTTAAATCGTGTTGTAAAGATTCATCTCCATTTTCATCTCGATCATGGGCATACTCTTCAAAGAAAACGGAACAAGTCGTATGTGGACTGATGACCGCACAAATACCGGTTTGTACCCCACTCTCTTCAATCGCTTTTCTTACTTCTTCAGTAATATTAATATAAGATGTTGTTTTTCCATGGGCCTGGACTTGAATTACTTTTCGATATACTGTCATTCTTCCTTCTCCTATAACGATCTTGTTGCGAATAGATCAAAAACATGTTGCAACATCGTCTGCATACCTTTTTTAGCAGCTGCTTTATATGTATAGTAATCTTCGACTTCTGCTTCTTTTGGTTCTAAGGCATAAACCGCTTTTGCAGCACTGACCATAAAATCCGAATACACATTGATTTTCGCAATACCTTCAGTGGCACAACGATGTAAGTTCTCATCTCCAGAATTGGATCCACCATGTAAAACTAACGGGCAACTTACAGCTTCCGCTAATTCATGTAAACGATCAAAATTAATTTTAGGTGTTCCCTTATACAATCCATGGGCTGTACCAATAGATACAGCTAAACTGTCTACATTGGTTTGGGCTACAAAATCTTTGGCTTCCGAAACAGATGTATAGATATCTAGATCTTCAGCTCTTTCATTGCTTCCGACATGCCCAATCTCTGCTTCTACGACAACCCCATGTTCATGGGCATACGCAACGACTTTTTGGGTTAGGGCAACATTTTGTTCAAAAGGTAACATAGAACCATCAATCATGACAGAAGTAAAACCTAAGTCTACGGCCTTCTTACAAGTTTCAAAACTTTCGCCATGATCCAGATGTAAACATACGGGATTTTTCGTCTTCTTTGCACGATAAATAGCCAATTTACTCGCTGTTTCTAAATCCAACAAACGATCAAAATGACATTCCGCAAAAGATAGAATGATCGGTAAATTTTGTTTCTCTGCTTGTTCTAAATGCCATTTCAATGAATCTTCATCAACGAAATTTGCGGACGGAATCGCAAATTTTTCCGCCTGTGCTTTCGCAAGCATCTCTTTGGATGTAACTAACATTTGTATCCTCCTAAATAGTACATTTCAACTCTATGGACCCATTATACAGCTCCATTGTATTAATTACAACATAACTTTTGAACTTTTGTCCTATTTTTTTTAATACATAAAAAGAGACTCCTCAAAGTCTCTAAAGTTTACATTCAAAAATGTCACAATCAAGAATTTGCTCGTCTTTTATGATTTTTGCCGAACCAATCGGCTGAAATCCTAAGTTTTGATAGACATCTAAATCTTTGGCATTGTCTTTCAATACATCGAGGCGCAAAATGTCTGATCCATTTATACGGCTTTGTTCAATCGCAAAACTAATCATCTGATTAGCCACACCATGTCCTGAATAATCCGGATCAACGCCCATCGCATATAGCGTGGACACATTTTGGGAACTCATTTCAAAATTTTTTACATGAAAAGAACGTGAATCCGCATGTTCAAGAATCATAATCGAAATGATTCGATTTAAAGAAATTCCTACATAGATATTACCTTTACGAATTTCCTTCGAAAGCGCTTGATCACCTAAAAAAACCTTTGGTTCTTTTCCTTTCGTATTTATTTTTTCTATGAGGCAGTGATAAAAATAATGGATTTTATCTTCTTCATCCTGTCGCACTCGTTTTATTTCTAACATATCATCTTTCTACAAGTCGCTATATAAATCTTCCTTATATACACCTTGTTCAATCAATTTCCGGAAACTCTCCACCACCAATGGTTTGTCTTCCTTATAGGTAACACCAAACCATTTATCTTTGGTTTCAAGAACCTTAACACTAACTTTCTTTGCTTCAAGTAATTCCCCAATTAAAATAGGCAACAAATATTCACTCTTAGTATGATCTTGTTCTTTTTGGAAGAATTCCACAAAACCATCTTCTAAGATTTGAATGAATTCTGGTGTCAATCCCCACATATTCATTGAAACATGAGAATTGGCATCAATAAGCTGTCCATGTGTTGCTGCACCCGTTTCGGTTTTTTCGATATCATGGGTTTCCACAACACTGGTTAAATAGCCATTGGCATCGCTTTGACAAATACCACGGGTAACCGTTCCAAAATCACTCAATGTATTTTTCAAAATAAAACCTGCCATGCAGTAATTATTTGGTGCACTTTTCGAATAGTTTTCCAAGAAGGAATGAATATTCTTAAAAGATTCTTTTCCATAATAATCATCGGCATTAATTACACAGAATGGTTCATGAATGTATTCCTTGGCAGCTAAAACAGCTTGTCCTGTACCCCATGGTTTACTTCGACCCTCGGGAACGGAAATACCTTCTGGTAGATCATCAATGGCTTGAAAACAATAATGTACTTCAATGCCTTTTTCCTTGGCAACTTTTTCAATACGGGTACCAATGCGTTCTTTAAAATCGTTTTCAATATCTTTTCGAATAATAAAGATAACCTTATTAAATCCAGCTTGAATGGCATCGTGAATGGAATAATCCATGATAATTTCATCATGATATCCAACAGGTTCTAATTGTTTGATACCCCCACCAAAACGGCTGCCAATTCCTGCCGCCATAATAACTAATGATGTATTCATATAATTCTCGCTTTCTGTTTGTCTTTTTCTCTATTGTAGCACAAGCAGAAAAAAAGCGACATATGCCGCTTTATTCACCCATCACTTTTACCATCACAGCTTTTTGTGCATGAAGACGATTTTCTGCCTCATCAAAAATCTCATCGGCATGAGCTTCAAAAACAGATTCGGTAATTTCTTCACCACGATGCGCTGGCAAACAATGTAAAACCATGCAATCAGAATGCGCTTGTTGCATCAAGGCATCATTGACTTGATACACCCCTTCAAAAACTTTTCTTCTGGCTTCCGCTTCGCCTTCTTCACCCATCGAAGCCCAAACATCGGTTAAAATCACGTCTGCATCCTTAGCTGCTTCCATTGGATCAGTTACAAGTTGGAACTTGTCACCATACGCTTTCGCAAATTCTAGACAAGCTGGATCTGGCAAATAACCTTCTGGGCAGGCACACGCAAAAGACATACCCGTCTTTAATGCACCAACCATCAAAGAGTTGCACATATTATTTCCATCACCAATGAAAACCATTTTTAAACCAGCTAATTTTCCTTTATGTTCCCGAATCGTTTGCAGATCGGCTAAAACTTGACATGGATGGGCAAAATCCGTCAATCCATTAATAATCGGAATGCTACCATATTTTGCCAGATCTTCGACATCTTTTTGGGCATAGGTACGAATCATAATACCATCCAAATAACGCGAAAGAACTCTGGCAGTATCTTGAATTGGTTCCCCACGGCCAATTTGCATCGTACTTGCATCTAAGTGTAGAGGATAGGCACCCAATTGCACTGCTCCTACTTCAAAAGAGACTCTTGTACGTGTAGAGGCTTTCTGGAAAATCAAACCAATGGTCTTGTTTTTCAAATAAGGTTTAAAAACCCCTTGTTTCACTTCCGCTTTAATTTTATCTGCCAAATCTAAGACATCGATAATCTCTTGATCTGACATTGTCAACATGCTTAATAAATGTTCCATCTTACATCTCCTCTAGTACCGATTGCAGTACCTTCATTCCTTCTTGAATTTCACTTGTCGTCATAATAAGTGGTGGTAACATACGAATTTTCGTTTTGGCGGTTAAGAATAAAACCCCTTTGTCACGACATTTCGCTAATACTTCTTTCGCATCTAATCCATCCAATTCAACACCAATCATCATTCCCAGTCCTGTCACAGACTTCACATGTGGCATTTTCTCTATAGAAGTTTTAATCAACTGTCCTTTTTCTTTTACTTCTTCTAAGAAAGTAGGTGTCATTGTATCCATGACCACATTTGCTGCAGCCGCAGCTAATGGATTTCCAGCAAAAGTAGAACCATGATCCCCATAGTTGATCACATCTTTTACTTTTTCTGACAACAAAACTCCACCCATAGGGATTCCATTCGCAATACCTTTCGCAAAGGAAACAATATCCGGATGAATACCATATTGTTCATAGGCAAAGAAGGTTCCCGTACGACCAATACCAGTTTGCACTTCATCAATGATTAATAGAATATCTTTGGCATCACAAATTTCTTGTACTTTTTGTACAAAAGCTGGATCTAGGGCATTGACGCCACCTTCTCCTTGGACCATTTCCATCATAATTGCCTCAGTATGTTCGTTTACTTTGGCTTCCAATGATTCAATACTATTGGCAACTACATAATCAAATCCGGTTGGAAAAGGATCAAATTTTTGATGGAAAACATCTTGTCCTGTTGCCACTAAGGTTTCCATCGTTCTTCCATGAAAGGAATTCACCAAAGTAAGAATTTCATTTCGCTGTCCATGATAGGTATCATTGGCATATTTATGCGCTACTTTAATGGCACCTTCATTTGATTCAGCACCGGAGTTTTGAAAGAATACCCGACTCATTCCTGTTCGTTTGACTAGTTTCTGCGCTAATTCCAAAACTGGTTCATTGTAGAACAAATTAGAAATATGCGCTAAGTTCGCTGCCTGCTTTTGAACAGCTTGAACCCATGGTTGATAGGCATAACCTAAACCATTTACCCCAATACCAGCGGTAAAGTCTAAATACTTCTTTCCTTCTGTATCAAACACATAAGCCCCTTGACCAGATTTAATGCAGATAGGAAAACGGGCATAACAATGCGCAATATATTGATCATCAATTTCTTTGTACTTATTCATCATAATCGTCTCCCACTATCATAGAGCCAATTCCTTCGTCGCTTAACATTTCAATTAAGCACGCATGTGGCACCCGTCCATCAATAATTACGGTTTTCTTAACGCCTTGACGAACACAATCCACACAACATTCAACTTTCGGAATCATACCACCCGTAATGATACCATCTTCTTCTAACTTTGGAACATCACTAATATGAATATTTGTCATAATAGAATCTTCATCTCCCGGATTCTTCAAAACCCCTGGCACATTGGAAACAAAAATCATGTTTTCGGCATTTAAAGCCCCTGCAATGGCACTTGCGGCAAGATCGGCATTCACATTGTAAATATTTCCCTGGCAATCGGTTCCTACACTGGCAACTACTGGGATATACCCATCATCAATTAATTTAAAAATTAATTCTGGATGAATTTTTACAATCTGGCCAACATAGCCTAAATCGTTTTCGGAAACCATCTTTTGGGCTTCAATAATATGTCCATCCATACCAGAAATTCCTACGGCTTTGGCATGGAGTTTAGAAATCATATTCACTAAATTTTTATTTGTTTTTCCGGCCAAGACCATCTGAACAATATCCATCGTTTCTTTATCGGTATAGCGTAGACCATTCACAAACTTGGACTCTTTTCCAACCATATGTAAAGTCTGATTGATATCTGGTCCACCTCCATGAACCAAAACCAGTTTTACCCCAACTTCACTTAACAGAACCACATCTTCCATAACATTTTGTTTCAATTGTTCATTTTCCATGGCATTTCCACCATATTTAATGACGACAATTTTATCGTGATATTTCTGAATATAGGGTAAAGCTTGTGATAGTATCTTCGCTTTTTCTATTGCATCTCTCATGTTCGATATTCTCCATTAATCTTGACATATTCATAGGTCATGTCACATCCCCAGGCACTTGCTTCATATGCACCGTCATTCAAATTGATTTCAACAACAATTTCATCTTCACTTAAAATCGTTAAGGCCTTGTCTTCATCAAAAGGAATACCATGTCCATCCTTACAAACCGCAACACTACCGGCTTGACTAGCTAATTCGACATCCACTTTTTCAATGTCATAATTGGCATCGGCATATCCAATGGCACATAGAATTCGTCCCCAATTGGCATCACGTCCAAAAATTGCACATTTTAACAAGGTTGACCCAACTACGGATTTGGCAACCGTTCGCGCATCTTGTAAGGAAGCAGCTTGTTGCACATGAACCGTTAAAAGTTTTGTAGCCCCTTCTCCATCTTTCGCTAACATCTTAGATAAATGCATACATACATCAAACAATGCCGCTTTAAAAGCTTCATACGCTGCATCTTTTTGACAAATCTCCGCATTTCCTGCCATTCCATTACATAAAACGGCAAACGTATCATTGGTCGATGTATCGCCATCGATATAAACCATATTATATGTAGCATCCGCAACTTCTTTTAAAGCATCTTGTAAGCAGGCAACTGAGATATTTACATCACTTGTCACAAAAGAGAGCATCGTTGCCATATTTGGAGCAATCATACCAGAACCCTTGGCAATACCGCCTATAGTGCATGGTTTATCCCCAACCATAAAGGTTGTTTGATACTCTTTTGGCATCGTATCGGTTGTCATAATAGCTAAAGCCGCTTGTTGGGATCCATCTGTACTTAATCCCTTACAAAGCTCTGGCATCGCTTGTAGAATTGGTTGAATTGGTAAAGGCTGACCAATTACACCCGTTGAGGCAATCACCATATCCTCTGCTTTTAATCCCAATTCACCAGCACAAATAGCGGCCATTTGTTCTGCTACTTCAATGCCATCGGCATTACAAGTATTCGCATTTCCACTATTCACCACAATTGCTTGAGCATGGCCATCCGCTAAATGTTTTTGACTCACCGTAATCGGTGCGCCCTTTACCGCATTGGTTGTATAAACCGCTGCTGCAACACAAGGTTCTTTAGAATAAATCACGGCTAAATCGTTTTTGCTTTGATTGGCACGAATGCCACAATGTACCCCATTAGCTAAAAAGCCTTTTGCCGCACATACACCCGTTTTCATAGTAGGCCACCTCCTAGAACGAAGGAGCAATGGACTTCAATCCACTGTCTTCTTCAAAATGATACATAATATTCATATTTTGAATTGCTTGTCCAGCTGCACCTTTGACCATATTGTCAATACAGCTTACGACAATCAAGGTATGCGTATGCGCATCCATATGCAATGAAATATCACAATAATTTGAGTACTTCACAAATTTCAAATCAGCAATTTGACCTAAATCCAATACCCGCACAAATTGTTTATCTGCATAGGTTTGTTTGTATAATTCATGAATTTCTTCCAAGGAAAGATCTTCTTTCAAAGGTAAATAGATTGTAGAAATAATGCCTCGGTTAATCGGCAACAAATGCGGTACAAAGGTTACTTGAATTGGTTCTTGGGCAATTTCACTTAACATTTGTTCAATTTCAGGAGTATGGCGATGACAACCTACTTTATATGGTGCAAATGCTTCATTTGTACGTGGAAAATGGGTATTCTCGCTCAAGGATTTTCCTGCTCCTGTTGCGCCACTCTTGGAATCGAGAATAATATGTGATGTTTCCACAATTCCCTTTTTCAAAGCTGGGTAACAACCCAATTCGATAGATGTAGGATAACAACCTGGATTTCCAATAATGTCGGCATTTTCAATCAAATCATGATGGATTTCACATTGGCCATAGACACTTTTTTCATGTAAAGATGGATCAGTGAATTCTTTACCATACCAGGCTTGGTAGACCTCACTGGAATCCAAACGAAAATCAGCACCTAAATCAATGAACTTTTTTCCTTGGGCTACACATTTTTTTGCGATCTCTTCACTATACCCACTTGGCAATGCCGCAAAGACACAATCACTTTGTTCCACAACTTGATCTTGATCAACAAATTTTAAATCACAAAGGCAACGAAGTCCCGGATATAAATCCGAGATTGGTTGACCAGTATATTGACGGGAAGAAATAGCGGTTAAAGTAACATCGGGATGGTTCAATAATAAACGAACCAGTTCTGCTCCACCGTATCCGCTAGCTCCAATAACGCCTACTTTCAATTGACTCATAATCCTAACTCCTTTTTTACCGATTCTATATGTTCTTTCACACGATCTGGACAAGGTCCACCAATCGCATTTCGTTTAAATACACAAGTTTGTAAAGCAATGGCCTCATAGACATCTGCTTCAAATAGACAAGAAGCTTCTTGGTACTCTTCTAAAGATAAAGAAGATAAGTCCTTTTGATGATCCACACAATATTTGACCAATTGACCAACCGTAGAATAAGCATCCCGGAAAGGCATTCCTTTTTTCGTTAAATAGTCGGCACAATCGGTTGCGTTAATAAAACCACGCTTCGCTGCATTTTCCATATTTTCTTGATTCACCTTCCAAGAATCACACATTGGAATCATCGTTACTAAACAAGCTTGCAAGGTATCTGCACTATCCATAAATGCCTCTTTATCTTCCTGAAGATCCTTATTGTAGGCCAAGGGAAGATTCTTCAGCATTGCTAACAACGTATTGAGATTGCCATAGACCCGTCCCGTTTTTCCTCTGACCAGTTCAGCTACATCTGGGTTTTTCTTCTGTGGCATGATGGAGCTTCCCGTAGAGAAAGCATCATCCAACTCTAAGAATTTAAATTCCCAGGAGCACCAAAGAATGATTTCTTCACATAACCGCGATAAATGCATCATACAAAGGGAAAATGCGCTCACCATTTCAATGGCGAAATCCCGATCACTGACACTATCTAAAGAATTGAGGGTTGGTCCATCAAAGCCTAAAAGCTTTGCGGTATAATCCCGATCAATAGGATAAGTTGTCGTAGCTAAGGCACCCGATCCTAAAGGACAGACATTGGCACGTTTTTTGGCATCCTCCAAACGTGAACAATCCCGTTTAAACATTTCTACATAAGCCATCAAATGATGGGCAAAAGTGATGGGTTGGGCTCTTTGAAGATGGGTATAACCTGGCATGATTGTCGTTAGGTTTTGACTAGCTTGATGAATCAAGACACCAATCATCTCTTTTAACAAGGCTACCAGATCATCACATCGTTGCATGGCATACATTTTAAAATCCACAGCAACTTGATCATTACGAGAACGCGCGGTATGAAGTTTTTTCCCAGCAGGCGTACGTTTCGTTAGCTCGCCTTCAATAAACATATGAATATCTTCGGCTTTTGGATCAATCACCAATTGCCCAGATTCTATTTCCTCTTTAATCTTTGTGAGGTTTTCAATAATGCTATCTTTACTTTCTTCATCTACAATACCTTGTGCTGCCAACATCGTTACATGCGCAATGGAACCTTTGATATCTTGTTCAAACATCTTTGAATCAATTGCGATCGATGAATTAAAATCTTGTAATCTCTGATCGGCTTCACTTGAAAACCGTGCGCCCCATAATGCCATAATCAATCTCCTTATTTCTTATTCTTTGCGTCTTGTTGAGCTTTTACTTTAATTGGTAAACCAAATAAGTTAATGAATCCCTTTGAATCACTTTGGTCATAACTATCATCTTCTCCGAAACTTGCGATTTGTTCAGAATACAATGTAGTAGGACTTGTCATACCAGCAGGAATAATATTTCCTTTGTATAGCTTTAATTTCACATCTCCATTTACGGATTCATTGGCTTTATCAACAAAGGCATCTAAACTTTCTCTTAATGGTGTAAACCATTGTCCGTTATAAACCAATTCACCATATTTTACGGAAACATGTTGCATAAAGTGTTGCGTTTCTTTATCCATTGTGATGGTTTCTAATAAAGCATGAGCTTTATACATAATCGTTCCACCAGGTGTTTCATATACACCACGTGATTTCATTCCGACTAATCTGTTTTCTACCATGTCAATTAAACCAATACCATTAGCGCCACCAACTTTATTCAATTGGAGAAGTAATTCTTGGGCACTCATTGTTTCCCCATTTAATTGAGTAGGAATTCCTTTTTCGAAATGTAATGTAATATAAGTAGGTTGATCTGGTGCTTTTTCAGGAGTTACACCTAATTCAAGGATCTTGTCATAATCTGGTTCATTGGCAGGGTTTTCCAAATCCAAACCTTCATGACTTAAATGCCAGATGTTTTTATCTTTCGAGTAGTTTGTTTCTCTATTAATCTTTAGGGGAATATTGTGTGCTTCCGCATATTCGATTTCTTCTTCTCTGGATTTCAATTCCCATTCTCTCCAAGGTGCGATGATTGGCATATCTGGAGCAAAGGCTTTGATAGATAATTCAAAACGAACTTGGTCATTTCCTTTACCCGTGCAACCATGGCAAATTGCATCAGCGCCTTCTTTGATTGCGATATCAACCAATCCTTTGGCAATTAAAGGACGTGCCATAGAAGTTCCTAGCATATACACATTTTCATAAACAGCATCGGCTTTTAAACATGGGAAGATGTAATCTTCTACAAAAGCATCTTTTAAATCTAAAGCATAGAATTTTGAAGCACCGGTTTTAAGGGCTTTTTCTTCCAATCCATCTAATTCATCTTTTTGTCCAACATCTCCGGATACCGCAATAATTTCTGGGTTATTGTAGTTTTCCTTTAACCATTGAATCATAATGGAAGTGTCTAATCCTCCAGAATACGCTAATACGATTTTTTTGAATTCTTTCTTTTCAGTTGTCATTTCTTTTTCCTCTTTCTACGCCTTTAGATAAGAAAAAAAGCGTCTTTGAAAAAAATTTTCTAAAGACGCTTATAAACGCGGTACCACTTCAGTTGCCTCTAACAAGGCCTCTTCTCCGTAACGTGGGTGAAACGTTCCAAGCTACTAATTTCACTTAGACTCTCATAGGTGCGTTTCTTCTTGAGTACCATTTAGTGACCTTCCACTCTGTGTCACCTCGCTAGAAACTTTTCTCAAGCTTACTCTCCTAATCAGCGATTTACTTTATGGCTCTACTTTACCATTTTTCATTCATATGTCAACAAAAATTTTCATAAAATGTAAAAATAATGAAACTTATTACATTTTTTTCACAACAAAAGCTGAAAACCTTTCCATCTCTACAAGCAATTGACAACCCCACAAAAAAAGACTATGATGCCGACGATTAAGGAGGCAATTCCATGAAAACCATTAAAACATTAAGTTCTGCCATTGGACTCATCACGATCTTTGGCGTCATTGTCGCCGCCATTCTGCTTTTAATATATAACCCTGGTATGTATCTATCCCAAACCTATTTATTAATTCATTATTTGGGTATTTGCGTATTAGTCATTATTTTATCTTTTAAGATTTCGGATTACGCAGGTATTTTTATGAACCCGCAAAAATCCTTACTCTTTACTTTGATTCAACTTGCCCTTTTACCTTTTATTGTTTCTTTTTTAGTCAGTCACTTCCAACTGCCCACAACCATTGCCTTAGCCATTGGCTGTGCAGCTTTAAGTCCAGGTAATATGGCAAAGAATCTATTTAAGAATCTCTTCATGGCTTTATGTGTTTTCTTTGTCAGCATGTATATTCTTCCCGTTAGTTCCACGACCGTAAATGAAGTTTATGCCACGACAACTTCCAGTCATACAAAAATCATCTTATTGGTTCTTGCGTTAAGTATTTTAGCCATCTATGGAATCCGACGTTATATGGAGAAGAAAAAAGATCAACCAGATGAAGTATATTACATTGATGAGCAATAAATAATTGCTCATTTTTTATCGTTTTTTTCAATAAAATTCAAAAATATTGAATTTTATCATTGCTTTTAGGTTGTCTTTGCGGCACAATCAAAATATGAAAGAGCGTACATTTGAGAGTAAAGCCGACAGTTCCTGTTGTTTGGTACATTTAGTCAACCAAAGTGGAATCGCATTTTGTTACGAATACATCCCTCAAGAAAACTTGAAACACACTATTCTACCAAGTGGCTGTATGGAACTCGTTTTCGTTTTCAACAAAATGGAAAACCGCGTTGTTTTAGTTGGACCAACAAAAAAAGTAAGCACCATTGTGGATGACCCGTTAAACACCCGCCTTTTTGGTATTGCTTTTATGCCCGCCATTGTACCTTATCCTTGGAATGATGACATCTTATTTGGAGAAACGTTTCACCAACGTTATAAACTTGGTCATCCAATGGCAGAACAAATATTTGCCACACAAGATTTCTTTGAACGAATCCAACTCATCCTTAGTTACTATCAAAAACATCTTCCTAAACTCAATCCTTTTGTCAAAGAGCTATTAGGAGCCATTGGTGAACAAAACGGAAACGTTTTATTAAATGATTTATATGATGATTTTGGCTATTCCCGACAATACGCAAACTATATCTTTAAAACGAACGTTGGGGTAAGTCCCAAAAGTTTTTGTAAAGTCTTTCGTTTTCAAAATATCATCTACCATTTCATCAAAGGCTTTGATAACCAACATTTCAACACGCTGGTAAAAGCTTGTGGCTATTACGATCAACCACATATGAATAAAGAATTCAAAGAGTTCACCGATTCTTCACCAGAAGTATTCCTGCATGAAAATCAAAAGTATCTAAACAATATTCAATTCATTTAAAAAGGCTATTTTCCCGAAGGAAAATAGTCTTTTACTAATTTTATAAACACTTTTGACAACAAGAATAATGCAATTAAGTTTGGAATCATCATAAAGCCATTGAAGGTTTCTGCTATATCCCACAACAAGCCTAAATTCAAAGTAGCACCAATGACTGCCACAAAGGAATAAATCACAAGGAATGGTCTTACCCATTTTTCACCAACTAAGAATTCAACAAAACGAGACCCATATAAGCCCCATCCGATAATCGTAGAGAAGGCAAAACAACATAAAGAAACAGCTGTAAAGATAGAAACCCAATTGCCATAAACGGAAACAAAGCCAGAAATGGTCAATTCTGCACCTGCTGCCACACCATAGCTAACTGCTTCATTTCCACACAAGATTACCAGAGCCGTTAACGTACAAATCACAATGGTATCTACAAACACTTCAAAGATACCAAACAAACCTTGTTTAACAGGTTCATCTGTATCTGCACATGCATGTGCAATACTACCTGTACCAAGACCGGCTTCATTGGAGAAGATTCCCCGGGAAACCCCTTTTCGTAAACTGATGATCATAGAGCCTACAGCTCCACCAGTTACTGCACTTGGAGAAAAAGCCCCATAGAAAATTGAGCGAAAAACCATTGGAATTTTATGAAAATTGATACAGACAACACCGAGTCCCAATAGAATATACAACAAGGCCATAAAGGGAACCAGCTTTTCAGCAACTTGCCCAATTCGTTTAATACCACCGAGCAAAACCATGGCAACTAAAGCCGCAATAACAATGCCAAGAATCAAACTAATTTGAGATACATTACTTTGTGAGATGATTCCAAAGTTCAACAAAGCCGAATTAATCGAAGTGACAATGGTGTTGACTTGGGTGGCATTTCCGGTTCCAAAAACTGTTAATACACCAAACAAGGCATACGCAAAGGCAAGCCATAACCACTTTTTATCTAAGCCATTTTTAATGTAGTACATAGGACCGCCAACATACTCACCGTTTTTATTCTTTTCGCGAAAACGCACGGCCAAAGAAACTTCGGCAAATTTTGTACACATACCTAAAAAAGCCGAGCACCACATCCAGAAAACCGCACCTGGACCACCGATGGCCACAGCGCCTGCAACCCCAGCAATATTTCCGGTACCGACCGTTCCAGCCAATGCCGTACAAACCGCTTGGAATGGCGACATAGCGCCTTCCGTCACTTCAGACTTATCAAAAATCTTTCCTAAAATACTTGTAAAAGCCAGCTTAAATTTTCGAACTTGAATAAACCGGGTTTTCACAGTTAAAAAGATACCAACACCTATAATACAGACCATAGCAGGTACGCCCCAAATAAAATTATTTAGAACGCCATTTATTTTTTCTATTGTTTCTAACATATTCTCTCCTAACAGACACGAGTGTATTTTATCACAACAAAGAGAAAATACCTTTAATTTCTTTTTTCCTGCTTCATTCTGGTCAAAAAAAAAAAAAAAAACGCAAGTTTTATCTTGCGCTTTCTAAGACTTCATCCATAAAATCAACAATACCTTGATATACATCATATTGAATTTCGCGATAATTATGAATTTCATGACGATAACCCGAGTAAAGTTTCGTGATGACTTCATGACCCGTATCAATCAGCCAGTTACTGACTTGATAAACACCGGTACCATATTGTCCAACTGGATCCTGATCCCCTGCAATATTATAAATTGGTAAATCAACTGGTACCTTTTCGGCCCATTCTTTTCCGGTAATACATAGAATCATTTCACAGAACATCTTGTATGCGATATTATTGGTCGGCTTTGTGAAGGCATCAAAAGGATCATTGGCATGATCGTATTGGACATTTGGATCATAACAGATCCACTCATTGCCCAGCTTTGCACCTTCCTGACAGCGACTAAACATCCATCCCATCAAAGTAGCAGCAGCATCGCCATCGGATTCTTTTCCTTTTCCTTCGGCAATATCTTGATCAAACAAAGCTACTGCTTCTTCTACATGTGGGAAGACGCCAGTCGTACCACAAATCGTAACGCCAGCTAATTCATCCCCATACTTGGTAATATAGTCACGAACAATAAAGGATCCCATACTATGGCCAAATAAGAAATAAGGTAGATCCGGATACATACCTACCACGATATCATGTAAGCTATGCTCATCTTCCATCATGGTATGAGCACCTTTATCGCCCCAATCACCCCAGGTTCCTTCATTTACCATAGCGGTTTTTCCATGCCCAACATGATCATCGGCAGCTACGATATAATCCGCATCCATAAAATAAACGATCATAGAAAGATAACGACGCGAATGTTCTCCAAAGCCATGAATCAGTTGCACAATACCTTTTGGCTTACAGGCAGGGACATAAATCCAGGCTTGTACTTCATCTCTTTGGTTATACGATGTAAAACTTACTTCATGTAACATTTTCATCCACCTCCTTACACAAAGTATTCTCTGTTTCCATTATACACCGTAAGCGTTTTCATGATGCGATCAAAAAAAAAGAAACGATGTGACTCGTTTCTTACAATGAATTGGCTAATTCATAAATTAAAGCTTCGGTATCATCCCAACCTAAACAAGGATCCGTAATGGATTTTCCATAGATTCCTTCGCCAACTTTTTGGTTACCTGGTTCAATATACGATTCAATCATTAAACCTTTGACCATCTTGCGAATATCATTGGAATATTTACGACTATTTAATATTTCTCTGGAGATACGAATTTGTTCCAAATATTTCTTTCCTGAATTGGAATGGTTGCAGTCCACAATACAAGCAGGATTCTTTAAATCTCTTTGGGCATACATATCACATAGACGAATTAAATCTTCATAATGGTAGTTGGTAATATTATTTCCATGTTTATTGGAACCACCACGTAAAATGGCATGTGCCAATGGGTTTCCATTGGTTTTTACATCCCATCCACGATAGATGAATTGTTGTTGGGCTTGTGCTGCTTCAATCGAGTTCAACATGACATTGAAATCCCCACTGGTTGGGTTTTTCATACCACATGGTCCATCTACGCCACTGGCAACCAAACGATGTTCTTGGTTTTCTACACTACGTGCACCAACGGCATGGTAGGAAACGATATCACTCATATACCAATGGTTGGATGGATACAACATTTCATCAGCTGTTGTGAAGCCTGTTTCTTCAATAACATGGGCATGCATTTGACGAATTGCAATCAAACCAGCCATAAGATCTGGTGCCTTTTCTGGATCTGGTTGATGCAACATTCCTTTATACCCTTTACCTGTAGTACGTGGTTTATTGGTATAAACTCGTGGCACAATAAAGATCTTATCTTTTACTTTTTCTTGAACTGGTTTTAAACGATGCACATAGTCCAATACAGCTTCTTCATTATCTGCAGAACATGGTCCAATAATCAAGATAAAACGATCATCCTTCCCAGTAAAAATATCCGCTAACTCTTGATCTCTTTTTTCTTTAACTTTACGAGCTTCTTCCTTTAATGGATATTGCTCTTTTATTTCTTTTGGTTTTGGTAAATGTTTAACAAACTCAAAGCTCATACGATTCCCCTCATTTCTTTAGGATGATTATAAACTAAGTTCCTCGCAAAATCTATGTGATTGTTAAAAAATGCACAAAGTTTTAAAGAAAGCGTTTAAAAAAATTTCCAGAATCGTTATACTAATAAGCGTATGATTACCAAAAATAACGCATTTAAAAAAGGCATGAAAGATGCGATTCCCATTGCACTTGGCTATTTAGCCGTAGGATTTTCGCTAGGAATTCCGGCTAAACAAGCCGGATTAAGCCCTTTTCAAGGCTTTATGACAAGTTTACTGGGAAATGCTTCGGCAGGAGAATATGTCGTATTCAGCTTAATTGCCGCCAACGCAACCTACATTGAACTCATTATTGGAACCCTTGTAACCAATGCTCGGTATCTGCTCATGAGTGCTTCGCTCAGTCAAAGATTAGAATCCTCTACATCTTTAAAACATCGTTTAATGATTGCCTTTGATGTAACGGATGAATTGTTTGGCATTGGTATAGCCCATATCCAAAGTTATGGACCCTATTATATGTATGGAGCCTATAGTCTAGCCTTGCCAGCCTGGTCCATTGGTACCGGACTAGGCGTAGTAGCCGGACAGATCTTACCCATTCGTTTTGTGAGTGCTTTAAGTGTTGCGCTTTATGGCATGTTTTTAGCCATTGTCATTCCACCGGCAAAAAAAGATAAAACCTTACGTTTACTTGTCATCCTTAGCTTTATCGCAAGTTTTCTTTGGCAATTTATCCCTATGCTTCACACCCTCTCCGATGGCATGAAAACTATTATTCTAACTTGTGTCATTTCTTTGATAGCCGCTATTGTATGTCCAAGAAAGGATGATATTCATGACGCATAATATATGGATCTATATTGCCTGTATGGCAATCACAAGCTTTCTCATTCGCGCCTTACCACTGACATTAATTCGAAAACCCATAACCAATACGACTATTCGTTCTTTCTTATATTACGTACCTTATGTCACTTTAAGCATCATGACATTTCCTGCCATCCTGCATGCGACCCAATCTGTGATTTCAGGTTTTGTCGCCTTGCTGCTTGGAATTATCTTAGCCTGGCGAGGGTATTCTTTATTTCAAGTATCTATCAGTTGCTGCGTAATTGTCCTACTCATTGAAATCTTCGTATAAAAAAAGTCGAGATCAACTCGACTTTTTATATGACATAAATTTCTTTTGACATCCGATGATAGAAGAAAGTGGAGATAATTGCACAAGTAATTTCCGTAATTGGCAACGCGAACCATAAATAACCCACTTGTCCAAATACCAAAGATAAAATATAGAAGACTGGTATAATAATGACAAATTGGCGAAGAATGTTGACAATCAAAGTATAACGCGCATATGTCAACGCCTGCATAGACGTTGTACGAATTAAAGAAATTGCGGCAAATGGTAAAGAAACAACACAAATTCGCAAAGCTGGAATTCCAATAGCTAACATCTTGTCACTGGCATTGAACATCTGTAAGAAGAAATTTGGATACAGTTCCAAAAAGATTCCTACCACAATCATTAAACCTACAGAGAAGCAGAAAGCCAAGTTCGCCGTATCTTTCACCCGTTTCCATTTCTTTTGGGCAAAATTATACGATAAGATTGGCACCATTCCATTGTTCAAACCAAAGATTGGCATGAAGCAGAAGTTCTGCAATTTCAACCAAATACCATATACGGCCGTAGCCGTTGTTGAATAGCCAATAATAATCATATTTACACAGAATGAAGTAGCACTGGATAAACCAATGGTTACCATGCTGGGAATACCTACCGAAAAGATTTGTTTTGCGATATCTTTACGGAAACAAATTTCTTTCAAATGGAAATGAATCCATGGATTCTTCGTCATATTTAACAGGAAACCAATACAAGCAGCAAAGATTTGTCCCATGACCGTTGCCAATGCAGCTCCCGCAATTCCCATTTTAGGGAAAGGTCCAATTCCAAAAATCAATAAAGGGTCAAAGATAATATTAAAGATAGCCCCACTAGCTTGGGCTCCCATTGCCAACAGCGAATTTCCTGAACACACCAGCATCTTTTCAAAATACTGATCAAAGAAGACGCCAATACAAACACCCCATGAAATACGTAAGTAAATGGTTCCATAATCGACAATTTCTTTGACATTGGTTTGAATCACATAAATGGAATGACTACAGAACAATCCCAACAAAATAAATAAAACCGCAAAACTTGCGTTCAAAAAGATTCCGACGTGCGCTACTTGATTCGCTTTCTTTGCATCATTTTCTCCCATGAAACGCGGAATCAAGGCACTCATACCAATGCCAATTCCCACCGCAATCGCATTTGCGACTTGTTGCATAGGGAAAGCCAGTGAAACAGCTGTTAAGGCGTTTTCTGATATTTGCGCAACAAACATAGAATCTACAATGTTATATAAGGCTTGAATAAAAAAGGAAATCATCATTGGTAAAGACATGTTTACCAAGAGTTTCCGAACCGGCCATGTACCTAATTTATTATTTTCCATCCGTTGCATTATATCAAAAATTTGTCAGAATGCTAGCCAAAGATTATAATAATTCCATGAAAAAATTTGAACAATTACGCCATGCGATGATTGCTTTTGAAAAAGGCAATTCCAAACACATCCAACATTTTTTAAAAGTCTATGAATTCGCCCACATCATTTGCAGTGAAGATCAAGTAGACCCCTTAACAACCCAGATTGTCGAAAGTGCTGCCTTAGTACATGATATTGGCATCAATACCTGCCTTGAGAAATACCAAAGTTCAGCCGGACATCTACAAGAAAAAGAAGGCCCTAGTCTGGCTATTCAAATGATGGAAGAAATCGGGTATGATCCTGAATTCATTTATCGCATTGCCTACTTAGTTGGACACCACCACAGTTATGATGAAATTGATGGCTTAGATTATCAGATTCTTATTGAAGCAGACTTCTTAGTCAATATGTATGAAGAAGCTTATTCTCAAGAACAAATTGAATCGGTCTATCAAAAAATCTTTAGAACAAAAACTGGAAAATACCTTTGTGAAACCATGTATCTCTAAAAAAAGCGCCAAAAGCGCTTTTTATCTATCTGTATTCAATTCAATATTTTGTAAGTCACTCTCTATGGCATCCAACTGAGATTCCATGCGATCTAATTTTTCATTCAAATCTCTTACTTCTGTCAAAAGATCACTCACAAGATCAATTAAAGTATCCATTTTTCTACCTCACTGGCCCTTTAAACACGATGATACTTCATGTTTCGTTCCCTACTATTAATTATTTACATCCACAGATTAGTTAATCTGACTTGCCTTATTCTAAGAACAAATGACACCTAAATATCTTCTGGGCACTTCTCTAACTCTATGGTAAATCGGAAAATCTTTGAATACAAGAAAGGTAAAAGAAAAAGCCAGATTTCTCTGACTTAAGCTTGCTGTAACTCAGCTTTTTGATCAATTGAATCTTCATTTAAATCGAGTTCAATTTGATCAAATTCTTCTGCCACATCTTCGGCATGATCATTGATACGTAAGAAATCATTAAAGATTCGCGACATCATAATACCTGCTTCACTATCCAATTGATTCTCTTTAATTTCATTAATTTGCATCTGTCGCCATTCATGGGTACGCGCATGCGCTTTTCGTGATATAGCCTTCATCGCTTTATAATCATAGATCTTTTCTTGTCCTTCAGAAGTCAAATCAGCCATTTCCAAGATAATTGCCTGGTCTTCACGAGACAAACGATTTTGAATACCTTTACGTGCTTGATAGTTAATATTTTTCGCATAATCGCTCATTCTCTCTAAGTGCACTAAACTCAAATAGAAAGAAGCAAGAGCTTGCGAACTGTTCGCATTCACATTTGGATTGGCCAAGGCAGCAGAAATATAATCCGAAATTTCAGTATTTAAGATGTTTACCGTATCTTCTCTTTTTACAATTTCATCACTGCGATCGCTGGTAAATTGAATTAACTGTTTAAATGCATCATCAATGTTTTTATACGCTAAATTCATCATATGAATGATTTCATCACTAACTTGGTAAATATTAATAGCAGCAGAACCAACCATTTTATTTGATTTTGGAATAGGTTGTAAGTATTGTAAAACACTGTCTTCTTTACGATCTTCACTAGGCAATACTTTTTCCGCGAAGTCAGCCAACTTATAACCAAATGGAATCAATAGAATCGTTGTACAAACATTAAATAATGTATGCATATTCGCAATCTGTTGTGGCGCATCCTTTGGTGTACAACTCATGACAAAATCTGTTAATGGTGTTGACATACAAATAATCGTAAAGATAATCGTACCAATAATATTGAAACTCAAGTGAATGACCGTTGTTTGTTTAGCTTCTCGACTTGCACCAATACTAGCCAAAACAGCTGTAATACAAGTACCGATATTTTGACCAAACAAAACATAAACCGCTGTATGTAAATCAACAATACCGCTTAATGCCAAGGCCTGCATAACCCCAACAGAAGCTGATGAGGATTGAATCAAAGCTGTAAAACCAGCTCCAACCAAGATACCAACTAATGGGTTTGAGAAATGTGAAACCGCATTGACAAATGCTGGCATTTCACGAAGTGGAGTCATAGCCGAAGACATCATATTCATACCTAAGAACAAGATACCTAAACCAGCAATAATTTCTCCAATTTGACGTTTTGTCTGTCCTTTCATAAAGACAACCAAAACAACACCTAAAAAAGCAATCAGTGGTGCAATTGCACCAATATCTAGAGCAATCAACTGGCCTGTGACCGTAGTACCAATGTTTGCTCCCATGATAACCCAAACAGCTTGACGTAATGTCATCATTTGCGCATTTACGAATCCAACAACCATAACCGTTGTAGCGGATGAGGATTGGATAACCATCGTTATCAAGCACCCCACAAGAACACCTACAAAGCGATTGGATGTCAACTTTTCCAAAATGGATTTCATTCGGTCTCCTGCAACAGCTTCAAGACCTGATGACATCATCTGCATACCATATAAGAATAAAGCTAAACCACCTAATAATCCGAGTAGTATTTCCATCTTTTTTATCTCCTTGTTATGTAAACTTTACAAATGTAATGTACAATAAAAAAAGTCCAGCAAGCCGGACTTTACATAACCTTTACAAAAGTTTTACCGTTCCTATTCAATGGCCTTAACCACAGACTTTGGATATAAAAAATCTTTTTAACTCATTGTTAACTTCTCACTATTTTTATACATCCCGAATTGTCAAGTCAATTGCAACACGGTTGCTATAGTCGAAAAATCGGGTCATAAATTTTTTCCCAAGTGCCAAGAAGTGATAACCATCGCATTTCGGAGGTATGACGTCGTTTAGACTTTATTATGACCGAAAATCTACACACAATGATTTTTATGTATATACAAGTGTTTTGTTGTATATCACTTGGTTATATAAGCTTTCAGGGGGTCTGAAATAAGCCCCTCTGAAAACAGAATACACGTACGTACTCTTCTTTCCGCCTTGCATTGTAAGTTATGATCATAATAAGATTTCTCAATCGATTCTGTATAGATGTGTCTGCATATACCGTTCCTCCAAGGGCAATTCATCATCCACACTCACATAATCTGGATATGCAGTAGCTATTTCTTCGCATCCTGTGATAAATGCCATGATTGTGCCAAACCCTTCTTGTGTAACAGTATCGATAAGTACATGCTCGAATCCATCATTGCTTCGGATATGTTTCAATTCTCCATACTGTCTAGTTTGAATGGTATGTGCCAATGTCTGATACAGTGTTGATACTGCCGCACATACGATATCTTTCCCTTTTTCTGCATATCCGGCATGGCCTTCGATTTGAATATCGAACCATTCGTCATATTTGATCGTGATATGTATCATGTTCAATCCCTTTCTTGCACTAAAAAAGCCACTATAAAAGTGGCCATATATTAATCAAAGTTATCCATGAGTTAAATAGTTTGCGGCTTTTTGCAACTGCTTATATGTTTCGCGAACTTCTTTAGGTGCATTATGCATCAATTCAACATTGTATGTTTCGGGATTGACAAGTAACCATGGTTTTACAATTTTATACATTCTTTCTTCTTTTTTTGAAATATTAACCATCATACTCAATCACGTCCTTCACTAATTTTTCAAGGGTCTTATCCGACAAATTCCCTTCTTCTATTAACACTATAGCATCCGCTATTACTTCGTTCAAGCTTCCTTTATGCTTTCAGGGGGTCTGAAATAAGCCCCTCTGAAAACTAAGAACTTTTAAACTATATATATTAATTTCAAGTTAATTGTTTAAAATTAAATATAATTGAAAATTTCGCTATGACCCGTTGTTTCGACTATAGCTCAACACGGTAGAATAGTAGACTTCATATGGTGTTTTATATCCAAGACATTTTCTAGGTCTCTTATTAAGCTTGTCATACATTTTCTAGATGTATGCTTCAGATACATCAGTGAGGTCACGCCCTTTTGGAAAATATTCTCGCAATAATCCATTCGTGTTTTCATTTGTCCCTCGTTGCCATGGATGATGTGGTTTTGGAAAATAAAATTGTACTTTTTCTAATGCTTCAGTAACGACTGTATGTTTTGCGAATTCCTTTCCTCGATCTGGTGTAATAGTTTCACATGGCTGACCTTTAAGTGATGCTATCATCACTTTATTAACCTGTTCTGCTTTCTTTTCTGATGCTTTTCCTCCAATCAGAAATCTACTCTTACGATCTACCAATGTAACTAGACAGGCTTTTCCTGTAATTCCCGCAACTGTATCGCCTTCCCAATCTCCCAGTCGAGATCTTTCATTGGCAACTGCAGGACGCTCATCTATATCATGACTAATGACAATTTGTCCTCGACGTTCTACATATCCTTTTGTATGGCGTGATTTTCCTCTATGACGCAATTTTCTTATAGCGCCTCTGTTTCCACTTGAAAGATGAGGTTCATCAAACATTCTGTCGTAAATGGCTCTGTAAATAGTGGAATAACTGATTGACCATTTGGATTTTTCAAGTTTCAATCGACCATCTATTTCTTCAGGCGACCATTGCTCATTCAGGAATTTATCCTTTACATAAGCATACAGCTCTGAATCTTCCAACATTTTTTTTGGACGACATTTTTGACGCCTGCTGAGATATTTATTTTCGGCACGGTTTGGAAAATATCCATCCTTATCACTGTTTCTATTAAGTTCTCTTGAGATAGTAGATTTATTTCTGCATAGTATTTCAGCGATTCTGCTAAGAGAATAACCCATTGAGTGATATTTTAATATCTTTTCTCTTTCTTCTAGTGTAAGATGCTTGTGGTGATTCATAATATCTCCTTTCAATGTTGTCCTCGCAAACACCATTGTACTGGATTTTATGAGTCACTTTCTTTTTTTTGACATCCGTTGCATTTAGATTGTAAATTCGGGTTGCAAAAAAAGAATGTCAATGGAATGACATTCTTTCGTGATTATAGCTTTGATTCGTTTTTCTTGTGGTTGATGTATCCTTCATACAGCAATGTGAATAAAAGCATCAAAGTACAGAAAGAAGAGTTGTTCAATCTTGTTTCTTGATTGATATTTGATACTTGGTAGTACAAAGAATAATCCGCTAAATGGGATAATTCATTTTGTGAGAACAGCGTAATGGAAACAATGGGTGTTTGTTTCAATTGGATGGCTTGTATGTCAGTTTTTATCTTTGTGACATTACCTGATAAAGAAATGATGAACAACAAATCATCTTTTCCTAACGTACTGGAAATTAGATTTAATTCTATTTGACCAGGAATAATGATTAAATGAATACCTACATTGATCAAGCAACGTGAAAACTCTTTTAACATCAAAGATTGGCCATAACCTGTCGCATAGGCATAGATGCGCTTAGAAGTAGCTAAAAGCGTATAGATATCCTCAACAAATCGATTCTGTTCAAATAAGCGAATGGTCGATGTAACGTCTTCTAAAACGACGGAAGAGCCAATTCGATTGGTGTTGATTACTTTCGCACGATTTTTACGGTCTAATTCGTTTCTTAGGAAGTAACGAAATTCGCTATAACCTTTGAAACCGAGTTTTTGAACAATACGAATGATGCTTGATGCGGAAACATTGGATAATTGGGCGATTTCGGATACCGTTTTACCTTGGCATAATTGCATGTTTTGAAAGATGAAATTTAGAATATACAAGTCATTTTCATTTAATTGTGTATGATGCTCATTGATGAGTTCTTCCAGTGTCATATCTCTTATACCTCCTTTGTTTTTTATCTCTATTATATGTCATATGTCAACTTTTTAGCGTATCAAATTTGCATTGAAATCAGTTAAGTTTCTAGTTTGAAGGTGAATCATTATTCAAAAAGTGGATGAAGTTTCAACTTTTGAAAGATACTTTTTATAGCTGGTATTCGGTTGAATTGTTCTATCTTTTCGAGTAGAATGTTCGCATACAAAAGCAAAGGTGCTCACAGTTCATCTTGGTATGAACTTGGGTGCCTTTTTTCTTTTGTATCCTATGCTGATCCTCGTGGATGATTATTCAAAAATCGGATGAAAAAACAGTCTTCGGCATATACTTTTAAAGGTCGCAGATTCATTGAATTATATTATTTTTAATGTAGCATATGGAATGTAAGAGCTTGCAAGCAATTGTTTTAGAGGTATCGAAGAAGAAAGATATCTATAAGGAGAACGAGGTATATGAGAACTTTTATACAAAAATTAGGTAAGTCTATGATGGGTCCTTTATCGCTTATCGTAGCTGCTGGTTTGTTGTTGGGACTTGTTTCTATTCTAACTAATGCCAATTTAGTTGGTGAAGGATTTGCGACAGCAACTGGTGTTCAAGCAGTTGTTGGTGCAGTATCTGCCTTAGTTGGAAAAGTATTCAACATTCTACCAATTTTATTTGCGATTTCTATTGCAACCGGAATGGTCAAAGAAGATAAAGAATATGCTGCATTTGCAGTTGTAATTTGTTTCGTATTATTCCATGTAATGATTAATTACTTATTAAGCATGAATGGTATTACAGCAGATAATACGGCTATCGATTATTTGACAAAACATGGATCAAGCACATTAGAGGCTTATGCCATTAACAGTAAATATGATACACAATTAGGAATCTTCACATATCGTATGGGAATTTTCGGAGGAATTATTACTGGTTTATGGACTGCATTTATTCACGACAAATTCCACACACAAAAATTGCCAGTAGCATTTAGTTTCTTTGCAGGTAACCGTTTTGTTCCTATCATGGTTTTGGTTACTGTACCATTTGTTGCTATTGTTGCTTATTTTGTATGGCCACTCTTTAGTATTTTGATTGATGGTTTAGGAACAATTATCGGTAAGTCTGGTCCCATTGGATTATTCATCTATGGTTTCACAGAACGTTTGTTGATTCCAACTGGATTACACCATGTATTAAATCAGTTGATTCGATTTACGCCAGTTGGTGGAACTGCTATGATCGATGGTCAAACAGTTTCTGGTGCATTGAATATTTTCCAAGCTGAATTAGTTACAAAACATATGGATATGAATGTCTTCCATCAAGCAACTCGTTTCTTGACACAAGGAACTCACCCATTCATGATGTTTGGTTTACCTGGTGCTTGTTTTGCAATGTATAAAACAGCCTTCCCTAAAGAACAAAAACGTGTAAAAGGTATGTTGCTTGCTTCTGCATTAACTTCTTTTGCAACAGGTATTACAGAACCAATTGAATTCTCATTTATCTTTATCTCACCAATTTTATGGGTATTCCATGCATTTATGGCAGGTATGTCATTCTTCATCATGTCTTTGTTACAAGTTGGTGTTGGTAATGCCGGTGGTGGTTTCGTTGACTTATTTATCTTCGGAATCTTACAAGGTACTTATACAAAATGGTATTTATGTGTACTTCTTGGTATTGTTTACTTCTTTGTTTACTACTTTGTATTCAAATATGTTATCGAAAAGAAGAACTTAAAAACACCTGGACGTGACATTGAAGACAATAGTGAAGATGTTGAACAAGTTGAAGCTAGTGAATTAGGAAATGCTATTCTTAAAGCCATTGGTGGAAAAGAAAATATTCGTGACATTGATAACTGTATTTCAAGATTACGTTTGATTCTTAACGATACTTCAGTTGTAGATGAGGATATCTTAAAGACGACGGGATCATTAGGTGTCATTCGAATTAATGAAAATAATATTCAAATAGTATATGGTCCAAAAGTTGAAGAAGCAGCCCATGCTCTAAAACAAGCTGCCGGAACATATAAATAAATGCGTAAATATCTATAAGGGCAAAACCTTATAGATATTTCTATATTTTAGTGAAAATGTTTCATCTATAAAAAGAAAGGAATGATAATAATGAATGTAGAATATCAAAAAGTAGCATCCCCACAATGTGATTGTACCAATATCCCAGTTGCCTTAA
>ENA-OPWH01000384-OPWH01000384.1-human-gut-metagenome-genome-assembly--contig:-NODE-384-length-35905-cov-3.729456_pt1 | contig 35905 bp, 36 predicted proteins | sample MGYA00241506_ERZ502004 | MGnify/ENA primary metagenome ERZ502004 (study PRJEB25962, sample SAMEA2043049) | human gut metagenome | biome: human gut; feature: human-associated habitat; material: faeces... | reverse complement strand
GCGGCGTCGGCGGTGCGGTCATCGCCACGCTGGGCCTTGTGACGCCGTCCGTCGTCGTCATCCTTATCGTGGCGGCGTTCCTGAAGGCGTTCCGGGACAGCAAGTGGGTCAGCGCCGCGTTTTACGGGCTGCGCCCCGCCTCCACCGCGCTGGTGGCGGCGGCAGGCGTCTCCGTGGTGCTCATCGCGCTGGTGAACACCGGCGCGTCCGGACTGGCACTGCTCAACTGGAAGACCATCGCACTGGCCGCCGTGCTGGTGGTGCTGACACGGTGGGTGAAATACACCAAAAATCTGCACCCGATATTGTTTATTTTAGCCAGCGCCATTGTGGGCGTGGTGTTCCGATTCTGACAGGCACAGGAGCCGTCCCGCCGGGACGGCTCCTGTGCTGTCTGCGCGGATGAGCGACTGTACTTGACAGGAATGAAGTGTTATGGTACAATGCGGTTAAAGATACTTAACCAAACTGCCGCTGCGGCGGCTGTTTTACAGCGCATTAGTTAGAATGCCTTAACCGATACATATATAACGGCAGGCTGCGGCATACTATTCGGAGACACGAAAGGAGGGACGGCATGTCGGAGGAGATCCTTATCAGGCAGGGCGCGCCCACGCTGGCGGGCATCAAAACGGGCAGTCTGTTCCCCTGCCCCTGCGATGACCGGGAGGCGCTGCTGGACGACGTGCGGCGGCTGAACCGGCTGCTGGCGCCCAAGGGACTGTGCCTGCTGCCCATCCGCTTCAAGGGCGGGCAGGCGCTGCTGTATCTCTACCGTCCCGCCGTGCTGCACCGCGATCTGCAGGACAGGCTGGCCCAGCGCATTCTGTCGGAGGCAGGCTATTCCTGCGGCGGCTGCGGGCGCTGCGTGGCCCAGCTGATCCGCCGCTTCCGGGAGAGCGGGGAGTTTCCCCACGAGGTGGGGCTGTTCCTCAGCTATCCGCCAGAGGACGTGCAGGGCTTTATCGACCACCGTGCCTGCGATTTCAAGTGCGCGGGGCTGTGGAAGGTGTACAGTGACGAGGCGCGCGCCCACCGTCTGTTCGACCGGTTCAAGCGCTGCACCGAGGACTACTGCGCCCGCTGGCGGGCCGGCTCGGACATCGGCCAGCTGGCCGTGGCCATGTGACAGCATAGAAAAACCGTTCGGCTCACAGAGCCGGACGGTTTTCGCGTGTCTCCGCAAAAAGGATACCGCGTCCGGTGGCCATACCGGGCGCGGTGTGAGGGGGAGGCCCCCATGGAAAAGATGAGAGAAGGGCGCTTTACTTGGTCTGCAGACGATTCTCGCTGTCCCAGCTGGCAATGTCCAGATTCTTGTACTGCCGGCGCAGGCGGGTCAGCTCCTCGTTGTCGCCGCCCAGCGCGACGATGCGGTTCACTGCGGCCAGATCGGCGGCGGGCATGCCCACCTCGCTGTCCGTACCGCAGGAAGCGCAGTGATAGGTCTTGCCGTCAAAAGCCACATCGCTGCTGCCGCAGACGGCGCAGCGGATCGTTTTCGTTACCAGTGCCATAATTTGTTACCTCCATATATTTCAGATTTCCTTGTCGACAATTGCATGATAGCATAGGATTTGATATTTGTAAAACGCATTATTGTACTTGCAACTATGAGCAAATGTATGATAGAATGACGGCAGGAAACGAGGTGATCCCATGAGCATAACCAAGTACCAGATGTTTTTGAAAACGGCGGCCTGCGGCAACTTCTCCAAGGCGGCGGAGGCACTGAGCTTCACGCAGTCCGGCGTCAGCCATGCGGTGCAGTCGCTGGAGGAGGAGCTGGGCGTCACGCTGCTCAGCCGCAACCGGGGCGGCGTGGTGCTGACGGCGGACGGCCGGGCGCTGCTGCCCCAGATCGAAAAGCTATGTGCCGCCCACCACGCGCTGATGCAGTCCGCCGCCAGCCTGAAGGGCATGGATGCCGGTCTTGTGAAGGTGGCCACGTTCTCCAGCGTGTCGGCCCAGTGGCTGCCCTCCATCCTCAAGAGCTTTGGCGGGCAGTACCCCAATATCGAGTTCGAGGTAGTCACCAGCGACTTCTATGAGCAGGTGGAGGAGTGGATCCTGAAGGGCACGGTGGACTGCGGCTTTCTGCGATTGCCATCGGTAAAGCGGCTGCAGGCCTACGCGCTGCACCGGGATGAGCTGCAGGTCATCGTGCCCTGCGACCATCCACTGGCCGGCAGCGATCCGTTCCCGCTGGAGGCGCTGGCACAGGAGCCGTTCATCCAGCTGGAGGAGGGCGAGGACTATGAGATACGCGCCGCCTTCGACGAGATGGACATCCGGCCCAGCGTCAAGTACACCGCACGGGAGGATCGGACGATCCTGGCCATGGTGTCCAAGGGATTGGGTATCAGCCTGCTGCCGGAGCTGATGGCGCGGCACAGCCCCTACCCGGTGGCGGCCTGCCGTCCGCCCATGACATTTTACCGCAACATCGGCATCGCCGTGAAGGACGAGCGGGCGCTGTCCGCCTCCACCCGGCGGTTCGTGGAGTACGTCCGGGGCTGGGTGGCCGAAAACGGCGAAAAGTAAAGGGGCTTGCGGCAAAGGCGGCGAGCCTGTACAGTAGGAGCAGAGCCGCGGGAAAGAGAGGGTGTGCGTATGACATTGCAGCAGCTGATATATGTATCCATGGTAGAGCGGTGCGGGTCGTTCAGCAAGGCGGCCCAGAAGCTGTACGTCTCCCAGCCCAGCGTCAGCAATCTGGTACACGGACTGGAGGAGGAGCTGCATATCACCATCTTTCAGCGGACGCCCTCCGGCGTGGTCATCACCAACGAGGGCCGGGAGCTGCTGAAGCTGGGGAACAAGCTGCTGCGTTCCCGGTCCCATGCATTTATCCCATGCTGGAGAGTAACCCCCAGTACGACATCGCCCGCCGCCAGATGAAGGGCGGCAGCGGCATGCTGTCCCTCGACGTAAAGGGCGGTCTGGAGGCCGGCAAGCGGTTCATCAACAGCCTGAAGCCGTGTACGCTGGCGGTGTCGCTGGGCGACACGGAGACGCTGGTGGAGCAGGCCGCCCCTTATGGCCCTCCCCACCCCCATCCATGTCGTTTTCCTCTCCTCACAATAACAGCAGCAGACCCTCCGGCTGTGGAGGGTCTGCTGCGTCTTGACAGGAAGAGATCCCGGACTATGATAACATGCGTTATTCGTAACGTGTGTTATTAGAGGGGGGGGTGAAACGATACCTGCCATGAAAAAAGTATCGGAGGAGTCCGTCGTCAACGCGGCGGCAGACGTGCTGCGAAAGCGGCGGCTCTCCCTTTGTATGCTTCCGGTACGGTCACATCCGCCGGCGGTTGACGAGACGGAACAGCGTGGACACCAGCAGGATGCCTACCGCCAGCGAGCCGGCAACGCCTACCGTCTCCAGACCCTTTCCCACGGCGTCCATCATGTTGCCCTCCAGCCCCATGCTCATGGTGTAGTACACCCCTGCGCCGGGCAGCATGGGCAGCGTGGCGATGACCAGGTAGGGCATGGCCGGGCACTTACGCACCCGCGCCATCACCTCGGCGTACAGCGCCGCGAACACGGCGGCGAACAGGTTGGCCGCGTACACGTCGCAGCCCAGCCAGCCGCACAGAAGATAGAGCATCCACGCGGCCACGCCGCCGGCGATGCACAGCACCATGCCCTGTCCGTGGACGTTGAACAGGATGCAGAAGCCGCAGCAGCCCACAAATACCGCGATGGCCTGCGCCCACGCCGGCCAGCTCAGAGCGGCGGAGCCGGTCTGGCCGTACAGTCCGGCGGTCAGGTGCCACGCCGCCGCCGTGCCCAGCGCGATGGCCAGCGCGCTCAGCACCACCTGCACGATGCGGAAAATGCCGGAGTTGGTGTCGCCGTAGATGATATCCCGCATGGAGTTGGTGATGAGCAGCCCCGGCACCAGGATCATCAGGGCGCCGATGATGGCCGCGTCAGGGTTGTTCAGCCACCCCAGTCCCGCCGCGGCGTAGGCCGGCAGCGCCATCAGGCACGAGGCCAGTATGGTGCTGAAAAACGGGTTGGCCTCCTGCCTGTCCATGAAGCGTGTTACCAGACCGATGATGAGGCCCATCACGCCCGCCCACAGGCAGTCCCGCAGCGTGCCGCCGAACACAAGGCTGAAGCCCAGCCCCACCAGCACATTCCCCAGATAAAACACGCCTGTGCGGTATGTCCGGCAGGCCGCCAGCGTCTGGTGCAGCCATGCCATGGCCTCATCCACCTCCGGCTGCTCCTCGCAGATATGGCGGCTCAGCTCGTTCAGCTTCTCCAGCTTTTCCAGATCGTTCCCGTGGAAGCCGATGCGCCGCATGATCATCAGCGGCTTGCCGTTGGCGGCCTCCAGACTGACGGATACGCAGTTGGGGATGGCAAACACCTCGCACTCCACGCCGTAGGCGCGGAGGATGCGGTGGATGGTGTCCTCCACGCGGAACGTTTCCGCGCCGGACATAGCCAGATGATAGCCCATGGTGGCGGCCAGATCGGTCAAAAGGTAATAGTCCATAGATACATCTCCTGTGTATGTCGGTTCACAGTCTCGTAAATCCGACCGACAGTATAGGCGGGAGCGCGGGAATTGTCAAGGTGCGCAACAGACAAATCTGCGGGCAAATGGAGCGCCTCCCGGTGTAAGATGCACCGGGATACGGGTCATGCCCCCGTCTCCGCCGGGAACTGGCGGCCGGTGTGGTCGATGGTGTAGGGCTGGGGGAGGATGAGTTGGCTGATGGGCACCACGGTGTAGCCGTCGTTGATGAGACAGGTGAGGATGGCGGGCAGGGCCTCCGGCGTGTGCAGCGCGGCGTTGTGGAACAGCACGATGCTGCCCTGCCGCACCCGGCTGGTCACCCGCTGGCAGATGGTATCCGCGTCGTAGTCCTTCCAGTCCAGGGAATCCACATCCCACTGGATGGGCTCCATGCCTATGGAGCGGATGGCGGCGATGACGTGGTCGTCGTACTCGCCGTAGGGACAGCGGATCAGCGTGGGCGTCACGCCGGTGACGGCACTGATTCGCTCGTTGCTGGCGGTGACGTCCGCCACGATCTGGTCGGCGGACAGGCTGTTATAGTGGTCGTGGTGGTTGGAGTGGCTCATGACCTCGTGCCCCGCGTTGTGGAGAGCCTTCACCGACTCCGGGTATTTTTCCACCCAGTCGCCCACTACGAAGAACGTGGTCTTGACGTGGAATTTCTCCAGAATGTCGATGAGCGTCTGGGTATCCTCGTTGCCCCACGGTGATGCAAAAGTGCGGCAGTTCACGGAGAACTGTCGCACTCTTTTGTTGTGCTTTTATGATAGCATAAATGCGTCCTATCTGCAACAAGACTGGTTTAAAAAAGTGAAAGCTCTTTTGATAGGTAATTATGGCCAAAAGCGTTGTAGGACAAGCGATTGCCGCTGTTTGTTTTGCAATTTTAGTCGGGAAACCAAAATTGGTGCGAAAGAAAAACAGGTACTCGCGGAAAGACAGGGTGTAGACGGGGATAGACACATAACGGCCCGCCAGATAGGTGGAGATCTCGCTGGACATGAGCTTGGAGTTGGAGCCGGTCACATAGATGTCGGCGTCCGTACCCTCCAGCAGACTGTTGACCGCCCTTTCCCAGCCGGTGATCTCCTGTATCTCATCCAGCAGGAGGTAGCAGTGTCCCTTGCCTGCCATGGCCACCATCAGTTCGTCATACATCTGTTTGGTGGTAATGCTCTCGGGAATGTCCATCTCCGTGTACCGCTTGCAGATGATATGATCCACAGGCACACCCCGCCGCAGCAGCTCCTCCGCACAATCGTTAGTATACCCGAAATGTTTTGGATATGTAACGAGTTTTTCTTGTTTAACCTTAAAAACAATTTTATTTTTCCAACTTTTTTGCATTTTAATATAGAGCGCATATCGTTACCTCTCCAGCAGTGCTCGATAGGATTCCGGAAACAGATAGTCGATTTCAATGCGATTCCCCTCGTAAACACGTATCTCACGGATGGCGGCTGCCACAGTCGGAGGATCCAGCTCCGTCAGATGCCCCAGAGCTAACAGTTCCTTTACCCACGGCAGAGACAGCGGATCGTCCTGCGCTGTGCTGCGCAGCTTGTCCAGTTGGGCCTGCAGCGCCTGCTCCTGTGCGTCATAATCGGCGCGGTAGCGGAGGAACTCCTCCTTGGAGATCAGCGCGTCCTGATAGTCCTCGTAGGCGCTCTGGCGGCGGCGCTGGATGCGCTGCAGGGCAGCTTCCAGCTTTTGCGGCTGATCGGTGCCGGAGCGCGGACGCTTTGCCGTGCCCTGCTGTGCCAGCTGGCGGAGGTTTTCCACGCCGGCAATGAGTTGGTTCAGATCATCCAGTATTACCTTCGTCAACACATCGTGGGCGATATAATGCTTGCTGCACACGGACGCGCCGTAGCGCTTATACGAGCCGCAGGTGTAGAACGTCTTACCGCCCCAGGTGGTCTTGACCATGGCTCGTCCACAATCGCCACATTTGAGAAAGCCTGCAAAGGGACTGACATTCTGCTGAAAATCCGGCGTGCGGGTGTTGGTGTTCAACAAGGCTTGCACCCGCTGCCACTGGTCTTTCTCAATGATCGGCTGGTGAGTACCGGATACCACCGTCCACTGGGAGCGATCCTTTCGCTTGGCTTTCCCGTGCATTTGGAGTCGGTCATCCCGCCCCTGCTCCATGTTGCCGATGTACATCTCATTTTGCAGGATACGGTGGATGGTGGCATATGTCCAGTAGGTGGTGGCCTCCAGCCGGTGGTTGTTGCGGTATTTTTCACCGGTGAGCCGCTTGTACTCGCTGGGGCAGGGGATACCCTCCTCGTTCAGCTGCTTGGCAATACGGATCTTACCCATTCCATTTTCAAACAGGGTGAAGATGCGCCGTACCACCTCCGCCGCAGGCGGGTCGATAACCAGACGGTTATGGTTCTGCGGGTCCTTACAGTACCCGTAGCTGGCGAATGCCCCGATAAACTCTCCTCGTTGCTGCTTGGCATGGAGGGAGCTTTTGACCTTCTGGGAAATGTCACGGGCATACTGGGTGTTGAACAGATTCTTCAGCGGCATCATCATGTCGTAGGCGCCGCGGGCACTGTCGATATTGTCTGTAATGGCAATAAATCGCACGCCGTGCTCCGGCAGCCAGCGCTCCAGATAGCGACCTGTTTCGATGTAGTCACGGCCGAAACGGGACAGATCCTTCACCAGTACGCAGCGGATGTGCCCGCTTTCCATGTCCCGCAGCATCCGCTGAAAGGCGGGGCGCTGGAAATTCGTGCCGGTATAGCCATCATCGGCATAGCATTCTGCCATTACCAACTCAGGATGATTTTCGATATACTCCTCCAGCAGCTTCCGCTGGTTTCCGATGGAATCACTCTCCATCCGGTCTCCGTCCTCCCGGGACAGGCGGCAGTACAGCGCAGTGGGCAGTGGTCGCTTCTCCATATGCTCCCTCCTTTCCGTAGACTGCCCGCAGGCATTAAGCCGCCTGAGTATGGGCGCGGATCAATTCCAACAGCAGCGTCTCAGCTGTCTGCTGGCCAAGGAAATTCCGGGTGACGGTGATCGTCGGGGCGGGTGCTTGCTTGGTGCTCGGCATAAACAGACCTCCTGTTTGAGAATAGTCCATCGTATGCGCGTTACAGAAACCGTATGTTTGTCGGTCAGACATAAGAGCTGCCTCCTATTCAAATTGATAGGAAAACAAAACACCGTGCAGGATATAAATATCCTACACGGTGTCAAAAACATCATGACGAATCAAACGGGTTCACATGTCCGCTTGCAAAAGAGCAGTCGACTGGGTATAATATCCCCATGCGGTGCGGAGTGATTCGTTGTGTAGGTGCGTTATCACCTGCGCAGGCTTTGAGGAGTTGGCCCTCTTCAAAGCTGCCGCTATTTTGTTTTCTAGTGTTAGTATACCACTGGAAATTCTATTTGCCAACAAATAATATCTAATATTTAGAGTTACTGCTCGCTTGATACATTCAAAAAACATCCACCCAGAGCATGGACTTCGATAACATCCCCCGGCTGTACATTGGTCAGAACCAGTGTAATTAGCGCATCGCCTTGACGACTGCTACCACTGACCGGCGGGATACGAATCTCCTGCCGCCCATCAGGAAGTAAGGCAATAGATGTACGGGTATTCTCCTTTTCGGGCGTCGGGCAGCCGTGACGATCCCGGCGGAGCTTCGAGTAGAGGTATTGCTGACCGGTTGTGTCGGTGAAGCTACGATAACTGTCGGACTGCACCTGACCGGTCATCGATTGATGCATGAGAAACGCCAACGCACCGGGATCGTCCCGCAGACCGCAGTCTTCGATAAGATGGTTTCTTCGGGTGTTGCGAAAAAGCTGTACGCCCAGGGCAGAAGCCATCCCCTCCAGCTTGATGCGGCCTGCATAGCCGATGGTGTAGGCACTGACCGTCGTACGAATGTAGGTAATCAGTTCACCTGAAGCAAATGCTTTCTGCCCCAATTCATCCTGCGATACAATATAGGCGCTATCTGCAAGCCTCTCCGCAGGACACTTCTTTTCGAGATATGCTCGCCATGCGTTAACATATAAAGCGCCATAAGGTGAAAGTGGGAACGTATAGTTATGGGTGTAGCTGGCCAGATCATCCCGGCGGTAACGCACAAAAACACACTCATGATCGGCATCATCCAATAATAAATCTCCCCACTGTAATGCGCATACCTCCTTTGCTGACAGACCACTCTCCTTTAGCAGGACACTCAGCGCTTCCATGGGCTGTCCCAGTTCCCGCCAGCAGCGGTCATCCAATGCTGCTTCGTATTCTGCAGGTAAAACATCCGTGGTGGCGGCTTCCCGCTGTAGACGGCGGTTAGTCGCGTCAGTATCGCGTTCCTGCCGACGAATGTATTCCTCCAACTTCTTCTTGGCAGGGCACTCAACACCTTCCCGTTGGGAAACGGTCATTAAAAAGTGACACAATCTTTTAATGTACTCCAGCCCGTTTTTTCGCTGGTGTGCATCACAAAAATCTTTGAAATCTTTTGATGTAAGATCTTTCAGTTTTTTGCTTTCAAAGGAAATAGCCAATTTCCGAAGTTGGTTGTAATACGTCTTTCGAATCTCAGCACTACTGCTTTGGTCATTTACATAGTCGGCTGCGTATAACTCTACCGCGGTGCTCAAACTTATCTCGTCCAACGATTTTCCCTCACGAAAACTCGTATTCAACACATGGCGATACCTCTTGAGCAGATCCTCCGTGCGCTTCATTACGGTGCGGTGGATAATCTGTTCCTGCGTTTCTCCGGGGCGGGGATAGGGAACATACAATTCCAATGTAGCAGCGTCAGAAAACCTGCGTTCCTTACTGTTGGTGTGGGTTTACAGCAAATGGCCTGTCTGCGGATCCAGCAGCCCGATAGTGCCGCGGGCTAAGTATCCCGCAGAGGTTGTCGGATTCAGCGTAAATCGGATTTTGATACTGGGACGGTAATCGAACACAAACGACTGCTTACCTGATTGAAGTGTGATCTTGATTCCGCTAAACGGGTCGTTTTTTCTTTTCATACATATTCTTAACCTTTCCGTGGATTTTTTTGGCGTCTTTCTTTAACATGTCATAGTGTTCTTTTACAACTAACTCCTGAATGTCCGGTATACACGACTGCTGCCGTGATAGAGTCGTGCGGGATTTCCCGTTTTCCTTGGCGAGTTGGATGTGCTTCGGCAGGCGTACATCTACTCGATCACAATCATGGCACCGCACAGTTATGGTGATAGTACTGCCCGGCAGAGCACTTTGAGGCACGACATAGCTTTGTGTCACGTGACACACCTGAGGTGATACGATGGGCAACGCAGATGCGAACGCAGGGTGGGCACTGTGATCCGGATCAAGGATGATCCCTTCCAGCACCGGTGCAATGACCGGCCAATTATCTTCACGTTTGATCCAATCTGCCCACCATGCGTCCTCATTGCGGAGACGGTGCCCCATTAGCGCGTCTACCAGGCCATGTGGCATGACGCTCCGCCCATCCGGCAGCGGACCTGATGCACAATTGCACAAGTAAGTGCAACCGCTGCGGCGCAGCAAGCAGGTGGTTACATCGGTCAAAGCATTGCCACCGTCATCCATATCGGGCTCGACTTGCACGACCATCTCCAGGCCGAGCCAATAATCGCTATTGTAACCTAGCAACTCCAATTTATTTTTAACATAGCGGCTGATGTCCTGTGGGTCAGCAGGACGATGGATGTCCTGACGGTGGTGGATAACATAAGCGTCATTAATCTCATCGTCACTATATCCCTGCCTACACAATACTTCGCGGCTATCACGAACAATGTCCATGACATATTTAGGTAAGATTACCTGACGATATGCGTTGCGGGTTTTCATGGCAGAAACGCGTTCCCCGTTGGAAATGTTATGCACTGCCGCGTATACACCAAAGTTGTCGCAATCAACAATCTCGCCATACTTTGGGCATACTTCAGCAGGGCGCAGCAGACAGCACAACATCAGAGCGGCACCGGCGGCCAAGGGTGTTTTTGAGGAATCCAACCGGATCAATTCCGCCAACCGTACCAAATCGTCACGAGGGAGGGCTTTGGCCTGCTCCGGAGGAACGATGCTCTCTGTTGTAAATAAAGGAATCTCACTGGGGGCAAATCATATTGCGACAACAAATAACGTGACGCCTCATATAGCAGATTCGCTTTAGTAATGTGTTTGTTTGCGGTTGCGAGGCATTTGCCTCACCACGATCTGTGTTCTTGCGAGCCAGTGCCAAATATGCCTGCTGCGCTTCTTCCAACGTACTAGGGTCATCAATACGATCCAATATCCTCTGGAGGATAGGGATACTGCGGCGTTCATAGTAGGTCAATGCTGCCCTGCGTGTGTTTTCGGCGCGCCATTGTGCAGGGCATAGCTGATGCTTCACATCACCCGGCAAGTAACCATACGCTTGCGCATAGTCTATATGCTCCCGCTGCGGACGGCAGGCTGTCTCATACTTTGCAACCGTGCGGGCAATAACGTTTTTGACGGATTCCTCCAGCGTCCGGCCACGGCCGGGACGATAGGTCATTTGGGCAGAAATACCTGGTACAAATTTGGATTTATTGGAAAACAGAACAGTCGATAATGTTTGCTTATCAGTATCCACCTTTAAATACACAGCCACGGTCACCCGACCAACGGAAGAAAAAATATTTTCGCGGGCAATTTCTTGTTTTTTCATAGAATTTTTTCTCCTCTCCGTCAAGGTGGCATACGGTCTTGCGAACCGATCAGCTTTTGCTATTGAGAATATCGAATACGCCTAAAAAGGGTTGGATTCTATAATTATCCGCATCTCTTAATTCCACAGTACCATAATCGAAAATGTTGTCAATATGTACGGGGCCACAAATTTCTCACGGAACTGAATATGCAACCCGTTGCATAAAAGGGCCAGAAACAGCTTTTAGCTGTTTCTGGCTCTTTGGTTTGCGGCTTCTGCGCTGATAAGCGAAAGAGATGTCCATCGGCATCGCCGATGGACATCTCTTTATACAGTGAATTTTAATTACGCCTCAGGCACATATTCTACGATGTCTTCAAGACGACAATCCAGTGTTTTACATATCTTGCCTAATGCTTCCATGGTAACAGGTTCCCCTTTACCCATGTGTGCCAGTGCCGCAGTAGTCAACCCCGCTTTTTCACGCAATGCGGACTTGTTCATTTTCCTCTGGATCAGCATAATCCAAAGTCTTTCATAAGACCAACCCATATTGTTTCCTCCCTAAGGGTTATCGTACCGTATAAAGCAATGAGTGTCAATAAAAAGAAAATTTAATCTAAAATATAGATAAAATATATTTACACATAGATGCGTGCGTGGTATAGTTGAATTAGAAAAAAGAACAACGGCAGCTTTGAGGAGGGCCAACTCCCCAAAGCCTGCGCAGGTGATAACGCACCTACACAACGGACGAATCCGCACCGCATGGGATATTATACCCGTTTAGCTCCCGTTTTGCAAGCGGAATCGGCCTATTTGTCACACTCATGACACCGTGTAGTGCTTCGGCCTGCATGGTGTTTCTCTTTTCCTATTTTATAGAAAGGAACTTGTACACATGAACGACGAACGTAAGACAACCATTGAAGTAAACATGACCGACGACGAGTGGATCGAGCTGCTGTGTCTGTGCGAGGACATCAACCTAACGCCGGAGGATCTGGCCGTGGCATTCTGCCAGGAGGTCATCCGCCAGCAGGCGCTGCTGCGCATCATCGCTGCCGCCATTCGCTCCGACATGGCCAATCAACTCAATCGATAACAGGAGAAATTGCACCTATGAAAATCGAAAACAAAACACCTATCGCGGAGGAAATCATCCGCAACAACCCCACTGGCCACGGCCTGTTCGCCGGTATTGGGGACAATTTCAACAGCGTGGCCCAGGTCATCTGCGAGCTGATGGACGACGCGGTCTCCAACCTCCGTGCCAACAAAAACGATCCCGAACTGTCCATGACGGTGGTACTGTCACTGGAAAATCTGGGCGATGCGGTGGAGATCACCGTGACAGACGGCGGTACGGGCATTGCCGACCTCAGTAGTGCGCTGACCATCGCTTGCCGGGATGGCGCGCAGACGCCGCTGAACGAGCACGGATTTTGATTGAAGCACGCATTGGCCTCCTGCGACAGCAGCCCTGACCAGAAGTGGAGCATCCACACCCGCACGAAGGCCGACGCCGCGGCAAACCAGTACCGCGAGGTCAAGGCACCCTATTCTATGGGCACATCTGAACTGGACAAGCCCATGAAGGTACGTTTCTATTCGGGTACGGGCGACCTGCCCCATCCCACCGGCACGTTGATCTCCGTCCGCTGCCCCATGGCGAAGTTCCGGACGGTGAAGCCTGACCGCAAGGCGGCGCAGTCTGACTTCCACAATCTGGTGCGGTACATCATTGAGGAGCTCCGGTACGTCTACGCAGGCATTCTGGCAAATACATCCATCACCATGGAAGTGGTGGAGATTAGCGGCAGCGAGGAAACGCAGCATACGCTGACGCCCCTGCTGCCGGTGTGGGAAGAGGGCAGCGTAAAGGATTACGGTGAGATCCCCTGCAACCTGGGCGGCGGCCCGCTGACCATCCGCTGTAAGTACGGCAATATTCTGAAGAACCCGTCCAACGCTATCTACCACAAGTGCAACATGGAGTCCAGCGGCGTGGAGCTTCGTATCAACGGACGTACTATTGAGCACGGAATGTTTGATCGCGTCTGGGGCGAGGCCATTCACCCCAGTCAGAACCGCTTTTTGGTACAGGTTGATCTTATCTCGGACAACCCTGCCGCGCTGCCCGCCACGAAGAATACGAAAACCTCGTTCTGTGAAGCTGATCCGCGTCTGAAGAACCTGCTCAGCTGGATCGCTTCCTATGTTCCCGCCCCGGCCAAGGATGTGGACTCGGTGGAGCTGCGGTATGTCAAGGAGCTGACTGCCAAGCGGGAGAAGGACCCCACCGCCCTGCGGGTGAGCCGCGAGGAGCCGGTGTTCCAGAAGATTGGGCTGAAGGCCAAGGTTGACCTGTTCGTGGGCTACATCGACCGCGTGACCATCTACGAGGCCAAGGCTGGCAAGACCAAGGCACTGGATCTCTACCAGCTCCGCATGTATGTGGATGGCTGCGCGCTGGACAATAAGCCGGTGGATGAGGCCGTACTGATTGCCAAGCGTCATTCGGCAGAGGTGAAGGAACTGCGGGACATCCTGAACACTCTGACCGCGCCTGATGGTCGTCCCTACAATTTCCAGCTGGCTACATGGGACGAGGAGGGCATCGTGATCCACCAGAGTGCGTAAGAACAGCCGGGAGAACGTGTGCAATGATTGCACACTTTTCCCCAACGGGAAGGAGTGAGAATATATCAGATGAAAGCAAAACGTCGCTTTACCTCTTTGCCGGTTTGCTGGGCAACGGCCTGCGGGCGGCGGGCGACGTGAGGTTCGCAATGTACGTGTCCATCTCTCTGACCATCGGGGCGCGGCTGCTGTTTTCGGCGTTGTTCGGCCTGTGGCTGGGTTGGGGCGTCATCGGTGTGACCGTGGGCATGAGCATTGATCTGGTGTTCCGGGGCACGATCTTCCTGTGGCGACTGCGGTCGCAGAAGTGGACGCAGTTTCAGGTGATCTGACGGGCAGAAAGCCTTCTCAAAATGACAGCACCTCCTCCGAGATCTATCTTCTCGGAGAAGGTGCTGTCTATTGAGGAGGAAGGAAAATGAATAGCAGTATAAGCAGAACGGCCGCAGTTACGGCTGCAGCAGGGCGTGCAGCGCGGCATCATCGTGCTCGCCCAGCTTAGGAGCGCTCTTACCGTTCTTATAGCGTCGGCCGTCGATGCGGATGGGGCAGGCCAGCGTCTCCACGGTGACGCCGCCGCCAGTGACGGTCTTCTGCACCATGTCCAGGAGGCGGAATCCCTCGCTGGCCATGAGCTCGTCCCAGGTCATGACTCGGGCGCACCAGATGTCGGCGGGCTCCAGAAGGGACAACCAGTAATCAGTGGTCTGGCCCCTCAGGTGGCGGACCAGAATGGACTTGATCTCATCCCGCTGCAAGCTCCAGCCGGCGGGATCGGTGTAGGACTCCAGCTCCGCGCAGCTCAGGAGCTTTGCCAGCGGGGGGATGGGGGTCATGGCCAGAGCCATGTAGCCGTCCGAGGTACTGTAAATACCGTAGGGCGCGGCCACATAGGCGTTGGCGTTGTTGACGCTGCTGCGCACCGGCAGCTCATGGTCGTTGAGGAACGCGGTAAAGCCCTCGAACTGGATGTCCAGCGCGGACTCCAGCAGGCTGACATCCACGCGCATGCCCTCACCGTTGACACTGCGGCGGTAGAGGCCGCTGAGGATGCCTTGAGCCAAATGCTCACCGGCCATGATGTCCGTGATGCCCACGCTCATGGGCAGCGGCGGCTGGGACTGGTTGCCGTTGAGCCAGCAGAGACCCGACAGGGACTGCACCAGCAGGTCCTGCCCCGGGCGGGTACTCCAGGGGCCCTCGGCGCCGTAGCCGGTGATGCTGCCGTAGATGATCTCAGGGTTGATGCACCGGACGCTGTCATAGTCCAGGCCCAGACGCTCCGCCACACCCGGGCGGTAGTTGAACAGCACCGCATCAGCGTGGCGGAGAAGCTCCTCCAGCCGCCCCCGCTGGTCGGGATCCTTCAGCTCCATGGCAGGGCTCTCCTTGCCATGGTTGGCGGCGTGGAACAGGGGCTGATCCCCGTCCAGCCGCAGGTCGGAGATGCTCAGCAGGCGGTAGAGGTCGCCGCCTTTGGGATTTTCAATTTTTAACACGTGTGCGCCCAGCTCCGCCAGACGCAGACCGGCGTAGGGGCCGGACAGGAACTGGCTGAAGTCCAGCACCAGCATGCCTTCCAACGGCTTCATGTCAGTTTCCCTCCTTCAAAGCGAGATCTTCAGTGATGCGGGCCGTGTCCTCACCCAGGCGGGGCGCCCACTTGCGGGTCCTGAGGAGTTGGCCGTCGCAGCGGATGGGGCAGCGGGTGGTCAACAGCTGGGGCAGGTCAGGCCGGCGGATATCCTGAGAGAAGTCCAGCGCCTGATAGGCGGCGCTGTCGGTGAGCTGCCGCCAGTTCAGCACGGCGGAGGCCCAGTAGCCTGCCTCGTCCAGCAGCGTCAGCCACACGGAGGTGGGGCGTCCCTTGAGATGGCGAGCCAGCACGGTCTGGATCTCATCGCGCTTCTGGAACCACTGGCTCTCATCGGTGTAGGCGGCCAGCTCAGGGCAGCCCAGAATTTGACCCAGACGGCTGACAGAGCCCATGGAGACGGCAATGTAGCCATCGGAAGTCTCGTAGATGCCGTAGGGCGCGGGGACGTTGGGGTGGGCGTTGCAGACGCGGCTGCGCACCGGCGGCTTATGGCCGTTGTTGAGATAGGTGGTCAGGCCTTCCAGCTGCAAATAGAGGATGGACTCCAGCAGGGAGACCTCCACGCGGCCACCCTTGCCGGTGCGGCTGCGGCGGACCAGACAGGCCAGAATACCGTCCACCATGTGGTTGCCGGCAAAGGTGTCCGCCATGGAGATGCCCAGCGGCGTGGGAGGCTGGTCACCATTGCCGTTGGTGTAGGCCAGGCCAGACATGGATTGCAGCAGCAGGTCCTGGCCGGGCTTGCTTTTCCAAGGGCCCTCTGTGCCGTAGCCGGTGACGGTGGCATAGACCAGGCGGGAATTCAGGACACTGGCGCTCTCGTAGTCCAGACCGAACTTGGCCATAATGCCCGGGCGGAAATTCTCAATGAGGACGTCGGCCTTCTTCACCAGCGCCTTCACCAGCTTCAGGTCCTCGGGATCCTTCAGGTTGGCGGCAAAGCTCTCCTTGTCGCGATTAATGGCCTGAAAGTTCACGCTGTCCCCATCGTAGACCATGTTCTTCAGGGACAGATGGCGGCTGCTGTCACCGGTCTTGGGGTTTTCCACCTTGATGACCCGTGCACCCAGATCCGCCAGACGCAGGGCGGCGCTGGGGCCGGCCAGATACTGGCTGAAATCCAGAGCGATGATGCCCTCTAAAGGTCGATTCATATGCGATCCTCCTTTGCTCGCATGTCCGCGTACAAGTCGTTGAAGGCGGCCACCAGCTCCGCAGGGGACAGGCCACTTTCCACCTGACGGTACAGCTGGTGGGACGCGGCCTCCTGAAACTCGTTCCAGAAGGCGGTCTTGGGACGCAGGAAGCCCTTGTCCAGCGTGCGGATGGTGTTTTTGAAGAAGTTGTTGGTCAGACGGTTATTGCCCTCATCCAGCCATGCGGCGCGAGAGGCGGGCTGGCCATCGGCTTGGGTATAGGTACCGCGCTGCACCTCCGGAGAGGCCAGATACTTGGCAAACTCCACCGCCGCAGGGAGTTGCTCTACCGTCAGGTGTTTTGTCAGGGAGATGCCCACGCCGCCGATTTGGGTGGAGGCGGCTGCGTCCAGACGGACCAGCGGGGCATCCACGAAGGTGATCAGATGCGGTGCATAGCCGACGCGGGAGTAGTTGACGTAGCCATAGATGAAGGGGGAGTAGACGATCTCGTCGGACCGGCTCATGTCGTCCAGCAGGGTGATGGGGTCCCGCTGGAAGGAGACGGGGTTGGACACGGCGATCAGGCGGTACAGCAGGTCGGCAGCCTGCTCTGCGGCACCGGTGCGGATGCCGGTGTCCGGATTGAAATACGAGCTGTCACTACACTGGGCGGTGAGACTCATGAAGGTGCTGAACAGGTGGGTGGGCACCAGCGGCAGGGCAAAGCGAGCCTTGCCGATGCGGCCGCTGAGCCGGATGGCCTCCTCCACGGTTCGGGGCGTCTCCACGCCCAGCGCCGCCAGGACGGGGGCGTTCTCGGCCGCCACCTGGGCGGCAGCGTCCACAGGCAGGCCGTAGTAGTGGCCGTTGACGCAGTAGCTCTCCAGGCTGGGACCCACGGTGTCCTTGACCAGCATGTCAAAATAGGACGGTTCGATGAGACTGCTGAGGTCCAGCAGGAAGCCGGCGCGGCTGCCGGCGGTCATGTAGGGGTGGTCGATCATGATCATGTCATACATCTCCGCCAGCCTGCTGACGGGAAAGTCCTCAAAATCCTTCAAAGAGCGCTTCTTCCAACTGATCTCCACGCCAGAGTGGGCCTTGCAGAATTCGGCGCTGACGGGGATCAGCGGGTTATAACCCCGGGCGTGATCCCAGGTGATGCCTTTCAGTTCCATATTTTTTTCTCCCTCATGCTTGCTCCGTTGGCGCAGTCGTATAGCACGCTGCGCAGGTTACTGATTATAGAATACACACGTGTGAACTGATTGTCAACTATTTCCATGTATCCCACGGGGATTTTGTGACGTTCCAGAGACGCATCTTGCCGGAAATCAGGGACATAGCTACAGAAAAAGTTGAAAAAATCACGGTAAATTGTAGAAAGAAATCACGGTTTTGTGAGAAATTACAGTTTTAGGGAGGGAAAATTTACGTATCCGTAGAAAATTGCTACACGAGTTAAAAGTCCTATGTGAATCTCTTGACAGGTTTTGGACGCGTGTTTATAATCAGGGCAAGGTTCGCGAGTGACGCTTCACCACCGCAAGAGTCTCCTCCCAGAGTCGTACGGCGGCTGCGCATCCGCCAAACCGAAAAAGCAGGTACGAAAAATATCAGAAAAAGGAGAAAAAATCATGAAGATGACAAGGAAGATCCTTGCTCTGCTTCTGTCCGTGGTCATGGTTCTAAGCCTGGCGGCCTGCGGCAAGCAGAATGACGGCACCAATACCGGCAACAACACTAACACCGGCGATGATGCCAACAACGGCGATACCACTGCGAAGGTGACGCTGCAGGTTGCTTACGAGAACAACCCCGGCGAACCCATTGATGACGCTGTCAACAAGTGGAAGGAGCTGGTGGACGAGCGCAGCAACGGCACCATCGAGCTGCAGCTGTTCCCCTCCAGTCAGCTGGGTTCCAAGTCCGATCTGATGGATCAGATCGTGATGGGCGAGCCCATTATCACCGTGTGTGACGGCTCCTTCCTGGCCGGCTACGGCGCTCCCGAACTGGACATCACCTCCGCTCCCTATGTGTTCGACAACTTCGACCAGTGCTGGAAGGTTATCGCCAGCGATTGGTGGGCTGAGCAGGCCGCCCTGCTGGAGCAGAACGGCATCCATATCGTCACCACCAATTGGATCTTCGGTGAGCGCAACATCATCACCACCAAGCCTGTCAAGACCGTTGCCGATATGAAGGGTCTGATTCTGCGCACCCCTAACACCGCCTCCTATGTCAAGGCTTTCGAGCTGATGGGCGCGGCTCCCACTGCTATGGCCATCGGCGACTGCTACACCGCTTTGCAGCAGGGTACCATCGACGGTCTGGAGAACACCTACTCCACTCTGTACGGCGGCGCTTACTATGAGGTAGCCAAGTACATGACCACCACCCACCACGTCAATATGTTCTGCCAGTGGATCTGCAGCCAGAGCGTGTGGGAGAACCTGACCGACGAGCAGCGCACCATCCTGTCCGAGACCGGTGACAAGGCTGGTTTGTACAACAATGATGTGCAGACCGCCAGCGCCGGCGACTTCCAGAAGAAGATCGTGGACAGCGGTGTGACCCTGATCGACCTGACCGACGAGGAACGCGCCGCCTTTGCCGAGGCTGTCCGTCCTCTGTACAGCGATCCTACTGTCACCGCTCAGTGGCGCGATGGCCTGTATGACATGATCCAGGAAATGATTAAGTAAGTTCCGCTTACTGCCGGGTCAACCGAATCATTTAAGAAATCGGGTAGATGGGGAGGGCAAGTCAGCGTGCAGCTGCCGCCGGCTTGCCCTCTTTCCCATCTCTGGCATACAGCTTTTACATCGGAAAAGATACACAAGAAACCAGAAAATAACGGGAACCAGCAAAAGGAGAGGGAATTCGTATGAACGTGAAGATCACAGGCGTCGCCGTACAGGATAGACGATTTCAACTGGAGAACGGCGCCGGCTCCGACGCGGTACACACCGTACCGCAGTACGCCTACGCCGTGTGCGTCCTGAAAACCGATACGCCGCTGGAGGGAACGGGACTGACCTTTACCCTGGGTGAGGGCAACGACCTAGTCTGTTCGGCGGTGAAGTACCTGGCCCAGGAACTGGTGGGCCGCGAGATCCACGAGCTGATGAACAGCTTCGGCGAGACCTTTGCTGCGCTGACGGATTCCCCGTGCTATCGCTGGCTGGGGCCCCACAAGGGTGTTATTCATCTGGCACTGGCCAGCGTTACGAATGCCTGCTTTGACCTGTGGGCCAAGGCAGAGGGCGTGCCTCTGTGGAAGTTGCTGATCGACCGGACACCCGAGGAGATCATACGGCTGCTGGACTTCCGCTATGTGGAGGACCTGATGACCAAGCAGGAGGCGCTGACCATCCTGAAGGACGCCGCCGCTACCCGTGAGGAGCGCATGGGCGTTCTGAAAACCGGCTATCCCGGATATGACACCTCCGTGGGCTGGTTTAACTATTCTGACGAGTTGGTGGTGGAGAATACCAAGAAGGCCGTGACCAACGGTTTTACCGCCATGAAGCTGAAGGTGGGGTCTGCCGATTACGAGCGCGATGTGCGCCGGGCCAAGCTTATCCGTGCCGCCGCAGGTGACGATGCCACCATTATGGTGGACGCCAACCAGCAGTGGACCCTGTCCAAGGCACTGGTGGTCATCGATAAGCTGCGTGAGATGAACCCCTACTGGGTGGAGGAACCCACCGATCCTGATGACATTCTGGCGCATCAGACTCTGGCTCGGGCGTTCCACCCCATTCGTATCGCTTTGGGTGAACACGTGTCCAACAAGGTGCTGTTCAAGAACTTCCTGCAGGCCAATGCCATGGAGATCAACCAGGTGGATGCCCTGCGCGTGGGCGGCATCTCTGAGTTCATCCTCATTAGCCTGATGTCCAGAAAGTGCGGCGTGCCCGTAATCCCCCACGTGGGCGACATGGGCCAGATCCACCAGCATATGGTGCTGTTCAACCATATCAGCATGAGTCATCCCAAGATGTTCCTGGAGTGCATCCCCCATCTGCGCAAGTATTTCAAGGATCCCGCCACCATCGAGGACGGCGTGTATCTGGTGCCTCAGACGCCGGGCAGCTCCAGTGACTTCAATAACTGAAACGGAAAATACTCGACAAGAGGCGTGAAACGATATGGAAGCTATAAAGGCAATCAAAATTGATAAGAAGGACAACGTAGCCGTTGTCCTGAGAAAGGTGGAAAAGGGCTGGGGGGTGGTCTGGACCAAGGACAGCGAGACGGCCTCGGTGCAGGCGATGGATACCATCCCCATGTACCACAAGATCGCGGTGCGGGATATTCCCGCCGGCGAGCCTGTGGTAAAATACGGCGAGCACATCGGGATCGCGGCGATGGATATCCCTGCAGGTTCCCACGTGCACGTCCACAACGTGCGCAACCATCGGGAAGCGCTGTAAAGGAGGTACGCTCATGGAATTCTGGGGATATCGCAGACCGGACGGTAAAGTGGGTGTCCGCAATAAGATCCTGATCCTTCCGGCCAGTATCTGTGCCACGGATACGGCCCGCATCGTTGCGTCGCAGGTGGAGGGCGCCGTGACCTTCCACAATCAGAACGGCTGTTCTCAGGTGCCCAGCGACATGAAGCTGACAATGGACACCATCGCAGGCATGGCGGCCAATCCCAATGTGTACGGCACGGTGGTGATCTCGCTGGGCTGCGAGGGTTGTCAGATGGAGTTGGTGGTCGAGGAGATCGAAAAGCGCACCAATAAGCCGCTGGAGAAGTTCGTTATCCAGGAGAACGGCGGCACCATCGCCACGGTGGAGCGGGCCACCCGCGCAGCCAAGAGGATGGCACAAGACGCGTCCCTGCTGCAGCGGGAGGAATTCCCCATCAGCGAGCTTATCGTGGGAACGGAGTGCGGCGGCTCCGACCAGACCAGCGGTCTGGCCTCCAACCCCCTGATCGGCGAGGCCTGCGACCGACTGGTAGACATGGGTGCCACGGCGGTGCTGTCCGAGACCACGGAGTTCATCGGAGCGGAGCACATTCTGGCCCGCCGAGGCCGGTCGCCGGAGGTCAGCCGGCGCATTTACGACATCGTACACCGCTTTGAGAACGCCCTGAAGCTGGTGGGCGAGGACGTGCGGGATGGCAATCCTTCTCCCGGCAACATGGAGGGTGGCTTGACCACGCTGGAGGAAAAGTCTCTGGGCTGCATCCACAAGGGTGGACACCGTCCGGTGGAGGCGGTGTACGAGTACTCAGAGATCATCGACAAGAAGGGCCTTGTCATCATGGACACCCCGGGCAACGACCCGTCCTCCGTGGCGGCCATGGTGGCCGGCGGCGCACAGGTGGTGCTGTTCTCCACGGGACGCGGCACGCCCACGGGCAATCCTGTCGCGCCGATCATCAAGCTGACGGCCAATCCGCAGACCTATGCGGGCATGTCGGACAATATCGACGTGGATGCCAGCATGCTGCTGACGGAGCCGGAGCGGATGTCAGAACTGGCAGACACGCTGGTTGCTGAGGTGGCCGCCACGGCCAGCGGCAAGCTGACCAAGTCCGAGGCGCTGGGCTATACCGAGATGGCTATCGCCCGGGTGTGCAACTACGTGTAAGCAGGGAGATAAACGGCGGCGGAGCTGCCGTTGTCGAATAGAAAAATCCAGTAAGAAAGTGAAGTGAGGCAAATGGAAAAATCGAAGAAAGGGAAGTTGGGCAAGATCTTGGGAAACCTGGACATCAGTCTGGCCTGCGTTGTGCTGTCTGGCCTGATCGTCCTGACCTTCGCAGGCGTGCTGAAGCGGTATATCTTCCGCGATCCCATCGCCTGGATGGAGGAGCTGCAGCCCCTGCTGTTCCTATGGGTGGTGATGCTGGCGGCAGGCGCGGCTTTTCGTACCGGCGGCCACGTGGCCATCGAGATCGTGGTGGATGTCCTGCCTAAGAAGATCGGCAAGGCCATTGAGCAGATCGATGTGGTCATCGAACTGCTGATCCTGGCGTACCTGACGTGGCAGAGCTGCGTGTTCTACGGGCAGTGCGTGGCTACCAACAAGGTGACGCTGTTCCTGCAGATCCCTTACTCTCTGGCGTATGTGATCCTGCCCATCGGCTGCGTGCTGATGATTATCAGCGTCATTTACAAGGAGCTCACCGACTTCCGCGCAGCACGTAAGGGTGAAAACAACGATGTAAAGGAGGGAATTGAAGAATGAGCACTGCTGTTTCCGCGGGCCTGATCCTTGTGCTGGTCCTTCTGTTCCTGAAGGTGCCCGTATTTGTCTCCATTATCGCAGGCAGCGTGGCCTACTTCTTTCTGAACCCCGATATCAACGCCATGATTCTGGCCCAGCGCGTGTCCTCCGCAATCCAAAGCACCTCCCTGCTGGCGGTGCCGTTCTTCGTCTGTGCCGGTGTGTTCATGAACTACTCCGGCGTGACCCGCCGCATCATGGCACTGTGCGATGTGCTGACCGGCCGCATGTGGGGCGGTCTGGCGCAGGTGAACGTGCTTCTGTCCACCATGATGGGCGGCTTGTCCGGCTCCTCTCTGGCCGACGCGGCCATGGAGGCCCGTATGCTGGTGCCCGAGATGGAGAAGAAGGGCATGTCCAAGGAGTTCTCCAGCGTGGTGACGGCGGCCTCCGCCATGATTACCCCCCTGATCCCTCCCGGAATCGCCATGATCCTGTTTGGCTCGCTGGCCAACCTGTCTGTGGGTAAGCTGTTCGTGTCCGGTATCGGCGTGGGTCTGCTGCTGTGCATCGGTGAGATGATTACCGTGTCCATCATCTCCCGTAAGAGAGGCTACGCTCCGACCCGTAAGGAGCGGCTGCACTGGAGGCAGGTGGCCCCTGTACTGAAGCAGGCCATCCTGCCCCTGATCCTGCCCGTGGTCATCATCGGCGGTATCCGTATCGGCGCGTTCACCGCTACCGAGGCCGGTACCGTGGCTGTGGTGTACTCCATCTTCCTGGGTCTGCTGTACAAGGAGATCGACTGGAATACCATCGTGAAGGGCCTGAAGGAAACCGTCATCTCCGCCGCCGGCATCATGATGATCATCGGCGCGGCTTCCGCCCTGTCCTGGGTGCTGACCAAGGAGCGCATCCCCCAGAGCATCACCGAGCTGATGCTGCAGGTCACCGACAACAAGTACGTGTTCCTGCTGCTGTGCAACCTGTTCCTGCTGTTCGTGGGCATGTTCATCGAGGGCAACGCCGCCATGATCGTGCTGGTGCCCCTGCTGTACCCCATTGCCACGGGCACCTACGGTATCGACGGCATCCAGTTCGCCATGATGTTCATCTTCAACATGGCCATTGGCTCTCTGTCGCCTCCTATGGGCACGCTGATGTTCGTGGTCTGCAACGAGACGAAGTGCAAGCTGAGTACATTTATAAAAGAGAGCATCCCATTCTACATTGTCTTGCTGGTGGAGTTGCTCCTCTTTGCAACGGTACCTGTCCTGACCACAGGTCTGGTGGATTTGATTTATTAACGGATATCTGGTATGATCGCTGCATTTCCGCGGGGCGGCTTCGCTCTGCGGAAATGTCCATACAGACAAAACCATAGAACAGGAGGAACGATATGTTTCAGGATATTTACTATGAGGATTATCAGGTGGGCACTGTCCGTGAGACGGTGGGCCGTACCATTACCGAGACGGACGTGGTGATGCACGCCGGTCAGACCGGCGATTTCTTCCCCCATCATATGGACGCAGAATGGTGCAAGACTACGGACTTCGGCCAGCGCATTGCCCACGGCACTCTGGTGTTCAGCGTGGGCGTAGGAATGACCGCGTCCGTCATCAACCCCGTGGCCTTCTCCTACGGCTATGACAAGCTGCGGTTTATTCGCCCTGTGTTTATCAACGACACCATCCATGTGAAGGTGACCATCAAAGACAAGTACCCCAGCCCCAAGCACGTGGGAAAGGGCTTTGTGGTGGAAAATGTGCAGGTGTTCAATCAGCACGATCAGCTGTGCCTGACGGCGGATCATCTGCTGCTGTGTGAGATGAAGGGGTGAGGCGGAAAGCGTTTCCGCGGCGGCCGCGCCCATGCAAGCGCCAATAAAAAGGCTGACAGCCGAAGTCTCTCGGCTGTCAGCCTTTTCGCTGCTTCGGGGCGTTAGTCCTGGATCTGGCGGACGCTCTTGCGGAGGTACAGATCCACGTCAGGGATGACGTAGTCGCTCTGAGACGCCTTGCCCTGCTCCACCAGCTCAATGAGACGGAGTACCGTCTCCTTGGCGGCGGCCTCGCAGGAGGTGGCCACGATGGACAGCGGCGGCGTGGTGTACACGGCCATGTCCACCTCGTCGATGCCGATAAGAGAGATGTCCTCTGGCACCCGCAGGCCATAGTCACGGATGGCAGCGAAAGCGCCCATCAGCATAGAGGCGGAGGCGGCGCACAGCGCAGTGGGGAGGTCGTCCTTGTTGTGCTGCAGCAGCGTCATAGTGGCGTCATAACCGCCGGAGCGGCGGTTGAAAGCGCCGTGCTCCAGGTATTTTTCCCGGTCAAAGGGAATGCCGGCGGAGGTCAGCGCCGTTTCAAAGCCGTCCAGACGATCCTGCACGGTGATCTTGTTGATCTCGCCGGTGATCAGACCGATCTTCCGGTGGCCCTGATCGACCAGCGCCTCACCGGCCAGACGTCCGCACTTGAAGTTGTCGTAATTGACGGTGATGATGTTGGGCGCGGGGCTGCGGCGGGTCTGGTTGTACAGCACCAGCTTGTACTCGTGGGCGGCGAGCCGCGCCAGAATAGCCTGGTCGATGTGGTCGCCCATCAGAATACCGCCGGCAATGCTGCGGCTTTGGAACAGACGGTCGATGTCGCTCATGTTCTCCTCGTGGAGAATGGTGATCATCAGATTGTAGCCGTGGCGGTTGGCGATGTCGATGGCGAAGGCGATATAGTCGTAGAAGAACTGCGAACGCGAGATCGTATACTCATCCTGCACGGCGGCCAGATCAACAATGAAAAGGCCGAAGACCTTGCTCTGCTTCCCGACAAGGTTCCGCGCAGCTGCATCAGGGAAAAAATGATACTCGCGCACAATGCTCTCCACCCGCCGGCGGGTCTTTTCGGAAACGTTTGGGTGGCCGTTCAGGACACGTGAAACAGTGGTGCGGGACACGTGAGCCAGCTTGGCGATCTCGGATGTATTCATGACTGCTCCAATATATATAAAAATAAAATAGTAATGGGATACGACAATATCTATTATACCTGCTTTTTTCGACTCGTCAATGGATTTGGACAAATTTTATAGATTTTTATAAGCCAAATTGGCAATTTGCAACACGTGTAAAAAACCACTTGCACAACCAATATCTTTATGATACAATACGATTACCTAAGCTTATAGATATCTGGAAAGCTGCTTCCGGGCGGAGAAAGTGACAGAAAGCAGGGAAGTTAGAGGAAAACTGAACACGGGAAAATTTTTTGCACAAAAAAGAACACGTGTTCACTTTCCGCTCAAGCGGGCAGGGCTTTGCACGGAGAGCCTGACTAGAGCAAAAGCTCCGGCAAGAACAGAATATCTGACAAAACCAAAAGATTCAGCAAAAACAGAGAATCTGACAAAAACAGAAGATTTAATCAGAAAGGATCGATCAGTTATGCAGGAAAATGTGAAAGGTGTCGCTATCTCGCTGGAGGGCAAAAACGCCATTGTCACCGGAGGTGGCGGCGGTATGGGCCGCTGCACGGCGCTGATGCTGGCCGCCGCAGGCGCGAATCTGGTTGTCTCCGACGTGAACGCTGAGACCGCCGAGGCCACCGCTAGGGAGGCCGTCGAGAAGTACGGCGTCAAGGCGGTGGCCACTAAGTGCAACGTCACCGTCAAGAGCGAGGTGGACGCTATGGTGGAGCTGTCCGTCAAGACCCTCGGCCGCATCGACATCCTGAACCATGTGGCAGGTGTGTTCGGCGCTGTGGACTTCATGAAATCCACCGAGGCAGACTACGACAAGCAGATGGATATCAACGCCAAGGGCACCTACTTCGTGGACCAGGCGGTGCTGCGCATCATGATCCCCAACCGCGCGGGCAAGATCGTGAATATGTGCTCCCAGGCCGGCAAGTACGGCTTCCACACCAACGTTGCCTACACCGCATCCAAGTTCGCCGTGGCCGGTATGACCCAGTCCATCGCCCAGTACGCAGCGCCCTACAACATCAACGTCAACTGTGTCTGCCCCGGCGTGGTTCGCACCAACATCTGGGAGCGCGCGCTGGATGACATCCGCCGTCAGGGCGGCGATGCCGAGGCGTATTTCCAGTCCCGCCTGCAGGATATCCCCCTGAAGCGCGCCCAGACCATGGAGGATGTGGCGCATATGTTCCTGTACCTGTCCTCTGATTTTGCGGACAACATGACGGGTCAGTCTATCAATATCACCGGCGGCAAGATCATGCACTGATCGGCCGGCATTACATGAACGGAGGAATTTCAAAGATGGATCGGATCATGGACAAGTTTTCTCTGGCCGGCAAGACCGCACTGGTCACCGGCGGCTGCTACGGCATTGGCTTCGCCATTGCCACCGCCCTCCACAGTGCCGGCGCACGGGTGGTGTTCTGCGCCACCAGCGACGCTTCCGTGGAGAAGGCCCTGAAGGCCTACGAGGCCGAGGGCATCAACGATGTGAAGGGCTACGCCTGCGACGTGACCAACGAGGAGAAGGTGAAGGCCCTCATCGCCGGTATCGAGAAGGACGTGGCGCCGCCGGATATCCTGGTGAACAACGCCGGTATCATCAAGCGCATCCCCATGTGCGACATGGATGTGGGGGACTTCCGCCGTGTGGTGGACGTGGATCTTGTGGCGCCCTTTATCGTGTCCAAGGCCGTTCTGCCCGGCATGGTGGATCGGGGCCACGGTAAGATCATCAACGTCTGCTCCATCCTCAGCGCTGTGGGCCGTGAGACAGTGGCGGCCTACACCGCGGCCAAGGGCGGTCTGAAGCTGCTGACCCAGAACATCTGCGCCGAGTTCGGGAGCAAGAACATCCAGTGCAACGGCATTGGGCCCGGCTACATCGCCACCCAGCAGACTGCGCCGCTGCGCGAGCGCCAGCCCGATGGCAGCCGTCATCCCTTCGACCAGTTCATCGTGGGCCGCACCCCTGCTGGCCGCTGGGGCAAGCCGGAGGATCTGATGGGTCCCGCCGTGTTCCTGGCCTCTGACGCTTCCGACTTCGTCAACGGCCAGGTGCTGTACGTGGACGGCGGCGTGCTGGCCTACATCGGCAAGCAGCCCTGAGCAGACGCGGTGTCAACTACATTTACAGTTAAGATCGATCAGACGAAATCGAGGTAATGGGCAATGAAACATAAAGTTGTTATGGATGGCAATACCGCTGCGGCGTATGCCTCCTATGCGTTTACTGAAGTGGCGGCCATTTACCCCATCACCCCATCCTCCCAGATGGCGGAGGTGGTGGATGAGTGGGCGGCCAAGGGTAAGAAGAACCTGTTCGGCCAGCCTGTGAAGGTTATCGAGATGCAGTCCGAGGCGGGCGCCGCAGGTACCTGCCACGGCTCCCTGCAGGCCGGCGCCCTGACCACGACATACACCGCGTCCCAGGGGCTGATGCTGATGATCCCGCCTATGTTCCGCATTGCCGGTGAGCAGGTGCCCGGTGTGTTCCACGTCTCCGCCCGTACCGTGGCCCAGAACATGTGGGCTATCTACGGCGACCACTCCGATGTGATGACCTGCCGGTCCATCGGCCTGGCCATGCTGGCCTCCGCCAGCCCACAGGAGGCCATGGATCTGGGCGTGGTGGCTCATCTGTCCGCCATCAAGGCACGTCACGCCTTCATGCACTTCTTCGACGGCTTCCGTACCTCCCACGAGATGCAGAAGATCGACGCGCTGGACTATGACGAGGTGCTGCCGCTGGTGGACTTCGACCAGATCGACGCCTTCCGCCGCAACAGCCTGAACCCCGAGCATCCCAGCATCCGTGGTACCACGGCTACCGGCGAGACCTTCTTCCAGGGACGCGAGGCTTCCAACGGCCACTATGACGCCATCCCGGGCATCGTGGCCCACTATATGGACGAGATCAACAAACTGACAGGCCGCCACTACGCCCCTTACGAGTATTACGGCGCGGTCGATGCTACGGAGTGCGTGGTAGCCATGGGCTCCGGCGCAGAGACCCTGCGGGAGACGGTGGACTACCTGAACGCCCACGGCCGCAAGGTGGGTATGATATCCGTCCACCTATTCCGGCCGTTCTCCTCCGAATACTTCCTGGGGTCCCTGCCCGAGACCGTGACCCGTGTGGCCGTTCTGGACCGCACCAAGGAGTCCGGCTCCGCCGGTGAGCCCCTGTATCTGGACGTGAAATCTGTACTGGTGGACTCTGGCCGGAAGTTCGATGCCATCGTGGGCGGCCGCTTCGGCCTGTCTGGCAAGGATACTACCCCCGGCATGATGAAGGCGGTGTACGATAACCTGTTGCTGGACAAGCCTAAGAACAGCTTCACCATTGGCATCAACGACGACGTGACCTTTACCTCTCTGCCCTATGAGGAGATCGACACCAGCGGCAAGCACATGGTGTCCTGCAAGCTATGGGGCGTGGGCGGGGACGGCACCGTGGGTGCCAACAAGAATTCCGTGAAGATCATCGGCGAGGCCACCGATAAGTACACCCAAGCCTATTTCTACTATGACGCCAAGAAGTCCGGAGGTGTGACCCAGAGCCACCTGCGCTTCTCCGATGAGCCCATCCATGCCACCTATCTGGTGCAGTCCGCGGACTTCGTAGCCGTGCACAATGCGGCGTATTTGGAGAAGTTCGACGTGGCCCGCGAGTTGAAGCAGGGCGGTACGTTCCTGCTGAACTGCCGCTGGAGTGCCAATGAACTGGACGAGAAGCTGCCCACCTCCCTGAAGCGCCGGCTGGCAGAGAAGAACGCCCACTTCTATACCATCGACGCCTCCGACATTGCCCTGAAGCTGGGGTTGGGCAACCGCACCAATACCGTGCTGCAGGCCGCCTTCTTCCAACTGGCCGACATCATCCCCATGGATGTGGCGGTGAAGGCCATGAAGGACGCCATCAACAAGACCTATCTGGTCAAGGCAGGCCAGAAGGTGGTGGATATGAACTGTGCCGCCGTGGACGAGGGTGTCAGTGCCCTGCACAAGGTTGAGATCCCCGAGAGCTGGAAGGACGCCAAGGATGCGGCCGTTGCCGAGAGCAAGCCCGCCGACTTCCTGCACGACCTGATCGAGCCCATGAATCAGCTGGAGGGCGACAAGTTGCCGGTGTCCCTGTTCCAGAAGTACGGTACCGTGGACGGCACGTGGCCCAGCGGCACCTCCGTGTACGACAAGCGTACCGATGCCGTGCTGTTGCCCAAGTGGGATGCCGGCAAGTGCGTACAGTGCAACCAATGCTCCATGGTATGTCCTCACGCTGCCATCCGCGCGTTCCTGTTGACGGATGAGGAGGAGGCCGCTGCACCGGAAACCTTCGAGACTGTGAAGGCACGCGGCGCAGGGCTGGACAAGTATCGATACCGCATCCAGGTGTCCCCCTACGACTGCCTGGGCTGCGGCCAGTGCGTCACCAGCTGCCTGGCCAAGGATACGGCGCTGACTATGGTCAGCGCGGAGACCATGATGGCCGACCGCAGCAACTGGGACTATGCGGTGGATCACGTCTCCATCAAGGAGGACGCGGTCAACAAGAAGAACATCAAGGGCCTGCAGTTCGCACGCCACTACTATCAATTCCCGCCCGCCTGCGCAGGCTGCGGCGAGACGGCCTACGTCAAGATGGTCACCCAGCTGTTCGGCGACCATATGTACATTGCCAATGCCTCCGGCTGCACCGCCGCTCACGGCGGCTGCCTGCCCAGCACCCCCTACTGCAAGGACGAGCGCGGCTTCGGCGCTCCTTGGGAGCAGTCCCTGTTTGAGGATACCGCCGAGTTCGCCTACGGCTTCCTGCAGGCGCACGATACCATCAACACCGAACTGAAGAGCTCCGTGAGGGAGCTGCTGGAGGCCGGCGTGGCCGCCCGGGAGTGCAAGGTCTATCTAGAGAGCAAGGGCGATGCCCAGGCCAGCCGTAAGGCGGCCGACGAGCTGCTGGCGGCCCTGCGCGCCGTGGAAAAGGGCGGCGAGCACGACACTGCCGTGGAGTACATCCTGAAGAATCCCGAGTTCCTCAGCAAGAAGTCCGTGTGGGCCTTCGGCGGCGACGGCTGGGCCTATGACATCGGCTTCGGCGGTCTGGATCACGTGCTGGCGGCCAACAAGGACATCAACATGCTGGTCATGGATACCGAAGTGTACTCCAACACCGGCGGACAGGCATCCAAGGCCACCAACATGGGTGCTACCGCCCAGTTCGCTGCTGCCGGTAAGCGCACCAAGAAGAAGGATCTGGGCCGCATGCTCATGAGCTACGGCTACATCTACGTGGCACAGGTGGCCATGGGCGCAGATCCCGCCCAGACGCTGCGTGCTATCCGCGAGGCAGAGTCCTATCCCGGCCCCGCTGTGGTCATCGCCTACGCCCCCTGCACCGCCCACGGCATCCCCGGCGGTATGAGCCATGCCCAGCAGGAGATGAAGCGCGCGGTGGAGTCCGGCTACTGGAACCTGTACCGTTACGATCCCCGTCTGGCTGCGGAGGGCAAGAACCCCTTCCAACTGGATTCCAAGACACCGACCGGCGACTATGTGGACTTCATCAAGGGCGAGCGGCGCTTCGCCGCCATGGCCGCCAAGTTCCCCAAGGAGGCGGAGGAACTGTTTGAGCACGCCCAGCGCGATGCCACAGAGCGCTACGAGACCTACGTCGCCATGAGCGAGCAGAAATAAGCCGCAAGGCCAAGAAAGGATATCGTACAGATGAAAACTGCACAGGAATATAAGGACAGCCTTCGCCAGCGGAACATCAAGGTATATCTCAAGGGCGAGCTGCTGGACCCCAAGACCCTCATCGACCATCCCTTTATCCGCGGCCATGTTAACGCCGCCGCCATGACCTACGCACTGGCCGGCACCAAGGAATATGAGAACCTGATGACGACCGCCTCCCACCTGACCGGTAAGAAGATCAATCGCTTTACCCACATCCATCAGTCCACAGACGATCTGGTAAAGAAGGTGAAGATGCTGCGGATGATCTCCCAGAAGACCGGTACCTGCTATCAGCGCTGCGTGGGCTTTGATGCCATGAACGCCACCTATTCCGTTACCTACGAGATCGATCAGGCCATGGGCACCAACTACCATGGGAGATTTAAGAAGTATCTGGAGTATGTGCAGGACAACGACCTGATGATCTCCGGCGCTATGACCGACGTGAAGGGTGACCGCAGCCTGCGCCCGGGACAGCAGAAGGATCCTGACATGTTCGTGCATGTGGTGGAGAAGCGGGAGGACGGTATCGTCATTCGTGGTGCCAAGGCCCACATGACCGGTATGGTCAACAGCCATGAGATGCTGATCATGCCCACCATGGGCATGAAGGAGGACGAGGTGGAGTATGCCGTGTGCTGCGCCCTGCCTGTGGACGCCCCCGGCGTTATCCACATCTTCGGCCGCCAGACCAATGACGACCGCAAGTGCGGCGGCGATGTGGACCAGGGCAACGCCCGCTACGGCATCGTGGGCGGCGAGTGCCTGACGGTGCTGGACAACGTGTTCGTCCCCTGGGACCGCGTGTTCATGTGCGGGGAAGCCCAGTTCTCCGGCCTGCTGGTGGAGCGCTTTGCATGCTACCACCGCGCCAACTACGGCGGCTGCAAGAGCGGCGTATCCGATGTGGTCATCGGCGCAGCGGCCCTAATGGCCGATTACAGCGGCTACGGCAAGGCCGGCCATATCAAGGAGAAGCTCAACGAGATGATCCACAAGGAGGAGACGCTGTACGCCTGTTCCCTGGCCTGTTCCTGCGAGGGCAAATGTACGCCCTCCGGCGCGTACTTCGTAGACCCGCTGCTGGCCAACGTGGGCAAGCACAACGTCACCCAACTCATCTATGAGATCGACCGTCTGGCACAGGACATCGGCGGCGGCATCATCGCCACCATGCCCTCCGAGTCCGACCTGAAGAGCCCCGAGGTGGGCCACTATGTGGAGAAGTACCTCCACGGAGTGGAGGGCGTGTCCACGGAGAACCGCATGCGCGTGGCACGTCTTATCGAGAACATGACCGGCGGCACCGCGCTGGTGGAGTCCATGCACGGTGCAGGTTCTCCCCAGGCCCAAAAGGTCATGTACTCCAAACTGTCCTCTCTGGAGAACAAGAAGCAGTTCGCCGCCCGCATCGCCGGTGTGGAGAATGACAAAACTGAGGAGCGCTGACGCCTGCATCGCAGGCACTGCCTCCGCCGACGGGCAAATATAGAAGGGAGTATGTTGTTTTATGTCTGAAATCGCACTGAATCATCAGCAGGTCATGGACATCCTGCCGCACCGGCCCCCCATGCTGCTCATCGACGAGGTGGTCACGCTGGAGCCCATGCAGCGGATCGAGGCGAAGCTCACCATCCGCCCGGAATGGGATATTTTCAAGGGCCATTTCCCCGGTAATCCCATTTTTCCCGGTGTGCTGTCCGTGGAGTGCATGGCACAGGCCTCGGATATCCTCATCATGACCGGTGAGAAGTACGCGGGCCTGACGCCGCTGTTCGCATCCATCAACAACGCCAGATTCCTCAAGGGCATCCTGCCTGGCGACGTGGTGACCGTCCGCGCCGAGGTGGCAGAGATCAACGAGGCCAAGGCCAAGGTGGTCTGTCGTACCGAACTGCGTAAGGAGAACGGTGATCTGGCCGCCACGGCAGAGGTCACTATCGCCATGCGGTAAGGCAGAAAACGACGAATATATGAAGAAAGGATAGCATATGGATTTTTCTTTGAATCGTGAGCAGGAACTGATCCGCAAAATGATCGCGGCATTCACCGAGAACGAGGTCAAACCCATCGCGGCTGAGATCGACCGAACCCACGAGTTCCCCGCCGAGAACATCAGGAAAATGTTCCAGCTGGGCATCATGGGCATGACCGTTCCCAAGGAGTACGGCGGTGCAGGCGCCGATCAGGTGTCTGCCGCCATCGTCACGGAGGAACTGGCCAAGGCATGCGCCTCCACCAGCGACATCGTGGCCGGTCACACGCTGTGCTGCGTGCCCATTCTGGAGCACGGCACCGAGGAGCAGAAGCGCAAGTATCTGCCCATGCTGACCAAGGGCGGTGTGCTGGGCGGTATGGGCATCACCGAACCCAACGCCGGCTCCGACGCCTCCAAATCCCAGACGGAGGCCCGTCTGGAGGGCGACCACTATGTCATCAACGGCGCCAAGATCTTCATCACCAACGGCCCCGAGGCTGGTGTGTTCGTGATCTTCGCCATGACAGACAAGTCCAAGGGCACCAAGGGCCTGTCCGCCTTTATCATCGAGAGCTCCTTCCCGGGCTTCTCCGTGGGCAAGGTGGAGAACAAGATGGGCCTGCACGGCGTCCACACCTCCGAGATCGTGTTCACCGACATGATCGTGCCCAAGGAGAACCTGCTGGGCCAGGAGGGCAAGGGCTTCAAGATCTGCATGCAGACGCTGGACGTGGGCCGTATCGGCATCGCCGCCCAGGCGCTGGGCATCGCCGAGGGCGCCATGAAGGAAGCCGTGGAGTATACCAAGACCCGCGTGCAGTTCGGCAAGCCCATCAGCAAGTTCCAGAACACCCAGTTCACCTTCGCCGATATGGCACTGCGCTGCGAGTCTGCCCGACTGCTGACCTATCAGGCAGCATCCCTGAAGCAGGAAGGTAAGCGCTGCAGCCGCGAGGCGGCCATGGCCAAACTCAGTGCCTCCGAGACGGCCATGTGGGTCACCACAAAGGCGCTGCAGATGTTCGGCGGCTACGGCTACACCAACGACTACCCCATGGAGCGCATGATGCGCGACGCCAAGATCACCGAGATCTACGAGGGTACCAGCGAGGTGCAGCGTATCGTCATCGCCGGCAGCATGGGTCTGTGAGCCACGACTGCTGATTATACCCGAAGGAGATAAACATGGATTTCAAACTGTCCAAGGAGCACGAGCTGCTCCGCAAGATGTATCGGGAGTTCGCCCAGAATGAGGTCAAGCCTCTGGCTGCCGAATTGGACGAAGAGGAACGCTTTCCCAAAGAAACGATCCCCAAGCTGGCCAAGCTGGGAATGCTGGGCATCCCGTTTCCCAAAAAATATGGCGGCGCGGGCGGCGATAATCTGGCATACGCCATCTGCGTAGAGGAAATTGCCAAGACCTGCGGAACAACATCTGTCATTATCTGCGCGCATACCTCCCTGTGCAGTTATCCCATTTACGCCTACGGCACCGAGGAGCAGAAGATGAAGTATCTGCCTGATCTGCTTAGCGGCCGCAAGCTGGGTGCCTTCGGCCTGACCGAGCCCAACGCCGGCTCCGATGCCTCCAAGGGTCAGACCGAGGCTAAGCTGGTGGGCGACCACTACGTAATGAACGGCTCCAAGATCTTCATCACCAACGGCTATGTGGCCGACGTGTTTGTGGTCTTTGCCATGACCGACAAGTCCCGCGGTACCAAGGGCATTTCCGCCTTCATCGTAGAGAGCGGCTTCCCCGGCTTCTCCGTGGGCAAGCACGAGGAGAAGCTGGGGCTCCACGGCAGCCCCACCGCCGAGATCGTGTTCCAGGACTGCATCGTTCCCAAGGAAAACCTGCTGGGCGTGGAGGGCAAGGGCTTCTCTATCGCCATGGCCACGCTGGACGGCGGGCGCATCGGCATCGCCGCCCAGTCTCTGGGCATCGCCGAGGGCGCGCTTCAGGAGGCCGTCAGCTACACCAAGGGCCGCGTCCAGTTCGGCAAGCCCATCAGCAAGTTCCAGAACACCCAGTTCACGCTGGCGGACATGGAGCTGGGCTGCGAGGCGGGCCGCCTGCTGACCTATCAGGCCGCCGTGGCCAAGGGCGAGGGCAAGCGCTACACCAAGCTGGCCGCCATGGCCAAGCTGTTCACCTCCGAGCACGCCATGAAGACCACCACCAAGGTGGTGCAGCTGTTCGGCGGCTATGGCTACACCAAGGATTACCCGGTAGAGCGCATGATGCGCGACGCGAAAATTACGGAAATTTACGAGGGCACCAGTGAAGTCCAGCGCATCGTGATCTCCGCCAATATGGGTCTGTAAGAGGGAGGTATGCACATGAAAATCATCGTCACTGTAAAGCAGGTTCCCGATACCTCCGGTAAGGTGGCCG
>ENA-OPWH01000358-OPWH01000358.1-human-gut-metagenome-genome-assembly--contig:-NODE-358-length-37062-cov-3.431216_pt1 | contig 37062 bp, 68 predicted proteins | sample MGYA00241506_ERZ502004 | MGnify/ENA primary metagenome ERZ502004 (study PRJEB25962, sample SAMEA2043049) | human gut metagenome | biome: human gut; feature: human-associated habitat; material: faeces... | reverse complement strand
AATATAATATTATTTAGATAATATCTTGTGTATTGTAACCAAATTGTAACTTGCATACATGATATATTTGTGTTATAATATAATCAGAGATAAGAGATAGAACAAAAAATATTAAAATTTATATTATTAAAATAATATTGGAGTGATTGTATGAAAAGAACACTTGGAGAGGGGTATACTATACATAACAGAGAAGGGAAAACGGTTGCAAAAATTGAAAAGCAAACATACATGACTGATGAATGTTATGATAATGATAAAGAGAAAGAGTTTAACAAAGAAGTAGCATTTGTAAAAATGTATTCTAAAATTGCTTATGTATTGGGCGAAAAATTAACTGCAACTGAATTTAAGGCGGCGTATCAATTAGCTTATTTTGTTGGATATGAGACTTGTATCTTGACTAATAATAAGTCGGGTAGGGGTAATGAATATTTAACATTGCAAGACATTGCAGATATTTTAGGTATGGATTATAAAACTGCTTCGCGTGTAGTAAGAAGTCTGCGTAGTAAAGGTGTAATGGCATTAGTTGAAGTAGGGCATTGCGATAATAAATATTATACTAAGTATTATGTAATGAACCCCTATATTTATATCAATGGTAAAGTACCAGATAAAGATACATTAAAAATCTTTTTTGAATATTCTGGTTGGCAAAAGATTATGGAAGAAGCTTCTAAACTATCTATATAAGATTAAGATGGAATGGAAACCTTGAAATAATTATTAAAATAATATAAATGTGACAAAACCAATTCTCATTTTTTGAGATTTTTTGCCATATTTTTCTCATTTTTTGAGATTTTTATTTTTATATTATTTTACTAATATAAAATGCAATCTCATTTTTTGAGATTATTCTCATTTTTTGAGATTGCTTAAAACATATTATTAAAATAATATAAACCACTCAGCCGAGCGGGATACCAGATATTGGTAAAAATATTTTTTATATTTTTCTAAAATAACTCTTGACTTTAGAGTAAAAACAGAGTATACTATATACATAAAGAAGATACAAACCAACTGATTGAAAGGATGTATTAAAATGTATGTAGTAGCTACCTGTGGTGTGTTCATTGTCGGTGTTAAGTGTGATGCATGTACTACTAATTGCACTGCTGTTGACACTTTGAACAGCATTAAGAAGGAGTTTATTCCGCATTGCAAGAAGCTGTTTTGTAGTCTCGGAAATGAGGGTGAAGATAGTATTAAGATTGCATATGCTTGTGACGATGACCCCATTGTAACGGCTCTGTCGTTCATGGATAAGTTCATGGATGCAGCTTATAACGTTATCCGTAAACAGATGATTACCGCGCTTAAAGGCTGTATCGTGAATGTATATACCAAGGTATATGAGAAGGAAATACAACGCAAGGTAGAAGCATTACGCGCACAGTTACTGTTTTAAGAATAAACCGCCCCAAAAGGGCGGTTTATCTTTTTGTCTATTAATAGATATTATTAAAATAATATTGTATTCTACCCGAGCGGGTATTGGTAGAAATTGGTAAAAAATATTTTTATTTTTTTTATTAAAAGTACTTGACATATAAGAGGATATATAGTATAATGTATATATCAAATGAAGGAGATGTTAAAAATGAAAAACACTGTATTTGTAATCTTCAACGGCAAGTTTATCACAAATGAATGGTATCCTACCGCAGAGGATGCACACGAGCGGTTTGTGGAATTATTGGATGCAAATAAAGCTGGCAAGCGTGAATGTGATAAAATCGTTGTATGCCGCTTGGTAGATGATTATCCAATGGCATACGTTGAACTTTAAGAGAAGCCCACAAGGGCTTTTCTTTTTATATAAATGATATTATTAAAATAATTTAGATTTATATTATTAAGATAGTAATTTGATATTATTAAAATAATATCAGTTTTATTATTAAAATAATTCGAGCGGGAGATGGTAATAAAATCCATAAAATATTTTCAAAAAACCTCTTGACAAGTGAGAAGATATAGGGTATAATAATATTGTAATCAAGGGAAGGGGGTGACAGTTAGAAGCTATGTACAATGCAATCCGGTATAATAAGACCTTGGATTCTGTTGTGACCCTTGGTTCTTATGCGGAGATGGTTGATGCAATGAACGCTATCAAGGCTGACTATGTGAACACTCTGTTTAGCAGCGTTGACCCATATAGGTTCATGTGCAGCACAGGTTGTGACTCCTTGAAGATGGAGCATGCTACTTACATTACCGCTTGCGATGTTGGTGTAGACCTCGCGTGGAGTGTAGAGCGTGCATAACCTCTCTGCTATTCGACTATATTACCCGCCATCGAGCGGGTTTTATAGAACCCTAAAACTTTAGCACATTAAAACTTTAGCAGACTAAAATGATTAAAGTAATATTATTAAAATAATATCAAATAATATGGTTCTATTAATAGAAAGAGAATAAGGTTACAAAATGGTTACAATACTAAATTGACTATTGACATTATTAAAATAATATGATATAATACTATCATAGGCAAGAGAAGTTGGTATATTATGGGAATACAATACCAAAGCAAAGACTAAAGCCTATACACACGTTATAAAACAACTTTACTATGTACCTTGACAACTTCATATTATTATAAGAATTAATAGATTGATTAAACAAGCTCGTTTATACATCTAATGTTTCACGTTAAACATTATTGTTATTTATTTAACAAGCTCACCTGTAATTGCTTATATTCAAGCTTATATGTTTCATGTGAAACAATGATAAACTTTGTTATATAATTAACAAGTCTATAAACTTTACATATATATTATTAAAATAATTAGTAAACGCCTTGGCTGAAACAGTTTGAAAATTCAAGATGGAAATTTAAGCTGAAAATTGCAAGCAGGAAATCCCGAGCGGGAATATTATTAAAATAATTCTATTATTATATTAAAATAATTTTGCTTAAAACAATTTTGTTATTAAAACAATATTATTTAGATAAATAAACAAAATGATATTATTAAGATAATATAAAACCGAGCGGGATTGTTAAAAATATAACAAAGTATAGCAGAAAAATATTTTTATTTATTTTCAAAAACCTCTTGACTTTGGACTGATTAGGTGCTATAATAATAATGTGCTCAGGAGAGAGCATTAAAAAACTGACTGACTAAACAAAGGAGAATGAATTATGAACAAGATGGTACTGGTTGCAAGCGTTATTGGTGAGACCGAAAACCACTTTGCAATTGCAAATGCTGAGAGCTTTCATCATCAGAAGCTCGGCACGATTGACGCAATCTTCAAGGAAAGCGCAAGCAAGTATTTTCATGTTGGCAAAGAGCATTGCCACGTTGAGATTGCAAATTCTCGTTCTGTTACTGTAAACGCAGTAATTGAAGCAATCAACCGTGCAGATGGTTATTTGCAGGACATGGACAAGAAGTGCTTTGACTTCCTCATGGACGCTGTAAAGGCTGTTGAAGCTGATGCGTGCAAGGATGAGCTTTGCAAGATGCTTGGCAGTATCGCAGCTATGATTTAAGGTTGTTGCTTTCATGGCGACACTGTATAATATGCTATGGCAGATTAGGGGACTGGAAACAGTTCCCTTTTTTGCTATTAATAGAAAATCAATCCGAGCGGGATTGATATTGTTGAAATAATATTCAAAATTGTAAACTACTGATTATTAATAATATTAAAATAATTTTAAAATAATGCTTACTGAATTTTCAGCTTGTTTTCAGCTTGATTATTTGATACTAATATTAGTTAAATAATATACTTGTAAATAATTGGATTGTTACACGTGAAACATTACTGACATATCACAATACACATATCACTACTAATACTATTCGTGTATATCTATAGTGACAGTATCGCATAGATAGTATGAGATGTGATTGATACCAGTAATATACAAAGGTAAAGCAGTTCGCATATTTATATGTATGCACAAACGATTTTTCAAGCCACCGCCATCAGGGGAGCGTGCCATCCAAAATCTGGAATTTCCAAAATTTTCAAACTTTAGCACTTTAGCGTAGTAAAACAGCAAAACTTTAGCAGGATAAATTATTAAAATAGTAACACTTTAATGTGATAAAACGTGAAAGTGTTAAATTTTTCACAAGCGTTGGTAGAATATAGAAACCGATATTATTAAAATAATTTGCGCAACACGTTGCGGAAATTTCTGACAGTGGTCAGATAATTTCAGGAATAGGGATTGACAAAATTTTAACAATCTCACCCACTGGAAGAATTTACCATCAAATTTTCAAGCTTGGAATTTTTATATTATTAAAATAATAAAAAATCGCATGACGGAAAAATTGATATTTCTCATTTGATATTATTGAAATAATATCAAATGGAATTACATCGGCTTTGCCGATAGTATTATTTAAATAATAAAATTTTATCATTCCGTCTGCTATGGTTTACAAGATTTTTCATTTTCGGCGCGTGCTGAGTATTTGCTATCAAATTTTTAAGCCTGAGTATTTACACAAGCGGAACGCCTGTTTTTCAAGGCAGAGAACGCGCCTGTATTGCTTTTCCCCTTGTCGGAATATAGATATATGCCTGAGAACAAAAACACGATACAGGGCGTTTTGAGGGCATTTACAAGATTTCCTGTTTTTGGAAAATCGAACGAGTGCGTGAGAAAAAATTCAAGCTTGGAATGGTGGATATTATTTAAATAATAAAAAAGCGCAAAAAGAATTTACAAAATTTTTTCACGCTGAAAATTATTTTAAAAAATGATAAAGAAAATTTAAGCATAAAAAAAAAGAGACGCTTTTCAGCGTCTCTGATTTTTGTTTTTGCGTTTCCGCATTTCGGTTTTGTATTCGATGAACAGCGCACCGAACACACAAAACACGGTCAGCGGTACGATACAAGTGCAAAGCACAAACAGGCGGTCAGATACAGAAAACCAGTCAAACATGATTATTCACACTCCTTTACAGAAATTACCATGTCGTCAAGTACGGTTTCCGTGCCGTTCGTGTTGAAAATCACGGAATAGGTTTTGCCCGCGTCCAGTTCGTCACCGACTTCCCAGATGTTACCATCCGAGGTCTCGATAACGGAAACCGTCTGGTTGTCGGTTTCGTAAGTGCTAACCACGTTAGCTGTATCGGTGCGGGTCAGAGTTGCTAAGATAATCATAATTGCGATTTTCATTTTTTTTTGTTCTTCCTTCCTTTAGTAGGGGGCGGGGCTTTCGCCCCGCCGTCTGTTTTACTTTACTTTCTTGCTGTTGTCGCGCTTGCGGTCAAGTTCGTTTCCGTATTTGGAGTTCGTTTCCACCGCAAGTTTACGGTTTACCGTTTTATTCCAGAGCTTGTCAACCTTCTGAAAAGCTTTGGAAATACTCAGCTCGTCCTTGTCCAGAGCCTTGATAATCTTGCAAAACTCTGCACAGAACGTTGCACCGCGCATCCACTGTTCTACGTTGTCAATGTGGCACAGCCGAAATTCGATTGAACCATTGCCACGGATGTTGGCCCAGTAGCCGTGTTCAAAACTTTCGTCCGTATACTCGGCATAGTTCGTGAACGAACGTCCGAACACCGACTTTATCGTGCTATCCGTTTCGTTTGCGAGAATTTCGCTTGCGAAGTAGGAAAGCATGCAGCGTGCTGCATTGTACCCGAAGTTCGGGATATTGTCGCGGTCGATTGCCCAACCAATAGTCAGGTGCGCACCCGCGCTTGCGTGGTTCGGTGCGAGTACCCAAAGTGTACGCGCAATTCTATCTCGCCAACCGTTCATCTTCGTTTCGGGCGGCATGTTACCCTCGGCATACACCGTGATATCATGCGTCCACCGAAGCTGCCAGATGCTGGCAATATAGGCAAGCGCATGGTCGGCACACTCGATTTCCACGCCGTCAACCATAATCGGGTAGTCGGTTCGAGCGCAAACCTCAAGTTCGATACCGAAAAGCAAGCCGTCCTTGCCAAGATTGCCACGGTAGTTAACGGGGTTGGTAAAGTCTGCCACTCCGTGATACTGTTCGGGGTCGGTATGGTCTGCATGGACGTATGCAATACCGCCGTTGGCGTTCTTTGCGCTGTTAGGAACGCGCCATACAAGCTCGTCATTGTCAATCCGCTGATTGCAAACAGGGCATACAGCGTGACGCTTTGCGGCTTTATAATGAATAAGGTTTTTATACATGGTAAATTCCTCCAATATTATTTTCATAGTTTGAAGTCGGACAAGTCAACGACTTCCAGTTTCTTCCATAGCTTTTCTTGCTCTCTGAGAAAAGCTTAAATCTGTTATTTAATTATCAAGGTTCATTCCGCACGCGCTTTGCTTTTTAACTTGTATTTTGTATCATGTTGTTTACCTCTCTCTCACTTTCTGATTATATGATACTGCTATTTGAGGGAAAAGTCAAGAGGTAATATTGCACAAAATAAAATACAGTTACTGGTAAAACAGGGGCGGAACACGCCATCCGAAGGGTGCAATTTGGAAATATCTGGAACTTTCTTTGTGCACTTTGCACAACAGAGGAAAAGTGTTCTTGCTACATGGACAATTGTCTTTCTGGTAAATACACTGATAACTGGTAAATACTGGTGAGTGTCCGTGGTACGCGTACACTTGCGCAATAATTATTTCTCACGCGCACATAATAGTAATAAGTATCAATAGGTAGTGTACTGAGTGTACTATATAGCATAGTACACATAGCACAGTGCTATCGCATTGCATGGTTGACACTGGTTGACAGCGTGCAGATAGCCCATACAAGCCCATACAAGCCCTACAATAGCATTATAGGCAATAGCTATATAATTACATGCCTATGCGGTAAAAACGATTATAGCGCAATACAGAGCAACACAGCTCTTTTCAAGGTTTACTCAAGGCAAGCGGGCAATGATAAAATATTATTATAATAATAAAATATTTTTTCTTTGAGAAAAAACAGCTTGTAAAACACCTGTATTTTATCATTATGAGAATTAAATATTTTTTCAAGGTTTTTTGCATATTTATACACTGTTTTGCATACTATATAATATAGTTTTGCATACTACTTTATATAGTTTTTGATACTACTTTAATTTTGCTTCAATTTTACAGAAATTTACAGGTTTGGTATAATCTGCCAAAACAGTCCCTTTGTGCAATTTATCCAATTTTTTATAGGTGAGCGGGACTTTTTTGTGCATTTTCACCAACGAATCCCTATGGGCAAATTGAACAAAAACGGCGGTGATTTTTATAAAATTTTTGTGCAGAATTTACAAATTTCCAGATATTGGAAAGGAGTGGGGGGATAGGGGCTGATAAAATTATGTCGTTAAGTGATTTTTTTACGATTAGGGATAGGGGCGCGATAAAAATTAATACGATATATAAAAATTCACTTGACATTCTTCTGACTTTGTAATATACTATAATCACAAAACTAAAAGGAGCTGAATAGTGTATGAGAGACCCACATCGTATTTATAATTTCCTTTTTGCTATTTATGAGATTTGGCAATCTAAATGTCCAGATATGAGATTTGGTCAGATGATGGAAATCATGAGAGAAAAGTATGGAGATACTTTTTATATGGAAGATGATGAGTTTTTAGAAAAATTCAAAGAGTTATTTAAAACAGAGTAAAAAAGGAGAATAAAAATGATTATCTGTGTGAATGATAAAAAAACTATTGATGAAAATTCTTTTGTATCCGATTATGAGAATTTTATAATTGAGTCTAATAATGGACGTAAATTCTTATATAAGAAAGTATTATGTTATACTAACAGTAATGATTTTGCATATATGAGGATTCGTGAACATCTGGGAAAAACTGTATTAGATTTTGACATTGTTATAAAAGATAAAACAACGTTTAAAGATATGATAAATGCAAACTACAACACAGAATATACTTATGATATTTATAAAGCATCTAACATTCAATTCCCAAATCTGGATGTAACTTATTCTTATTAATAATAAAGGAGATATAAATATGATTAGAGAACGTGTATCAACTCAGGGTGCAATTCCGCGTAACTATTTGATTACAGGTTATGACGATTTTGTAATTATGAATAAGTATGATGCAAATGATATATCTCTATATAAAAAAGATTGTATGAACAGTAAAGAAGCATATTATATTCGCTTTACTGGTGATAATTGTATTACTATTGAATTATTTAACACAACAGAAACATTTAATATTTTTGATGAAAATTATAATGCTTTTATTGCAGACGATGTTACAATCACTTGTGACATTGAATATGATAAAAAGCCATATAATAATTGAGTGTGTTAATTATGAACTATAAATTAGACAATCCTGTAGCATTGAAAGTAATTGACTGTATGATGTTAGACAAATCAGTGCCTGTAAAAATGGTTGTGGCATATGCAAACTGCTTTGGTTATGACCTTAATCAAACATTAGATTATTGTCTCAGACATAAACTTATGAGATATGCAACTGCTGTTTATATCCATAAAATGTATAGAACAACCTTTAAGGCTATTATCAAAAACAGAAGCCATGAATTAAGTATGCGTAATGTAACGAGGTGAGCATATGGATTATAATGTAGATTTGAATTATAATAATAGTACTGTTTACAATGTAATTGACGATTTAGCTACATGGAATGAGTATTTTGAAGCTGCTCTGTTATATGCAGAGAATAATAAAGCTCCTTATGATGTAGCATTAAAATATATTGTTCCAATTTATTTTACTCCTGATAAACAGGAAAACGAATACCATAAATTACTATATCTTGTAATTGAACAGGCATATGAATCAGATTATAATAAACCGTTTATGACTTATAAAGAATGGTGTGATGTGAATGGATACAAAATTCAAGAATAAAGATTTACTAATACAAATGTTAGACAGATGTATTGAATTTAAGTATTATCCATCAGCAATGGTAGATATGAGATATATGATTACTCATAACAATGCAACATTTGAACAAGCACTCAATATATGTATGTTAGTATATAACCGAGACAGAGTGTATCATATAATAAGTAGAATGTATCATAAAATGATTAGAACTTTAAACAATGAGAAATCTAATAGAAAGAAAGGAATTAATAATAATGAATAATCCAGATAGACTATCAAATTTCCATGTGGGAGATACTATTACTATTAATAATCCAAGAACTGGTAATATTGATGCAGTAATTAGTATTGAGCGTATTGCACAGATGAGTACAAAGAAATATTATACTATTAAGATTAGTTCTCGTCTGTATGAACATGATAAATATATCTCTAAGTCAGAAGATACTAATATGTCTGATATTATTAGTGGTCTTACTGGGCATTACGAGACTATGGATATTAATGAGGAAGAAGGAGCGGAATAAACCGCTCCTTCTCTATTTTCTCTTGACATTATTAATAGAGTATGTTATACTCTTATTGTAAAGAGGTGATATGATGAATATTTATAGTAGAGATAATCCAGTTGCATGGAAAGTAGTAGAATGGTATGCAAATTATCGTGCTGGTGACTATGCATATTTATGGGAAACTGTTCTTTCCCTGTTAGAACGTAAGCCTACATTTGATTTTATGGATTGTATTGAACTTGCAAATGCATATAATCATTGTACAAATAATTATTTACAGTCAACATTTCGGAATGTAATGCGTGAAGCAATTACAACAGCAAACAGAAGAAAAAGAGCAGGATATTGGGGAAATAATATTGATGAGATTTTTAAGAGTGTAGAGGTGTAAATGTATGGATATGTTTGACAAAGATAATGAATTGTCAATGTTAATTGTTAAACAGTTTGCAACAGAAGATAAATGTAATCATTATTTTTGGTTGCATATAATACATGGTGTTATTAAAGGTACTTATGAAAATTTTAGTACAGCAATATTTCAAACTGGTAGTATAGCAGGTTGTACTTATGAAGAATATAAAAAGCTAATACAAGCTTTTGTACATGTATATAAGAGTGTTTTCAAATATTGTAATGAAGCTAAAAAGAAAACAGATAAACCTGTAACAGTTGATTGGTTAAAAGAACAGTATATTAAACATCTAAGAGAAAAATATGGAGACGTAAAATGATTTATAAAAATAAAGAACTTCTAATGCAAGCTTGCAATATCTTAACAAAGGAGCGTTACTACTATAATTACACAAAGTTTATGTATAAATATCTGTTAAATTGTGGTAATGAGGATTGGCAGACATATTATAAGAATAATATTCCAGAGTTTGTAGATAAAGCAATTCGTATGGCATACAAACAGCTCATCCATTCGTTAAATGAATTTAACAAATATAATGTGTAAAACATGACATTTAATACAAACGACAATATATATAAACTTAATATTCCTCGTGAATATCTATTATTAAAACTTGATAAATATGAAGATGGGAAATTATGTTCAGCATATGATGAGATGATTATAAAATTGCTTGATGATGGTAAACTAATCGGTGAAGCAATTACATTAGCATCTAATACTGATGTGTTTTCGTCTGTTCTTAACTGGATTTTATGTAAAAGATATTTCAAAATTGCAAAGAGATATATCCACGAATACAATCTCGAAAAGAAAAGAAACAAACATAACTAAAAACCACTTGACATTCACATTCCTATCTGCTATAATATAGTCAACAACAAAAATACAAGGAGAAATTAGCTATGGCATTATTGACAGCGGCTGAAATCCGCGAAACTGGATATGATTGCAAGTGTAATACTGTAGATAAGTATTACATGAATATTCCTTACAAGACGTTCAGAAATTATAAGCGTCTTGATGTTAAAAGTGAATTTGATGGAATTATGCAATATGCATATCCGTATGATGTTGACTATTATTATGGTGAATGTGGTGAGGGTTATGTATCTAATGGCAAGGTAATTCGTGCAGACCTTATTGTAACATTCCGAGGGAATGAGTATCATATTGAATATTACACTCGTGGTTATTATAATAACTTTGAGGATATTATTCTTGTATATGGTCGTATTCCTGTGAAGTTTGAAAAGACTTTGTTCCATACTAAAAAGGGCGAGAAGAAATATAAGTTAGTACCAAATTATAAGACTGCTGTCTTTATTAATAAGCATAAGTACGACTGGCTACTTCCTGTTCGTAATCCCAAGTTTGAGATTGATATGAAGTTGGTCAAGTATCTTCTGTCTATTAATAAAGAAAATTATGGTCAATTCCATCGGCGTGTTTGCGAAATGATTTTGAGCAAATTATAAATTTGCGAAATTATTGTGAGTAAACTGCAAGTTTACGAAATAATTTTGAACAAACTAAATAAGGAGAACGTATAACATGAGTAAAGTAATGACAAAATCAAAGATTGGTTCTATGTTTATCATTTATGTAGACCCAAAGGATGACAAAATGAATCACAATGACATTAAGACTATGATGTGGGATATTGCCGATGCAATGGATAGAAAGCATAAGGGTTGCATTCAGATTCCGTCAAAGTATAGTTCTGCTTTCCGTAATGTATATAATGATAGAGAGGATTATCCATTTTTCTATTACCATAGTGGACATATCTATGGTATTTGTGTAGACAATGGTAAATTTAATGTTTCTGACATTAAAGCACTCTTTAAGGAATATAAGGTTGCACACCATATCAATTGTACGCTGTATATGTCTTACAACTATTTTGATACATTTTGGATTCCTGCAAAGAGTGGTGTAGTAGGTTTTACTCAGGCACTTGAAGATGCAAAGACAAAATATATTGATGAGCGCAAACTAACTTTTATCCTTTGAGGTGTTATTAATGGATAATGTAACAAATATGAGTAAGATGAAGAAGTTCAAAGATGCTGAGAAGTATGTAAATTGGCTTGATAAGCATGTTGGTAGAAATATTGGTTATGTTACTGGCAGTATTCAACTGCATTACAAGTTTAATTTTACAAGGTACGAAAGTGTAACATACTATACTGCACCAGAATCTAAAGAGATTTTCTTCTATACCCCACAGGAGTATAAGTTTATCGGTACTTCACATACGGTAGAAGATACGTATAGTTTTTTGCATCGACTTCTTCAAGGCGAATTTGCAAATAATTATGAGTTAGATTATTAATAGGTGGTAAAAATGATTAAATATTCCACAAAACGTTTTGGTAGTTGTGATAGTGTCTTTTGTAGATTTGTTCCAATTATTCGTGGTAATTACGATGAATTAGAGGAGATTGTATCATATATGGAATCACAGCACTATATTAAATATCTTAAATATAAGATGCCCCGAAAGTTCGGTGATTCATTATTTCACGATTTTATTGTAGCGTACAATAGTTCAAATACAACTTTTGACTTTGTTAGTACATCAGGTGTGAGCCGTAGCGGAACTGGTAAACTAAATTATGTACTTATGAATAGGTGTTTTACGAAAAATCCTACAACTGGTGAACTAAGATTTGAAGAAAATGCTTTCCGAGATTGCTTACATGAAGCTGCTCAAATCAATCAGTTTACAGATAGAGAGTTTATGATGCCATATAGACTTGAAAATCTTGTTACGGAAGAAAAATGGTATAATGTATGTATGCCAATGATTTATAATTATTTTGGTCATTCGGATAGGAATGTTTATATTTGTGATGTTGCGATAAATATGCCAGATATGTAATTTTAATATATTAAGGAGCTGTTAAAAAACATGAAAAAGATGGTACATCTTGAAATTTCGCCTAACGGCTTCCTTTCTCGCTGAACATATTAATTATTGAAGGAGTATTAATTATGAAGAAAATGGTTCACCTCGAAACACTATCAACACGAATTTACTATGATAAGACCCCTGCTGAAATTATGTCTCTTGTAGACCAAGAGATTAACATTTATCTATGGGATACTTCTTATGAGCTTATCAATGTAGTTGAGTATGGCTTTAACCCTACTAAGAAGGGCAATGGTGCTCGTGGATATGCTCGTATTGCAGTATATATTCCTACCAATGAGCCAGATGAAGAACCAGTAGATATGAATGATGGAAAGTTCCACAGCAATATTAAAATCTAAATAAGGATGTAATCTTTATGAGAAATAAATATTATACAATGTGTACTATCATCCAGAATGCTGATGGTGAAAAATTTATTCGTGAATTAAAGAATCTTATTGAAGATATTCAAGACAGAGGTCTTTACGCCGAAGTTCAATACAACAATCCAATCACTAATCAGTATAGTGCTCTGGTTATGGCGTATAAAATGGAATAATCTCAAATAATATTGACAATCTCCTTTCTTTGTGATATACTATTATCATAAACAGAAAGGAGATTTTATTATATATCAAATCGGTGACAAGGTAGTTGTAAAGCGTAATCGTATGTTTGGATATATTACAGACTACACTATGGGTGACAATAAGCTTTATTTTGTATATCGTCCTTCTGAACATGGTGGAAGTTGGTGTCATAAAAATGAGATAAAGCCTTATAGGTTGTCTAATGAACACGCATGGGAGTATATTCAAGAGAATGTCATTGATGAATACTCTTTTGAAGATTGTTTTAAGTCTGATGAGCGAGAACACATTAAAGATTTAATGATTGAAGCATTTAACGCAGGGATGAGTTACCGCAAAAACAACAGGTAATATAAGTGATTATTGCATAGTATAATGTAATCATGAAAGATAAATTTCGATATATGTATTTTTAAAACGACCTCTCAGAATCGCTCATATTTGATTCCAAGATATACTGCCGTATGATTTTACCTTGAAAAGATGTGGGGCTTAGAACGCATTTGAGAGCGTTTAAAAGGCATATGCAAAAATATATTATTTTTCTTGGGAATACTCTTGACATATATGTTGGATTGTGTTATACTGTGAGTAAAATCAGAAAGGAGAAACAAAATTATGTTTAGACTGGAATGTGGTATTCCAAAAAATCATAAAGTGACTGATTATAATTCTTTCCTTGCAATGGGCAGTTCTGGAATGGTAGTGTATATTAAAATTCCAAACATCGCAGATAACACTTGTCATCAAGCATATATGGTATTTCCAGAAGGTGAGTCTGGTCTAAAGTTTTGGGTTGACTATATTAGTAATTATACAACGTTTGATGATTTTATTGGCGTTGGAGAGCAATTTGATAATTGCTATAATGTAGAGGTTGTAGATTTTGCTCCAACAGTAAAAATTTGTGCAAAAGATTGGGAGAGATAATTATGTTAAGAGTAGTACCGAATCAATATATTCCTCGTACAGACCATGTATGTGACTATGAGTGTTTTAAACATATTAGACCAGATGGTATTGAAGTAGTATTTCAAAGAGGTATGGAAGTAGAAATGTTTGGACAGGTGGGTTATATTTATACATCTGTATATGACAATAAAAACATTTCCGCTCATGTAACTTTTACAGGAGCAACGTTTGATACATTCGCAGGTAATTGTGAAGAATGTCAGATTGTTGCATGTAATGTAGTAACAGAACCAGTCTAAATTTAACTCGGGGTAGATAATTATGATTTATAAATATCATGGCTCATATATTAAAGACGATGAACCTATTGGAAGTATAATTGCTTTCTGTCTCATTATGTTGATGGTTCTGAAATCATATACGTCAGAACACATAGATATAATATCAAAGATGAATTAGGATATATGTATGTTATCTTTCGCAATGATAATGTAATTGATACTGTATTTGTACCAGAGGGTACAACATTTGGTATGTTTCCTGCTAAATGTGAAAAATGTAAGCTATTAAGTTATGATATTCATATCGCTAATTGTGTGGAGAAATAATTATGGATAATTTTGAGTATACTAAAACGTTTGATAATATCGAAGCGTTTAGAATTTGGGATAAGAATAGCTCAGAAGTTTCTGATATTCGTATCGTAATTAGACTTGACAAATCGGTAATGGTCATGTATAATGTAAAGCAGTAAAGGAGAATATAAATGTTTAATTATCATTTTGAAAATGATGGTGTAGATTTTCACAGTCCTCTGTCATTGCATTCGGAGATGCTGATTATCGTAGGCAATAAGAGATGTGTCTTTATCAATGAACCTGACACTAATAACGGTATTGTCATTAACGAAGATGGTTGTATTCGTGTAGTGGATATGACAGATAAGTGTCAAGTTGGAAATCTTATTGAATGTGTTGTTACTCCTGATGATGAAAGACAATACGTTACAATCTTTGATATTAATATTGATGACATTGCTGTCAGTTTTACAATTCCAGAAATGAAGTGAGGTTATATTATGATTCCAGAATTTATCGCAGAAAAGTTTATCACTCGTCTGTATACCATTGAATATGATGGAGAGATTGGCGGTCAGACACTTCGCCTTTATGCAGACGATTATGTAAAGCCTGTATTTTGTCATACTCATGGCATTGTATGGCAGGACATTAACGATGTGGCAAAGTATGTAAAGCAGTTTGAGAACTATAAGCCATTCTTTAACAACAATCCTGTAGTATATGAGTATTCTATGAATGGTGATGCTGTAACAAAGATTATTGTTGCAACTGCTGAGAACCTTATGCATACTGTAGATTAAGAGGGGTTTCACATTATGAAACACTGTTCTATCAATCAAATTCTCAATGCGAAGTCTGCTGGTGATATTTTCTCAGCAGACCCAAACATTATGAAAACTGAATACAGAAACTATGCTAAAGTATATCATCCAGATGTATGTCATAGAGAAGATGTCATGACAACTGTCAATACACTATTTGCACAAGCGAAAAAGATGCTTGAGAATAAGGATTGGGAACAGACAAATGTACTATTCTTCTCTGATACTACATTGAATAAAAGATATTCTTTGCATTATAATCAAATGTATAAGTTTGAGTATGGTTATTATTATGTTGGTGATTATACTTTAATTTATATGTTTAAAGATGAAAAACCTTGGAAACATTATATTGAAGCTGTTAAAAATATCAAGTATGTTGATAGTAAGATTGAATCTTATTTTAGACAGTTTATGCCTGATATTAAGCAAGCGGGTAAATGTAATAAGGGATGGTATGTTGCCATTAATAAAGACAAGAATGTATATCCTCTTTCAGAGATATTACGTTGCTTTAATGGTAAGGTAGATAATAAACATTCTGCATGGATTACCACAAGACTTAACAATATTGTATGTTTTCTAAAAACTACCAATTTGGTACACAATGCAATTACCATTGATAACCTTTTTGTTAAACCATCTTCTCATGGTATATACCTCTTAGGTGGTTGGTGGTTTACAGTAAAGGACAATGATAAGATGGTTGGGTGTCCTAAAGCAGTATATAATGTAATGCCACCAAAGACTAAGACAGACAAGATTGCAAACAGAACTGTCGATATTGAATCTGTAAAACAGATTACTAAGAACATTAGTAAGGATGTAAAGCCACCTATTGCAGAGTGGTATAATACAGGTTCTACAGATAATCCATTTGATAATTTGGATAAGTGGGATAACGCTTTAACAAATACTTATGGTAAACGGAGATTTACTAAAATGGAGATTAACGAAAATGAAATCTATGCAGGGTAAAATTTTTCACAATCTTTGTAAAAGATTTGCTAAATGTCAATGTTCTGTATGCAAGTTACAATCATTGTGTAAGAATGGTTGTGATGTTTGTAAACGGAATCATACTTGTTATGCAGTTAATTATTGTAGTGATTATAAACTGTCTGTTCAAAGTGCAAAAGAAGCTGTATCTGATGTAAATTTAAAAAATGCAATGTCGAGTAACAAACATTCGCTTGAATATAAACGTGCATTAAATCATTTTATTAATAGTCTGTGAGGTGTTATTATGAAGGATAAGTTAACATTTAATAGGATTGTATTCTTTCTAAATCTGCTTCTGTGTACTTGTATGGGGGCAATGGTATATGAGAATGTTATTGAACACAATTATCTTTGGATTATTGGTGACTTTATCATTCTTGTAATGCTATATGTAAGCACTTATTTTTATGCAAAAGATATTGACAAGGAGAGATAATCATGAACCAATGCATTCAATGTTCTCAACAGAGTTGTGTAAATTGTGTAAGTAATATGAAGTTTGCGGGTCATAACCTGTGCTTCAATAATAAGTCAGAAATGTTCATGCATGATGTAAATAATAAGTCGTGCAATGAATTTAAAAATAAGATTAACGGTTAATTAAGAAAGGAAGATATTATCGTGGGTTGCGGAAGTTTCAGCTCTAAGGCGTGGCATGACTACTCTATTCGTACTAATCTAAGTAGGGCTTCTACTACTGGTGGTCGAGGTTCTATTTATTCGGCATCAAGCCTAAATCCAGAACTTGACCCGAAGAACATTACTGTTCGTGAGTGTCGTGATAGCGCAGACCATCCAAACAGTATGCCACTAATTATTGGTTGTGATGTTACTGGTAGTATGTCGCCTGTACTACGTTCTGTTATTCAAGGTCTTGGTACTTTAAATGCAGAACTACAGAATCGTGACATGAACGATGTAGCTGTATGTTATATGGGTATTGGTGATTGCGCGGCTAATGACAGAGCACCGCTACAGGTAACTCAGTTTGAGTCTGATATTCGTCAGGCAGAAGCACTACAGAAGATTTGGCTTGAACAGCGTGGCGGTAGTAACGAAAGTGAGAGCTACATTCTGCCGTGGTATTTCGCGGCTAATTATGTAAAGGCTGATGCTATTGATAAGGGGAAGCGTGGCACACTGATTACTTTTGGTGATGAGTGTTGCCCATCTGAACTAACTAAGGCTCAGATTAAGAAGGTATTTGGTCATGAGATTCAGGATGATAAGCTAACTGCTGACCAGCTACTTACCGCAGTATCTCGTAATTGGGATGTTTATCATCTGATTATTGAAGAAGGTAACTTCTATTCTAACCGTTACGGTATTGATAGCGGTAGACAAAACCGTTGCGACCAGTCGTGGGCATTTATGGGTCAGAACGTGATTAACGTATCTGATTATCGTAAGCTACCTGAGATTATTGTATCTCTTATGGCTATTAAGTGCGGTGCTGATGTTAAGGAAGTTATTAACAGTTGGGATGGTACAACTGCGGTTGTAGTAGACCATGCTGTTGGTAAGATGGCAAATGTATCCACTGGCTCTGATATTATTGAATTTGACTAATATTTATATTTATTAATAAAGGCAAACCCTTATGGCTCTGCCATAAGAATGTCACCTTTGTAAACAAAGGCAAAAAATTAGGGATGGCGAAAGCCATCCCTATTGACATTTACGGAAGTCTATGTTATACTATTAATACAAAAAGAAAAGGAGATGCAAAATTATGCATAAATTAATAATGTTTTTATTTGGTATTGTAGAGGAAACTATTGTACTTCATACTGACGATGAGTATTATCCATCTCAGGCTATTTTACTCATTGTTAATAGATGTTCCGTTGATAATATAGAAGTTGTAAACGTTAAACATGTGTATCGGTACGAATGTACTAAGAAGGAATTAATTAGTGTTAATGTAACGCTCAGAACAAAACGCAAAAATAAAGGTAGATTAAAGTACCTTAATGAACGTTTATTAAATAATAAGGTACACATGGACATTAAGGAGAATTGGTAATGTATAATATTGAATATGTTTGCGGGTTAGGATATGGTGATGAGGGCAAAGGTCGTATTGCCGCATATGTTGCAACTAAGTATGATACTGACGATACCATTAGCGTATTGTGCTCTGGTTCAAGTCAGCGTGGTCATACTATGGTTGATGAGAATGGTGTACGTCATGTATTCCATCATTTTGGCTGTGCTACTATGTATGGCTATCCTAATTACATTGATAAGAGATTCTATGCTAACCCTATGATGTTCCGTATGGAATGGGAAGAACTTGAGAGTAATGGCATTACTCCTGTAGTATATCTTAATAAAAATTCTCACCTTGTACTTCCATATCATATTCTTGCAGACCAGTGTTATGTAGAAACTCGTAGAGTTTCTGATGATGTTGTAGATAGTAGTTGTGGTTGTGGTGTATGGCAAGCTGCATATTATGATGAGTTCAATGATAATCAATACGGAACTTTCATTGAAACTCTTATGAATAGAGCCAAGTTTGATATTTGTGTAAAGTATTTCCGTAATTTGGAACGATTTGTTGATGTGATGGTTCGTGATACTGATGGTAATGTAGATAGTGAAATTATTAATAAATACTGGGAACTTATTAATAATGATAATATCTGGGAAAACTATTGGGAAGATTTAAACTTCATGCTTGAACATTGTACATTGGTAGATACTATTGATGATGTTAAGGATGCAGGATATAATAATTATATTATTGAGCTTTCTCAGGGTCTATTACTTGATAAAGTGTATGCTGAGGATAGTCATACTACTACTTGTTCGACAGCTCCATCTGCATATCAAGAATTTGTTGGTAATTTTGGGAGAAGTAATTGCAACGTATTTCTCAATTTTGTTACTCGTTGGTATTTAACTCGTCATGGTTATAATGTAGATGCTCATTCAGAAACTATGAATCATTCTTTTGAAGCTCTTGGTATTAATAGAGACAATGTGAATGAGACAAATGTATATAATGAATGGCAAGGTAATTTTAATTATGGCTTTCTGTCTCTTAGTAAAATCTATCACTTAGTAGAATCTGAGTGTAATAGTTTTAATTGCCCTGTTAAGGTTAGAACGTTTATCACTTGTTTTGACCAAGTAACTAATCAGGTTTATCTACATAAGGATGTGAATCCTTATGATGACGATGTAGAAGAATGCTATTGCTGTATGCCATATGAGTTTTTACAGAAGTTTGCAAAGTCTGTAAAAGGTGCTGTTGGTCGTAGCACAGTTCCTATTTATTATGTATGCTGTGGTGAACAGCCAGAGAACATTATCAGACTTAGAAAGGATATGATTTCTGATTTAAGAATGTATAACAGTGAAAATCATACTGCCACAGGTGTTGCTTGTAATGCTAACAATGAAGTTACTTATGTTAGCGATGCAATTGCTTATGCTTATGCTCCTATTACTGCTCGTTATAATGTAACTACTGGAACAGTTGCAGCTGATAATGTAAATACACTTAATTGTTCTACTGCTGATGATAGTATGGCTATTGGTGGAGCTGGTAATATTAGTGTTAATACAAGTAATGCATATCGTGCTTTAGCTCATGCTTCAAATATTGTAGGGCATGTACATAATGATTTTGATAATGGGAATTGGATTCGCTTTTAAGCTATAATACCAAAATATAACACTATAATATCATCCAAATTATAACACCTCCCTCCCCCTCTCTTTTAATTAAAATTCTATCACGATATAAAAAAAATAAAAAAATAAAAAAAGAAAGAGAAAGCCAGTAAAGAGAAAGAAAAATCAATGTATAATAAAGGAATATTGCTAATAATGATAATTGGTAAATAATGGTATGTAAAATTACTAATGCAGATTATATTATAAGGTGATAATAATGTATAATAAGCAAAGTACAAGAACGAGAATTAACATTGCTGCGCAATAACATTCCGTTGCGCTGAAAGACAAAGGTGATAATAATGTATAATAAGAGTACGCGCCACAGAGATACTAAAGCCAGTGATGCAGTAACCCAGTTTATATATGATAATTTGTATAAATATATATATAAAGAACCATATATTGTAGAAAATACAGTGGCACAAAAAGCAGGAATTGATATTTGGGACGCAGATACAAATGTCACTATAGATGAAAAGTGTAGATTGAGTGATATTGAAAAGGGAATTGTGGGTAATACCTTTGCTGTTGAATTAGGATGGATAAGTAATAAAAAAGGTAAGAAAAGTATTAGGATGAGAGGTTGGGGGATGAGTAGTTATTCGTCACCTACATATTATAATTTTATATGGCTGGGGGAAGTGGGGGTAAATCGTATCAAGAAATTAAGAAAAGAACATATACGTCAAGTAGAATGTCTCTTTGTTAAAAAGACAGATATTCAAGAGTTTTTATGTAAAACAATGGGATATGAAGATGACATTTGGAGAACAGTAAATCAAATGTGGGATAGAGGTATAGATAAACGTTACATTAGAAATAAACGTCATTATCCGTTATTCCATTTAACAAGAAGTTGGAAATTGAATGAATGTCCTATAAATGCTGTTATTCCAAAACGCATTTTAGAAAATTTATCATCTGCACATTATTATGTATATCCAAATAGATATGAGGTGATTGACTATTGACACGTAATGTAAAAGAAGTTGTTCTTCGACATGATGGGTTTAAATTTAATGTAACTTTATATGAGCGTTCATGGATTGGATGGTGTTGGCAAAGACGTTTAAAAATTATTTGTCTTAATCCACCAGAAGGATGTAACGGTATTATATATAATGGTACTTGTCTAATATATGATGATACTTATCCAGTGGATGATACATGGTGGGATAGAATGAATGAAGCGAAATCAGAGATTACTATGTGGTGTAGATACGCACAAAATCTTAGAAACGAAGAAAGAGCTTTTAAAGAAGCACAAAGGTCAGGTGGAGTATTTTGAGTACTGTTTATTATATTGTTGATGAAAAGGCAAATGCTGCTCACAAGAAAGAATATGAAAATCTTTTAGACTTAATTGAAAAAATTGATGATACTGTTGAGATTTATTGCGCAGATGGAAAATTGTCTGTAGGAACATTGGATGATATTCAAAATAGTCTGAATACATGGAAGTGGTTTGTAGATACAGAATATGGTTATTACAGATTCTTACAGACAACCGCGCAGACATATACATTCTTTAAATGTTGTGATGAGGATGGTGTATATCAAGCATATCAGAATATTTATACATCGGAACAGGCATTGCAGTTTGTAGATGACAATGAAGGTTATAATATTTATGATGAATATGGTCATCAAGTAAGTACAGATTATATTAGAAAAATTATTAAGAATAGACTGGGAACTTATTAACTCCCAGTCTATTTTTTTTATTGACAAACAGAATTGTTTATGTTATAATATAGTTACAAAATAAACAAAGGACTGATTATATGACAAAACGTGATTTGCGAATGTTGAATCATGCATTGCATATGGCTGAAATGAGTGATGCTATTCCTTATAAAGTAGGATGTGTTGTAGCTCAGAAGAACAAAATTATTAACGCATCTTTTAATAGTAGTAAAACTCATCCTATGCAAAAACATTTTAACAAAGAGAGATACAATGCAGATAATACACCTCATCGTGTACATGCAGAAATTCATGCACTTGCTCCTTTTGTAGAAGAAGATATTGACTGGAAAAATGTTACAGTTTATATAGCAAGAAAACGGAAATGTGATGGAGAAAACGGAATGTCTCGTCCGTGTCCTGCGTGTATGAAAATAATTAAAAGTCTTGGTATTAAGAATATAGTATATACTACAGATTTTGGTATTGCAAAGGAGCAATTAGATGATGACTGATATTCGGCATTATTCAAATTGTCAATGGTTTGCATCAGATGTATATGTCTGTGTTAATGACAAAAGTGAACACCGAGCAGATTTTGTAATGGAAAACGATACTTGTATTTATTGGGAGAACAAAAGAAATGAGCATTCAACTTAATGACGAACAGCGTAAACTTGTGGCAGATAATCATAATCTTATTTATCAATATTTAATTGATAATAATCTTCCCCAAGATGAATATTATGATATTGCAGCAATTGGTTTATGTAAAGCTGCTTTAAAATATGATACATCTAAAGGTGCGTTTAGTACTTATGTATATCGAGCTATTAAAAATAACATTTCAAGAGACAAAGTAACCGAAAAAAGACATACAGTAAGTGCTATGTCTTATAATGTTACGGCATCAGTACATGGCGAAGAAACAGATGTAGAATATATTGAAACTTTTTTAAGTAATACAGATGTAGAAAATGAGAACGTTACTAAAACGTTTTTTAAGTGGTTTATTGAATATATGAGTTTGAGAGAATTGCAAATCATGTATTGCAAGAGTAAAAATATGACAGATAGAGAAATTGGAAAAAAAGTATAATGTAACACATGCTGCTATTAGTAGCGTGTGGAGAAGAATTAAAAACGCCTATAAGAACAATGATAGAGTATATACAGTAAAGCGTGTGTATGATATTAAAGACGAAGAAGAAATTAAAAACTTAAAGTCAAAACTACTTGACATTGTTGAGCTTGTGGTATAAAATATGTCATATAGGAAACTAAAAGGTGATTGGTTTTCTGGCTGACTAAAAATAAATATTAATAAAGGAGAATGTATTATGAAGGTCAAGGTAGAATTTGTATTTGAAATGGAAGTTCCAGACACCGCTAATTACGAACAAAAGAATAATCTGATTGGTAATGTACTTGATGACCTATCTGCTCATAGTGATGGCGTTATCAATCCTGTAGAATTTACTTGGCGAAAGGCATGGTCAAATCATGGACAAAAAAATTGATATTGATTATAACTTTTCAGACATGTATAAGCTTTGGGATATTATGAGAAAGGATTAATAGCATGAGCTTGTGGACGCATGTTATTGGTGTAATCAATGTAAATATGTATACGCAATCTAATGAGCAAACTTTAAATTATGCTCGACATATGGTTGCAAATGCTCCTAAAGTTACTGGTTCTGAGGGCGATATGCAAATATATGTCAATCTTCTAAATGGTTATAATCATCATGTTTTTGATAATGGAACAGATGTGAAGTGGCAAACAGGTGTAGCTATCCTATTGTTTGGTGATTTACGAGATAGAACTATTGAGCAAACTAATAAAGAACTCAAAGTATTTCTTGATTATATTAAAGATAATCAATGTTTTATGAAAGGTTTGTCTGTAACAGTAGAAGATAATTTTACCACATATACATATACGAATCCCGATGAATTAGGAATGCCATTGAATGACGAGGATTATTAATGAAATTTAGAACTAAAATGTGGAAACATTTTTGTCTTATTAATAGACATAAGTGGAATGTATTTAAATTGATGTGTAGAGCTGGCAGACCCTTACAGGGAGCTTTACATGATATGAGTAAATTTACTCCTACGGAGTTTATTGAGAGTGCCAAGTATTATACTGGCACTCATTCCCCTATTGAGGACGCACGCAAAGCAATTGGTTATAGCAAAGCATGGCAACATCATAAGGCACATAATAAGCATCATTATTTCTATTGGATTGATTCGTATCAAGAACACGGTGGTGTTGGTATTATCATGCCAGAGAAGTATTGTGTAGAAATGTTTTGCGATATGATTGCTGCTTCTAAAGTGTACAAAGGAGTAAAGTATAGAAATAGCGACCCATTACATTACTTTGTTGGACAAAACTATGGTCATTTTATGCACCCTGTAGTGTGGAATTTCCTTGGTAGAGCTTTTGGTATGTATGGTGTCATTGGTGAAAAATGGATTAATAAGAAGAAGCTTCATAAGTTATATAGGGCTGTGTTGAGAGAAAATAAACGCGGAGAATTAAACGAATTATATTGTGATAATTTCTATCAAAATTTAAAGGAGAATAAATAATGTTGGAGAGACGCGGTAAGATTGAGTGCATTGTTATTAGTGTAATCCTTATTATTTCGTTTGTATTTTGTGTATTTACATTTGTATTACGTAATAATGCCAGCACTGCAAGTAACGTTGCATCTGATAATCGTGAGTGTAAATTTATTACTGTACAAGATTATGATAAGTTCAATGTAGTATATAATTCCGCTAACCTCGTAATGTATATTATCAGCGAAGATGGTCATGCCACTGTTATGGTAGATGATAATAATGAACCAATGATTTGGAAGGGGAGATACTAATTGGTTGGTACATTCCATTATGATGACCCAAAGTGTGCGTGTTTTTTCAGAGATGGAGATAGTTGGACTGACGATGTTATTGATAGGCTAAGAAAAGATTTTCATATCTTCTATGACCGAAAGAGATATATTCCTATTCTTCTTGATAATTTTTCTAAGAAATCTGGTGGTTATATTGTATTTGGTTTTGAAGATGATGGTACACTATACTTTCCGAAAGATGAAAATGGAAAGTTTAAGTATATGTTCCATATTAATTCATTAGGGTCTGTTATGAATGAACTAAATAATATTTGTGATTATGTACAGTCAAGGGGGTATAAAGCATGATTAGTGATGTATATCATAAATCACCAATACCAAATCAAACTTTTTATATTACAGCAGAAGAACAGACTTGGGATGACGCGACACTTAAAGAACTACGAGATAAATATAATATTTTCTTTAATGGTTGTGGCGTTAGACCAGTAATGCTTGTTCCATATTCTAATCAAGAAGGTTGTTGCGTTGTTATTGGTTCTGAAAATGATGGTGTGATTAAATTTAGACGAGATATGTTTGGCAATTTTATGGATGCCATGTCGCCACATTGGATTGAAGATTTGATTAAAGACCTTACTGACGCAAAAGAATATGTAGAAAATGGTGGTAAGGTATGATTTTTGTAACATCTGATACACATTTCTATCATAATAATATCATCCGTTATGATAATCTTCCGTTCGACAATCAAGAAGAAATGAATGAGAAAATCATTGCAGAGTGGAATAAGCGCGTACAGCCTTGTGACGAAGTATATCATCTTGGTGATGTATTCTTTTGTGGCAAAGAGGACGCAAAAACTATTATGGATAGACTTAATGGTACAAAACATCTTATTATGGGTAATCATGATAAACATGGAGTAAAGTGGTTTTATGATGTAGGTTTTGAAACAGTAAGTAAGCATCCTATTATTCTGGATGGTTATGTACAACTTTCACATTATCCACCAGAGTATACAAGCGAAGATAGACCAAATATTTATCTGTATGGTCATGTACATAATAGTCCAGATTATCTTTCTATTAATAGAAAGAGTGCTTGTGTATGTTGTAGCAGATGGGGATATGCACCTATTAGATATGATGCTATTATTGAAGCCATTCAGCAGTTTGATAATCGTTATGATGCAACTCATGCACTGGATATAGGTCAGATTTTTAATGTAATTGATTCAAGTATGCCGCACACTATTGACAATTAAATAATTATATGATATAATAAGAGTACAAAAGAAATTGTACTCTTATTTTTTAGGAGAAATAGTTATGGAAAAAGAAAAGAAATATTGTCCATGTTGTGGACACGAAATGTTTGAGTTTGCATTGGGTAGTAAAGCGGTTTTTATCTGTTCTTATGCACCGTGTCAAACTAAATATTATGCTGACAATAACACATGGGATATTGATAAAAAAGATAAAATCACGGCAAAACAGGAAAAGCAAATAAAGTATATTAATAGACAATTATATTCTGACTTTAGTGCAATAAGTAAAGTACAAGCAGAAGAAATAATTGAAAATTATTATAATTTAGCACAACTTGTCAAGAGAGGTGAATAATATGGATAAGGCTGAGAAACTATTTCTGAAAAATGTTGAAGAACATGATATGGATTTTTGGAGTATTTTACGATTATATCAAATGTCGTATCATGATGCACCCACTGTAACAGAACGTAATATCACATCATATGCAATTAGTGGGTTATTTAGAAGATTAGATAAATTAGGTATTACGCCAGAAGTATTACGAAATGTGGAGGATGAATTTGATGCTTAAAGAGGTAAACCAAAATAGAGAACCTATTGATGTAAATGCGATTGTTTCTATGTTTGATTGTTTTGCAATTAAGTACATGTCTGCTGATAAAGAATGTATAGTTATCATGGAAGAAAAACATAGACTTGCTGATGGCACTGTACTTTATACTGCTTATTATGAGGATGGTGAAGTAGACATTGTTTGTGCAAATGTTAATGATACATTTGTAGAACGTTTCAATCTTTACATTAATCATGCCGATGGTGTTGTGTATGCTTGTGAAATTGTAAATGTGGAATGTAATGTAGAGTATAGAATTTGGTGATAGTATGGCAAAAAAGAAGAAGATTAAGCTTACTAAAGAACAGAGACAACTTTGGGAATTAACTAAACATACTACAACTAATCTTGAAGAATGGTTAAAGAAGTATGGCGATATGAAGTTGGAAGATTATAAAATGCCAGAACTTTGTATGAATACGAAAGTATATATCCCAAAATTTAGATATGTTCATGCTATGCAGTGGACAGGTACGAACTATGAAGAAGTGTGTGCATTTCTTGGTTATAGACCTAAATTAGTTAATCGCAACAAAGGGTTTATTATTAATAGTTGGTGCGGAACAAAAGTATGCGTTATTAATGATTATATAACGTATGATGGTGTGTTTGGTTTTGATATGGTAAAGGCTGATGTATTTTCAAAAATGTATACATTGCCTGCTACTGATGATTATGCATTTGTTGTTGGTAGAGATATTATTAATCCAATGCAAACCGTAGAGACCAAGGCATTGCCTACTAAAGCAATCTATACTCGTTGATTACAATTTGGTAACAATTGTAAAATTTCTATTGACAAATGATTAATAATATGATATAATATATGTATAAACAAAAGTGGAAATTTTTATTCCACTTTTGTTTTGGCATTTATTTTATATTATTAAAATAATGTCCGTAACTCCGTTACGGAAAGTTCTGACAAATGTCAGAGAATTTGAATGAAAGGAGACAAAACCCATGTACAAGAAATACAAGACAATTGGTATTGATTTGGATAATACCGTCTGGAATCTTGGTGAAACAGTAGTAAATCAAATTAATAAAAAGTATAATCTTAATATTGATTATAATGATTGTCTGTATAATCTTGATGAAACATTCAATAAATATCCGCAAATTACTGATGATATTAATGATTTGTATTATGATGCAATTGCTTATGTACAAATTTATAAACATGCATTGACGGCTATTGAATATCTCAAGAAAGAATACGGAGCAACTATTTATTTCTGTACATCATCTACACCAAAAGAATTGTATGTTAAAGACATTATGTTGAGATATTTATTTGATTGGTATGATGGAACACAGTTGATAAGCTGTCATTATAAACATTTATTAAAATTAGATGTAATGATTGACGATTTGTGGACACATTTTGGTGATAATAAGTTGCATCTACTATATGCACAGCCTTATAACAAAGATGCACAAACAGGAGACCCTGTAATGCATCGTTGTGAAAATTGGTTAGAAGTAGTTAGATATATTATTGAGGAATAACTTATGTATCATATTAAAAAGTGATTATATAAAGGAGTGATGATATATATGAAGGTTAAGAAGCGTAATGGTAGTATTGTGGAATTTGACAAAGATAAGGTTGTAGAATCTGTACGAAAAGCTTTTGTTGAAGTTGATGGTGAACTCACCGCCAGTGCTCGACAGAAGTCTAACGCAATTGCTTCTTATATTGCTAATAGCGAGACTGATATTATTGATGTAGAAGAAATTCAAGATAGCGTAGAAGATTTACTTATGGCAAGTAAACGTAAGGATGTTGCTCGTAAGTATATTAGATATAGATACCAAAGAGAACTTGTTCGTCAAAGCAATACTACAGACCAGAGTATTAAAGAACTAATTGATGGCAATTCTGATTATTGGAATACAGAAAATAGTAATAAAAATGCTCGTATTGTTACAACTCAGCGTGACTATCTCGCAGGTATTACAAGTACTGATATTTCAAGACGCTTTCTATTGCCACCAGATATTGTGAAAGCACATGATGAAGGTATTATCCATTTTCATGATATTGACTATTTTGCGCAGAAATCACTGCATAATTGTGAATTAATTAACCTTGAAGATATGTTGCAAAATGGTACTGTAATCAATGGTGTTAAGATTGAAAAACCGCATAGACTAATTACAGCAGCAACAATTGCAACACAGATTATTACTGCTGTTACTTCTTCGTCTTATGGTGGTGCTACAATTAACCTTGCGCATCTCTCTCCTTTTATCAGAGATAGTTATAATATTTATTATAATAAATATATTAGTCGTGGAATGTCTGCTGACGAAGCAACCATATATGCAAATGAAGATGTGAAAAAAGAAATTGCAGACGCAGTACAGACTTTTAATTATCAAGTTAATAGTATGACTAATACTAATGGTCAAGCACCATTTTTAAGCGTATTTATGTATATTAATGATAATCCAGAATATGAAGCAGAAACTGCAATGCTTATCGAAGAATTTCTAAAGCAACGTATTCTTGGTTTTAAGAATGAAGTAGGTCATTACATTACACCAGCATTTCCTAAACTTCTATATGTATTAGACGAGAATAATATTACAGAAGATAGTAAATATTGGTATCTTACTAAACTTTCTGCGGAATGTACTGCTAAGAGAATGGTTCCAGACTATATCTCAGCAAAGATTATGCGCAGAGATAAAGTAGATAGTAATGGTAATGGTAATGTATTTGGGTGCATGGGTTGCAGAAGCTTCTTGACACCTTATGTTGACCCCGAGACTAATAAACCAAAGTATTGGGGCAGAATGAATCAAGGAGTTGTTACAATCAATTTAGCAGATATTGCTCTTTCTTCTGGTAAAGACTTTGATAAATTCTGGAAACTATTTGACGAACGTATGGAATTGTGCCATCGTGCATTACAGTGTAGACACGAGCGTTTGGCACTTGCAACATCTGATGTTGCACCAATTCTGTGGCAGTATGGTGCATTAGCAAGACTACCAAAGGGTGCGTCAATTCATCCACTACTACATGGTGGATATAGTACGATTAGTTTGGGATACGCTGCGTTATATGAGTGTGTAAAGTATATGACAGGCGAAAGTCATTCTCATGGTCATGGTAAAGAGTTTGGTTTACAAGTAATGCAAGCTATTAACGATAAATGTAATCAATGGAAAAACGCTGAAAATATAGCGTACTCGCCGTATGGCTCTCCAATTGAAAGCACAACCTTTAAATTTGCGAAGTGTTTAAAGAAACGTTTTGGCATTATTGAAGGTATTACTGATAAAAATTATGTAACTAATAGTTATCATATTAATGTAAGAGAAAAGATTGACCCATTTGAAAAGCTCAAGATTGAATCTGAATATCAAAAGCTCAGTCAAGGTGGTGCAATCTCTTATGTTGAATGTGCTGATTTGACAGATAATATTCCTGCTGTACTTGAAGTCATGAAGTTTATTTATGACAATATTATGTATGCAGAATTGAATACGAAATCGGATTACTGTCAGGTATGTGGATATGATGGAGAAATCCAGATTATTGATACAAATGGTACACTAAGTTGGCGTTGCCCTAACTGTGGTAATACAGACCAAACCAAGATGAACGTCAGTCGCAGAACTTGCGGGTACATTGGAAGTCAATTCTGGAATCAAGGACGTACACAGGAAATCAAAGAGCGATATGTACATTTAGACAGTCATGATATTGATGAATAATAGGAGATTAAAAATATGATGAAGTCTACCAAAGATGTAATGCAGTATATGGACGAACTTGAACGTAAAGTATGGTATGTACGTTCTATGTGTCATACACCAGAAGAACTTAGGAACGATGGAACGCCAGAAGATATTATTCAAGGTATGCTAAAGGCGCGTGAACAAGTAGAAAAGGATTATGGCACAAAGTGGTACGAAGAACTTGATGATTGGGAATATGGTTTCCTATCTGGCGGTCTTGCAACACTACGATGGGTCATTGATAAGGGCGAAACTGATAAGAGGTTCTTAGATACATGAGATTTGCAAATATCAAAAAATTAGATATTGTTAATGGTTCTGGTATCAGAGTGTCATTATTTGTATCAGGATGTAATTTCCATTGTAAAAACTGTTTTAATAAAGAAGCACAACAATTTGATTATGGTAAAGAGTATACACAGGATACATTCAATTGTATCTGTGAACTTATTAACAAACCACATATCAAAGGCTGTTCTTTCCTTGGTGGAGACCCTCTGTGGCAGACACCAGAAGATATTGAAGAACTAATTAAACTATGTGATTATACACATAGTATTAATAAAAATGTGTGGGTTTGGACAGGATTTACATTTGAGGAAATTATGCAATATAATAAGTTAAATAAAGAATTGTCTGATGAGGAATCCGCAAGGCAGAAACTACTCTTTCATTGTGACGTTTTAGTTGATGGAAGATATGTAGATGAGCAAAGGGATTTAACGCTAAAGTGGCGTGGTTCTTCAAATCAGAGAGTGCTTAATATTCCAGAATCATTAAAGCAAAAACAAGCTGTACTATTAGAAGGAGAAAACTAATATGTGTTTTTTAACTAAAGATATTATGGGTTTGTTTGGAAATGATAAAGATTTTAAACTTGAAGATGATTCTGATAAGGTAGATGACACTTCTACTATTAATAAGTCAGAAGAAGATAAGAGTTTTAAGTCAAATATTAAAATCTAAATTGATAGGCGGTAGTTTCTCTACCGCCTATTTTATTTTACTTGACTTATTAATAGGAGTGTGTTATAATATATGTAATAAAGGAGATGATAATATATGACTGATGTAGAACGTATGATTTTATACAATCAAGAAATTATTATGTTAGGTTTAAATAAGTTATTAACACCACATTGCAGAGGTTCGCTCCATGATACAAACGGAGAAACAAGAGCTAATATCCTATTAATAGATGCAATGCATAATATAGAAAACATTTTAAACGATGGTCGTGTAAAAGTAGTGAAGAAATGATTTTATCAGAGAGGTAAATATATGAAGTTAATTAACTATGCAGAAATGCAGATAAAACTCGTAAAAGAACTTGATAAACTTCCAACATATATCAAAGATAAATATGGATTTACTACATATTGTCAGCATAATGCTTCAATGCGTGGTGGCATACATAAAGCATTAAAATGTTTGGAACAGTGTCAGATGTATGTTGCTACAGATGGTCATACATATGGAAAATGGATTATTAGTAACGATGGTGGTTATCCATATTGTAGCGAGTGTAAAAATGAACCACAAAGCGGTGTCATGACTAATTATTGTCCTAATTGTGGTGCAGAAATGGTGGTGACTAATACCAAATGATTTTAACATTAAGACAATTTTTGGAAAACACTGATGCTGGCAAAGAAGAATGGGAATTAGAACCTTACTTTCCATCAAATTTAAAATTACAAAACGGAAAAATTAAAGAAAAATTTTGGCAAAATTATGGATATTTGTATGGATACTATGTGAAACAGATTATCTTATCTGTACATGAGGTATGGCTGTCAAAAGAATACACTGAATGTAGTATTTATGAGAATCATGAAGTAGATAGAAGGACTACAATTAATTTAATCAAACAAGTAAGTCTGTTAAATAATAATCAATATAGTCAAATGGAATTATATCAGCTAAGAAATATGGCTCGTTGGTATAATGTCATTGAATTTAACGGCAACGGGAAACAGAAATCTGTAATAAATGATAAATATAACTTTACAGTACACTCATGGTATATTATTGGTGAAACACTATTTGTTGAAAGATATACAGATAATCTAATATCAAGTGTGAAAGATATGACTTTGTTACAAGTTATAACAACCTATTATAATGATAAAAGTGTTTGTACTGGTATGATTATTGAAAAGAATAATAAATCTATATGGTGTACTTGGGCACATATAGAAAAAGTATCAAAATATTATACAGATAAAGTAATTAAAATTACAAAAGACTCAGATAAAGATGTATTGAGAATTAAATTAGAAGATAGCAAAAAGGAGTATAATTATATTATGGGAAATACACTAAAAGCATATTTAGCAAACCATAGCTTAAATGAGCAAATTATTTTAATTGATGACAGAGACACTATTTCTTGTGATGTGTCTGATGTACTGCAAGATGATGATTATAAGAAATATGGAGAATACATTGTCAATGATGTAATTTATAAAGATTTGCCAGTATTTTATATCGAAAAGCCTAAAAATGATACAGAGAGTAAGAAAACTATTGATATTTCTATCAATAAGAATGATGTTGAAAAATTAAAAAAGGCATTAGTAGATATGAAAGATGTGGTATCAAAAATTCCAGATACACAGTTTATGATGCCAGTAAAGCAAGGTGTCATTACAAACAATAAAAAGAACGACCTTGAAACTGAACTGCATGATATTATTGGTCTGATGTGTAGTGAAGATTATAAGGATAGGTTCAAAGCGGAATATCTACAGCTCAAAATGCGATACAATAAACTTCATAATATGGTTGTAAAATATGAAGCAAATAAGTTGGAATTTAAACCATCTTGTGATATTGAACTTCTAAAGAAGCAGAAAGCAGCTATGGGTAATTATCTATATTGCCTTGAAGTAAGAGCACAAGTAGAAGGGATTGATTTAAAGTGATTAGTCGTAGTATTTTAGCGGGAGTGTTTATCAGTGTTGGAGCAATATGTTATCTCAATAATCCGAATATTATCGGTGCTACCTTGTTTAGCATTGGTATTATGGCTGTTATCGCATTGGATTGTCCGTTGTACACCGGAAAAATTGGTTTTGTTAATAAAAATAATTTTGGTGATATGGGTATTGTGCTTATTTGCAATCTCATTGGTAGCTTCGGGTCTGGTATAATTTATGGTCTATGTGCATTTGATGATGTATGCGCAACAGCTAATAATATTATTGTACATAAATTATATCAGCCATATCTTACTCAATTTATTATGGGTATTGGTTGTGGTATTTGTATTTATCTATGTGTACTATTTGCAAAGAAATTTTCTAATCCAGTATTAATTGCATTACCTATTGTAGTATTTATTACATCTGGTTATAATCACTGTATTGCTGATACATTTTATTATGCTGTATATGGTAAATTTAATACTGAATTTATTATGTATCTTATTCGTGTAATTGCAGGAAACAGCGTAGGAAGTATTGCTGTACATCAAATTTTAAAAAATACAAAAATTTCTCTTGACATTTGATGGACTGTATGATATAATATATAATGTAATCAGAAATGGTTACACACTATATAGTGACATTAAGTAAGGATGTGATTACATTGGGCTAAGATAGCTTTACAACTTAATATAAGAATTAAAAGGAGTATATTTAATGATTGCAATTATTATTAGTGTTATTTTATTTGTAGCAACTATTGCACTTGCAGTTCGTGGTCTTATTAATAAGACCAAGCCAATGATTTTTGGTGCAGTTGCTTGCGCAGTTGTATTTGTACTTGCACAGTCTGTTAGTATCGTTCCATCAGGTGCATCTGGTGTAATTGTAACTCTCGGAAAGGTACAAGATACAACTCTGGAATCTGGTCTTAACTTCAAAGCTCCTTTTGTTCAAAAGGTAGTTGTTATTGATAATAAGATTCAGCGTACTGATGTACAAGGCGAAGCTTCTTCTAAGGATTTACAGATTGTTAATGCCAACGTGTCTGTAAACTACAATGTAATTGGTACAAAATCATCTTCTCTTTATAAGACTGTAGGTAAGGATTGGGATACAATTCTAATTCGTCCTGCGGTACAGGAAAGTGTTAAGGCGGCTTTTGCAAAGTATACAGCAGAAGAACTTATTACTAATCGTGCAGAAGTAACTAATCTTATTAAGGAGTCTTTAACTGAAAAGGTAACTCCTTATGGTATTAATATTGCAGAAATGAATATCCTTAATATGGGATTTACTGCTGAATTTAATAATGCCATTGAAAAGAAAACTACTGCTGAACAGGAAGTCAAGACAGAACAGCAGAATCTTGCGAAGGCTAAGATTGTTGCAGAGCAGAAGGTTGTAGAAGCCGAAGCAGAAGCAAAGTCTAATAAGCTAATTCAAGAATCTGCTACAGATGAAGTGCTCATGTCTAAGTTCATTGAAAAGTGGGATGGTAAGCTGCCTACCGTAATGGGTGAAGGTAACATGATGGATATTACTTCTCTGATGAAGTGATAAAATAACACAAAACGTGTTCAATTTATTTGTGGGTTTCTTAATCGTATGTCTCATGTAGCCAACATGAGTTTAATTCTACCGATGTTATTAATACATCAGGTTTGAAATTGGCTGAAATGCTAATTTCTAATCGTAGAAGCGATGTTCTGAACACGAAAAATAGTATATTAGATTTATCTAATATATGAAGAATAGTAGTAAGAAATAAGTGACGAAAATTAGAAAGAGGTAATTTATTTATGTTTATTAATAATAAGATGAAGCGTTTGGTGATTTCCTGTATTAGTATTATGGCAGTAGGTTCTATTACTGCTGGTGCTGCTTCGGTTGATACAAAGGCTAAGATTGATGATGTAACTGCGCAGATGAAAACTTATCAGTCTTACATGAATTATGCGCATTCTCATGCAGAAGCAGTTCGTTCTACTGGTGCTGATGATGACCATGAAGTAATTCAGTCAGCAAAGGTACTATGGAATGATGCAAATGATAATTATAATGCACTTGTCAAGCAGTATAATTCACTTACTGCCCAGTATAAGATTGAAGTAGCTGCGGAAGAAGCAGCTAAGAAGAAGGCAGAAGAAGAAAAGAAGAAGCAGGAACAAGCTAACGGCAAATTCGTTTCACGTATGAAGTGTACGTTCTACACAGGTTCATGGGATGAAGGTGGTTCAATCACTGCGCTTGGTACGCCAGTAACACCTTGGTATTCTGTGGCGGTAGACCCGAATGTTATTCCTCTTGGTTCTAAGCTACGTATTGAAGGATTTGATGGAATTGTCTTTTATGCATGTGATACAGGTTCTGCAATTCGAGGGAACATTGTAGATATTGCTGTTGGTTCTAAGTCCGAAGCTAGTAATCTTGGTGTACAATATCACAACGTTTACATTGTAAAGTAAACATAATATTTAAGAGAGTGGAAAATTTTCCACTCTCTTTTCATTTTCTATTGACATTTTATAAATAGTGTGATATAATATGAATACAGTAAAAGAAAGAGGTGAGTGTGATTGTGCCGATTATTAATATTAAGATATATTTGCCATCTGTGTTGAGAACAATTAAGCTGCTTCTTATGGCGTTATATTGTTATGGAATGGTATTGAATAATTCATTGTCAGTCAAGTTAATATGTGCGTTGCTATATGTTCTACTATGTCATATAGATATTGTTGTGAATTGGAGTGTGGATAAAGATGACTGGAAAGATGTATAATTTTCAAGCCAAGTATCAGACTGACGAAGATGATTTTGCAGTTGGCGTAAGTGTGTTTGACAATAATGACAATATGGTATTTTCTGTATGGAATTTAGATGAATGTCCAGAAGATGCAGTTATTGGTCGTGATTTGTTCGATGAACATGATTTTATCAATGCTGTTAAGCTTGGCATGAAGTTAGCACAAGAAGGTTATACAGATTGTAAAATCGTAGACGAGACTGGTTTATATTGTAATAAGTAATTTTAATTAAAGGAGATATATAACATGGGTCTAATTATTCCAAATGGCGGTAAGACTACTATTGCAGATTCACAGGGTAATCCACTAATGGGCGGTGGACAGATGGTAGATTTTGGTCAGTTTGTGGCTTCTATCGCGGCACAGGTATTTGAACAGATGACTGTTAGTTCTATTCGTATTAAGGTAAAGAAGCTATATGATGATTCTGTTATTCCAACATACGGTAGTGAAAAGGCGGGTTGTGCAGACCTATATGCTCATCTAATTGATTGTGATAAGGTTGTTATTGACCCACATACTACTGTAAAGATTGGTACTGGTGTTGCTTTTGAACTACCAGATGGTTTTGCGGGTCTTATCTATGCACGTTCTGGTCTGTCTACAAAGGAAGGTTTACGTCCTGCTAATTGTGTAGGATATGCAGATTGTGATTACACTGGCGAGTATATTGTTGTTCTACATAATGATTCTGATGAACCTCGTGTAGTAGAGAATGGTCAGCGTATTGCACAGGTTACTTTTGTAAACTATCATCAGGCAAAGTTTGAGGAAGTAGAAAATCTTACTGAAACTAAGCGTGGGGATAAAGGATTCGGTAGTAGCGGA